>Ga0222712_10005585_pt1 | contig 12670 bp, 13 predicted proteins | sample C33_657DmetaG_FD_165043 | JGI IMG/M metagenome (GOLD analysis project Ga0222712, IMG submission 165043) | Estuarine water microbial communities from San Francisco Bay, California, United States - C33_657D | ecosystem: Environmental > Aquatic > Marine > Unclassified | place: USA: California...
CCCAGTTTTCTTTTTAAGTTATTGGAAAAATCCTGCTGCCACCGAGGCCAAATACACGGGGCATTGGTGCCGAACGGGCGATGTGGCTGTGCAGGACGAAGATGGCTACCTTTGGTACCAAGGTCGAACTGATGACATGTTCAAAGCAGCCGGCTATCGCATCGGCCCTGGTGAAATTGAAAATTGTTTGGTGAAACATCCGGCGGTGGTCAATGCGGCAGTGGTGCCCAAACCAGATGCGGATCGGGGTGCTTTGGTCAAAGCCTATGTTGTGCTGTCGCCAGATTACTTGGCACAGAGGGCTTTGACAACGGATGCTGCCAATTTTGAGAAGGGTGTGATTGAAGACTTGCAACGGCATGTGCGTGGTTTATTGGCACCCTACGAATATCCCAAGGAGATTGAATTCATTGATCAATTGCCCATGACAACCACCGGTAAAGTGCAACGCAGGTTTTTGCGTATCCAAGAGGAAGAGCGAGCGCGAAATGCAAAGCTTGTACCTTCAAATTTGCTGAATTTGTAAAGAATCTGAGCGCTTACAAATAAGTTTTACACTCAGTCTCAAACCATTTCGACACACCGTCTTAGATCAAAATGAAAAAAATCACGCTGGGTACCTCTGACTTGCAAGTCACGCCTATTTGTTTAGGCACCATGACATTTGGTGAACAAGTGCCTGAAAAAGAGGCCCATCAAATTTTGGACCGCTCATTGGCGCTGGGAATTAACTTCTTGGACACCGCCGAAATGTATTCGGTGCCGTCCAAAGCAGAGACCTGTGGTTCAACCGAAAGCATTTTGGGCAACTGGTTCGCCAACAACCCGGGCGTGCGCCAAAAAGTGGTACTGGCCACCAAAGTTGCTGGCCCTTCACGCGGCATGCCTTGGATTCGGGAGGGTGCTGGCATGACCGCTCAAGATATTTTGAATTCTTGCGATGCCAGCCTTAAACGCTTGAAAACAGACGTGATCGATCTCTATCAAATTCATTGGCCAGAGCGTCATGTCCCCGCGTTTGGCGTGATGTATTTTGATCCGTCCAAGGCCAAAATTGAAACCTCGCTCCATGAGCAGCTTGAAGCAATGGCAAAGTTGGTCAAAGCGGGCAAGGTTCGTCAAATTGGACTTTCCAATGAAACGCCGTATGGCACGCACGAGTTTGTTCGTTTGGCAGAGCAGCATGGTTTGCCACGTGTCCAGACTGTTCAAAACCCATATTGTTTGGTCAACCGAACCTTTGACAATGCCATGGATGAAACATGCCATCGATTGGAAGTTTCATTGTTGGCCTATTCACCCCTGGGCTTTGGTTCTTTAACCGGTAAATATGATCAGACGGGTTTGCAAGGCGAAGGCGCGCCCATGGGGCGTTTGGCCAAATTTGAGTCCATGCGCAAGCAACGTTGGGCTCGTCAAACCACCCTTGATGCTGCGCGTTTGTACAACCAATTGGCACGCGACCATGGCATGACACCGACGCAAATGGCTTTGGCTTTTTGCTATTCACGTTGGTCGGTGGCCAGTACCATCATTGGTGTGACCTCTGTTGCACAACTGGAAGAAGATGTGAATGTTTGGGGCACGCAATTGTCTGCGGACGTGTTGGCCCAAATTGATGCCATTCGCTTGGTTCATCGCGACCCAGCTTTCTGATCACCTCTGAGCTGTTCAACTTTCCAGAATCGCTGCCTATGCCTGAAAATATTTTGAGCCTCTTGCTTCATCCTGCAAGCGTTGTGCTTTTGTCGTACCTGTTGGGCTCACTCAGTTTTGCGGTAATTGTGAGTCGCTTCATGGGTTTGTCGGATCCACGCTCTTACGGCAGCAAAAACCCAGGCGCAACCAATGTGCTTCGTTCGGGCAACAAAAAAGCGGCCGTCTTAACCCTCTTGTTTGATGCTGTAAAGGGCTGGGTGCCCGTGGTTTGGGTGTTGAACCATGGCGCCCCTTTTGATTTGACAGAAGGCACCGCTGCAGCTGCCGGTTTGGCTGCCTTTCTGGGTCACCTGTATCCCATCTTCTTCAGGTTTCAAGGTGGCAAAGGGGTTGCAACTGCTTTGGGCGTGTTGATGGGTGTATCGCCCATCTTGGGATTGGCAGTGGCTATCACCTGGTTGGGCGTGGCCTGGTTCTTTCGATATTCATCATTGGCTGCGTTGTTGGCAGCAGTGCTGGCGCCGGTTTATTACGCCTTGGCCGCTGACGTACTTTGGTGGAATTTCAACGGTGCCGTGTTTGCGATGTTGTGTGTGATGGGCATCTTGTTGGTATGGCGACACCGCGACAACGTCAATCGATTATTGGCCGGCACCGAATCCAAACTAGGCTCGAAGAAATAAAAGCGTCAGTCGCGGAAGTTGTTGAAGCTGATTGGAATTTCAGTGATGTCTTTTTTCAGCAGGGCCATGGCTGCTTGTAAATCATCGCGTTTGGCACCTGTCACACGCACAGCATCACCTTGAATGGATGCTTGGACCTTGAGCTTGCTTTCCTTCAGCGCTTTTTGAATCTTCTTGCTGTCTTCGGTGGCAATGCCATTGCGCACCTTCAAGACTTGCTTCACTTTGTCGCCGCCAATTTTTTGCACATCGCCTTTGTCGAGGAAACGCACATCGACGCCGCGTTTGGCCATTTTGTTGAGAAGCACCTCGTCAATTTGGGTGAGCTGAAAATCGGCATCGCCATACAAGGTAATTTCTTTGTCCTTCAGTTCAATGGCAGCAGATGTGCCCTTGAAGTCGAAACGCGTGGCAATTTCTTTGGCGGTGGTATCGACCGCATTTTTAACTTCAACCAAGTTGGGTTCGCAAACGGTGTCAAAAGATGGCATGGGTTTCAATAATCAAGTAAGAGAATGCGACAATTCTCCCATGAACGTGACCCAAAACGTAGCCCTTCAGTCTTACAACAGCTTTGGCATTGTGGCCAAGGCCTATTCGTTGGTGCGGATTGGTTCTGAAAAAGACGCCTTGGCAGCCCAGCAGGACTTGAAAAACCACCCTGAAGGGCACTGTGTTTTGGGGGGCGGAAGCAACATTGTTCTGACGGGCGACGTTAAGCCTTTGGTGCTCAAGGTGGAAATCATGGGCAAGCGTTTGGTGTCCGAGACAGATAAGTCATGGATTGTGGAGGCGGGTGCAGGTGAGAACTGGCATGAGCTTGTGACTTGGACCTTGGACCAAGGGTGGCCAGGTTTAGAGAACATGGCCCTTATTCCTGGCTCTGTGGGCGCATCCCCAGTTCAGAACATTGGCGCTTACGGCGTAGAACTGCAAGACCGCTTTGAATCTCTGGATGCGCTCGATTTGGTCACAGGACAAGTCTTCACTTTGAATGCGGCCCAGTGCGCTTTTGGCTATCGCGACTCGGTTTTCAAGCATGCAAGCAGCGGCCCCAATGGCATTGGACTGGCGGGGCGTGCGCTGATTTTGCGTGTGCGGTTTAACTTGCCCAAAGTTTGGAAGCCTGTATTAGGTTATTTGGACTTGGAGAGAAAAATGGCCGAGACGGGCATTTCAAAGCCATCGGCGCAACAAATTTTCAATTGGGTTTGCGACATTCGTCGACACAAATTGCCCGATCCAAAAATATTGGGCAATGCAGGCAGCTTTTTTAAAAACCCAACAGTCACGCCCGAGCAATGTGCAGACATCATTGCCCGCGACCCCAAGGTGGTCCATTACCCCATGCCAGATGGCACCATCAAACTGGCCGCAGGCTGGCTCATTGATGCTTGCGGCTGGAAGGGCAAGAGCGTGGGAAATGCCGCGGTGTATGAAAAGCAAGCGCTGGTCTTGGTCAACCGAGGTGGTGCCACCGGTGGCGAAGTGGTCACGCTTGCCAAGGCCATTCAGACCAGTGTGTATGAACGATTCGGCATTCGCCTAGAACCTGAACCTGTTGTGATTTAACGCAAAATTCAGACGTCAAAAGAGCCACACAAAGTGGCTCTTTTGCTTTGAAGCAAGCTACTTTAAAAGATGTTTATTTGCCGCCTTCGAGTTTGAGCATCTCGGCACCCTCGCCCAAAGACAACAAACCTGTTTGTGCATAGATGCCCAATTTGGCGCGTGTGTCCACGATGTCCAAATTGCGCATTGTCAGTTGACCAATGCGGTCCAGAGGGGTGAAAGTTGACTCACCTTTTTCCATCGTCAAACGCTCTGGGTGATAGGTGAGGTTGGGTGATGTGGTGTTGAGGATAGAGTAGTCGTTGCCCCGACGAAGTTCAATGGTCACTTCGCCAGTTACCGCTCGAGCGACCCAGCGCTGAGCCGTCTCGCGCAGCATCAACGCTTGTGAATCAAACCACCGGCCTTGGTACAACAAGCGGCCCAGTTTTCGGCCATTGTCGCGGTATTGCTCAATGGTGTCTTCGTTGTGAATGCCAGTGACCAAGCGCTCGTAAGCAATGAACAACAAAGCCAGGCCAGGGGCTTCGTAGATACCACGGCTCTTGGCTTCAATGATACGGTTTTCAATTTGATCGCTCATGCCCAAACCATGTCGGCCACCAATTCGGTTGGCTTCCAAAATAAGTTCAACCGGGTCTGAGAAACTCACGCCATTCAAAGCGACAGGTTGGCCTTCTTCGAAACGCACCGTCACTTCTTCGTGCTTGACCACGCAGTCTTCGCGCCAAAAGGGCACGCCCATGATGGGTTGCACAATTTTCATGCCGCTGTTGAGGTGCTCTAGGTCCTTGGCCTCGTGTGTGGCGCCCAACATGTTGGAGTCGGTGGAGTAGGCTTTTTCGGCTGACATCTTGTAACCAAAACCGTGCTGCGTCATGAATGCAGACATTTCGGCGCGCCCACCTAGCTCATCAATGAACAGCTGGTCCAACCAAGGCTTGTAAATTTTGAGGGATGGGTTGGTGAGCAAGCCGTAGCGGTAGAAGCGTTCGATGTCGTTGCCTTTGAAGGTGCTGCCGTCGCCCCAGATGTTGACGTCGTCTTCTTTCATAGCGGCCACCAACATGGTGCCTGTGACGGCGCGGCCGATGGGGGTGGTGTTGAAGTATGTAACGCCAGCCGTAGAAATGTGGAAAGCACCGCACTGCAAAGCCGCAATGCCTTCATGGGCCAGCTGTTTGCGGCAATCGATCAAGCGGGCTTGTTCTGCCCCATATTCCTTGGCTTTGCGAGGAATTTCTTCATAGTCGGGCTCATCTGGCTGACCCAGGTTGGCGGTGTAGGCGAAAGGTACGGCGCCTTTTTGGCGCATCCACAGCAAAGCTGCACTGGTGTCTAAGCCACCCGAGAAAGCGATGCCAACTTTTTGGCCGGCAGGGATGTGTTGAAGAATGGTTGCCATGGGTGTACTTTCAAATGCGATGTGAATCAACCGAAGTGGCAGATGTAGTGGTAAGCCTCGGTGACGCGAATTTCAAAGCTGGACTGGCCAGGTACGCTGAATTTTTCGCCGGCTTTGGAGCTTACCCAGTCATTGCTGCCTGCCAGTTTGTATTCACACGAGCCACCCACACACTCCATGATTTCTGGCGCGCCTGTGTTGAAGGTCAATGATGACGGGAGGACCACACCCACTGATTTTTTGGTGCCATCTGCCAGCGTGATGTTGTGGCTGACGCACTTGCCATCAAAGTAAACGTTGGCTTGGGTGGTGACGGAGACGTGGTCGATTTTTTCTGTGGTCATGGTGAAATCTAGAATAGGTTGCTTGAGCCATTCCAGCGAATGGCAGGCAAGCATGGAAACAAACCCTAGATTTTAGGCGATTGCAGAACGCCCTGAACGCCAGTTACTTGCCAGTCCTGGCTTAATTGACCGGCGTGATCTGCAATTTGATGGTGGGGCCAGGGTCTTTGGGCCATTGCACGGTGTATTGCTTGCCAGCAAATTCGTAAACCACGTTGTAGCCCATCAGTCGATTTTCATAGACCTGCTGGGTGGTGCAGGTTTGCTGAGTTTGAGTTTGACCCGCTTGGGGCCCCTCTACCTTGTCACCTGCAATGGCGCCGCCGATGACGCCAATCATGGTAGCAATGGCCCGTCCTTCGCCTTTCCCAATGGCATTGCCAATGGCGCCCCCTGCAATGGCGCCCATGGCAGCGCCTGCGCCTGAAGTTTGAGCTGGCGCTGTCACCTGCGTTTGTGTGCAAACTTGGCGGGGAACTGAAACTTGTTGGTATACCGGGGTGCGGCTAATCACTTGTCCCACTTCCTGGGCTTGAGCGGTATGGCTAAAGCCCAAAGCGGCCAGACTTGCCAAAACGGCAACAGCCATGGTGGAGGAGACAGATTTGAGGGATAAATGAGTCGTCATGTGCAGTGTTTCAGTGTGTCAAAGTTGAGGTTCATTTTAGATTGCGCTTTTTGCCGCAGCGTGAAGCCTGGGTAAAGTTCTACTGTTTTAACGCGCTGGCCACTGATTTGGTTGAAAGCCTACTGTGACTTCAGTTCCTTTTTCAGTTGACCATTCAATGACTGGGCGTTTGACCAAGCTGGGATTGGCCAGTAAAAAGGGCCGAGCAGCTGGGCCGCTGGTGATGCTGGCTTGCTCATCAGGGCTAAGCTTTCGCCAACTGGTGCCTTTTCGGTTGACCACAAGCTCCCAACCAGCGGTTTGAAGCCAAGCATCTAGATGATTTTCTGGCAACCCTTGCTTTTTGAAGTCATGAAAAACATACTCGAAACCATGGTCACTTAGCCAAGTTCTGGCCTTTTTGACAGTGTCACAGTTGGGAATGCCGAAAACGGTGATAGCTTTGTATTTCATGGTGTTCCATAAGTTGATGCAGTCTCAGCGACAATCTTATCCTTATGAAAACACTCCGTGAATGGCTTGCACATTGCGAGCAACTGCACCCCCAAGCCATTGACATGGGGCTTGACCGCGTTCGGCAAGTTGCTGAGCGCATGCATCTGGTCTTGAATGTGCCCGTCATCACCGTGGCGGGTACCAATGGCAAAGGCTCGACATGCGCCATGTTGGAAGCCATTTACCTTCAAGCGGGTTACAAAACCGGGGTTTACACCTCGCCTCACTTGGTTGACTTTGAAGAACGTTGTCGCTTGGTGGGTGAATCTCCAACATCAGATGCTTTTGCTGCGGCCTTTGCGCAAGTCGAGCAAGCACGCCAAGACACCAGCCTAACTTACTTCGAATTCAGTACGCTGGCCATCTTGAAAATGATGGCGGATGCAGCTTTGGATGTGGTCATTTTGGAGGTTGGCCTGGGCGGCCGTTTGGATGCCGTCAATTTGATGGACGCCGACTGCGCCATCATTACCAGCATTGACTTGGACCATACCGCTTTGCTGGGCAAGGACAGAGACAGCATTGGCTTTGAAAAGGCGGGCATCATGAGGGCTGGCAAGCCTGTGGTGATCAGTGACCCAGTGCCCCCTGACAGCGTCGTTAAGCATGCCAGTGCATTGGGTGCTGACGCCTGGTTGTTGGGCAAAGATTTCAATTTTTCAGGCGATCAACTTCAGTGGTCATGGGCGGGCAGAGGCCGCCGTTACAGTGGCTTGGCCTATCCTGCTTTGCGGGGCGCCAATCAATTGTTGAACGCCTCGGGCGTGTTGGCTGCAATAGAAATCATGCGCCCCCAGTTGCCTGTGACAGCGCAGGCCATTCGCAATGGTTTGGCCATGGTGGAGTTGACAGGGCGTTTCCAAATCGTCCCTGGCGAACCTGTTTTGGTGTTGGATGTTGCCCACAACCCCCATTCCGTAGCGGCCTTGGCCGCAAATCTTGATGCGATGGGTTTTTATCCCACCACCCATGCTGTGTTGGGGGCCATGGCTGACAAAGATTTGGAAAGCATGCTAAAAAAGCTTTTGCCTTTGGTCGACGCATGGTATTTCACGGACTTGCCGCTTCCCAGAGCCAGTTCGGCACAGCAATTGGCAGACCAATGGGCCGCCATGAACACTCGGAAGGACGTCCGTTGCAGTGTGCATGAAACACCCCAAAAAGCGCTCGACGCAGTCATTTTGGCTGCAAAGGCCACTGATAGAATCTTGGTCTTTGGTTCGTTCTATACGGTGGGCGGCGTTTTGCAAAATGGCATTCCCAAGTTGCATGCCAAACACCTGAGTAATTGAGACTTCACCGCATGGCTTTTTTCAAGCTTCGATTTCCTGGCCAATCGGCCAGCACTGGCGCAGACGCCCTGTCCAACACGCCCGCAGAAAGCGTGGAAGTCATTCGAAAGAGGGCTCGTCATCGGCTAATGGGTTCCGTTATTTTGGTGTTGGGTGCTGTGGTGGGTTTGCCTTTGTTATTCGATAGCCAACCCAGACCCGTCGCTATCGACACGCCTATCGTCATTCCAGACCGAAATCAGGTTGCACCATTGGCCTCACCTGCCAGCAAGTCTGTTGGCAAAGAACGACCATTGCCGGCTATGCCTGAACAAGTTGCTGTCAATGAAGTTCCAAACGCCACCAAAGTTCCCGAACCCAAGTCAGTTAAAGGTGATGTTGCCAATGTTGCTGCATTAGATCCTCATGAAGAAGTGGTTCACAAGGATGGTAAGTCGGAAAGCAAATCCGATGCTAAAGCCGATGCAAAGCCTGATCCTAAACCCGATGTCAAGCTAGATCACAAAGCCGAGGCCAAATCAGAACACAAGACAGATAAAAAACCAGACCCCAAGGCCGAAGTTAAGGGTGGCGGAAAAGAAGCCTCAAAAGATGCTGCAAAAGATGCTGCAAAAGTCAAAGCGTTGTTGGATGGCAAAGATGCCAGCGCGTCTTCTGAGGCTACAAGGTCGGTGGTGCAAGTGGGTGCCTATGCAGACCTTGCCAAGGCCAAAGAAGCACGCAATAAATTAGAGCAGGCAGGCATCAAAACCTATACCCAAGAAGTAGAGACCAAAGAAGGCAAGCGCATTCGGGTGAGGGTGGGACCGTTTGCAAGCAAAGAAGAAGCCGATAAAGCGGCAGAAAAAATTCGCAAATTGAATTTGCCCACCACTGTTTTGAAGCTCTGACCCAGGACCTGTGATGTCCTCAACCGATTGGATCCTCTTAGCCTTGCTTGTAGCTTCTATGCTGCTAGGGGTTTGGCGAGGATTGGTTTATGAGGTCTTGTCTGTCATGGGTTGGATTGCAGCGTTTTTGTTAGCGCAGTTGTTTGCACCAGCAGTATCTGAAAAATTGCCCATGCAGGGATCTGGTGAAACCTTGAGATTCGCAGCTGCCTTTGTCTTGGTTTTTATCGCAAGTGTTTTTGCAGCAGGCCTCATTTCTGCCTTGATGAAGAAGCTGATTTCAGCGGTTGGACTTCGACCCGTTGACCGCATCTTGGGCGCGATATTTGGCGCGTTCCGTGGACTTATCTTGTTGTTGGCTTTGAGTGTGGTGGTACACATGACAGCACTTCACGAAAGTGAATGGTGGCTTGAGTCCAAAGGTGCCCCCATGTTGATGACCTTGCTCAAGGGCTTGAAACCCATGTTGCCTGAAAAATTTGCGGCTTTTTTGCCCGACTGAATGGACTGACTTATGTGTGGAATTGTTGGCGTTGCCAGTAACGCGCCTGTGAACCAATTGATCTATGACGCTTTGCTGTTGTTACAGCACCGCGGGCAAGACGCTGCAGGCATCGTGACGCAGATGGACCGCAAGTTTCACATGCACAAAGCCAAAGGCATGGTGCGTGATGTGTTCAGAACACGCAACATGCGTTCGCTGCCTGGCAATTGCGGTTTGGGACAAGTGCGCTATCCTACTGCAGGCAATGCTTTCAGCGAAGAAGAGGCGCAACCTTTTTATGTCAACGCGCCTTTTGGTTTGGTGTTGGTTCACAACGGAAATCTGACCAACGCCAAGGCTTTGAAGGCGGAGTTGTTCTCCACCGACCATCGCCACATCAACACAGAAAGCGACTCAGAAGTTTTGCTGAATGTGTTGGCGCATGAATTAGAAAAAACCACACGTGGTTTGCCACTCACGCCTGCCGATGTGTTCAAAGCCGTTGAGGGTGTGCATCGTCGTGTGAAAGGCTCCTATGCTGTGATCGCGCTCATTGCAGGTCATGGCTTGTTGGCTTTTCGCGATCCCTTTGGTATTCGTCCTCTGTGCATTGGCAAGGGCAAAGACGGTACCTACATGTTGGCCAGTGAGTCTGTTGCGCTTGAGGGTACCTTGCATCAGTTTGAACGCAACATTGCACCTGGTGAAGCAGTGTTTATCGACATGCAAACCCAGTTGCACAGTCAGCAATGTGCGGTTTCACCCAACTTGAATCCATGCATTTTTGAGTATGTGTATCTGGCTCGACCAGACTCCACCTTGGATGGTATTTCTGTTTACCAAGCTCGCTTGAACTTGGGTGAAACCTTGGCCAAGCGCGTCATCTCAACGGTCCCACCCAGCGACATTGATGTGGTCATTCCGATTCCAGAATCAAGCCGCCCAAGTGCAGCGCAACTGGCTCAGTTATTGGGCTTGCCTTATCGCGAAGGCTTTGTGAAAAATCGCTACGTGGGCCGTACGTTCATCATGCCAGGTCAGGCTGTGCGCAAAAAATCAGTGCGCCAAAAACTCAATGTGATTGCGTCCGAATTCAAGGGACGCAATGTGTTGTTGGTGGACGATTCCATTGTGCGTGGCACCACCAGCAGAGAAATTGTGCAAATGGCCCGGGAGGCTGGCGCGCGTAAGGTCTACATGGCCAGCGCGGCCCCTCCGGTTCGTTACCCCAATGTCTATGGCATTGACATGCCAACAGCCGATGAGTTGGTCGCTCACAACCGTACAGTGGATGAGATTCGTCAAATCATTGATTGCGATGCCTTGATTTATCAAGACGTAGACGCCATGAAACTGGCCGTCGCCAATGCTGTTTTACCCGGCTATCCAAAAGTCAAAGGCTTTGACGCTTCGTGCTTTGATGGCGTTTATGTCACCGGCGATGTATCGGCAGAAGACATTGCGCGCTTGAATGAAAACCGACCTTCACAACAAGATGAGTCAGAAGCTGACACAGATCGCTCACGTTTGGCTTTGCCCAACGCAAGTTAAATCAGATCAGCCCATTAACTTTCCTGAATGACAGACATGAGTCAACATCCTTTGCCAGAAAATTTACACATCGATACTTTGGCTGTGCGCGCTGCTGTCGATCGCAGCCAGTATGGTGAAAATTCTGAAGCGATGTACTTAACCAGTGGCTACGTGCAACCCGATGCTGAAACTGCTGCGCGCAGATTTGCAGGTGAAGAGGAGGGCTACACCTACGCTCGATTGGGCAATCCCACGGTTAGCAGTTTTGAAATGCGCTTGGCAGCCATGGAAAGTGCCGAGGCTTGCATTGCTACGTCCACAGGTATGTCTGCTATTTTGTTGATGTGCTTGGGCTTGCTGAAAAGTGGCGACCACGTGATTTGTTCGCACTCATTGTTTGGCTCCACCATCAAGCTGATTGGCAGCGAGTTTGCCAAGTTTGGGGTGCAAACCAGTTATGTGTCGCAAACCAATGTGGCCGAGTGGCAAGCCGCCATGCAGCCCAATACCCGATTGTTGTTTGCCGAAACGCCCACCAATCCCTTAACCGATGTCTGCGACATACAGGCGCTAGCCGAAATCGCGCACGCTGGCAATGCTTTGCTGGTGGTTGACAACTGTTTTGCAACGCCCATTTTGCAACGCCCTTTAGAGATGGGCGCCGATTTGGTGGTGCATTCCGGCACCAAGTATTTGGACGGTCAAGGCCGCGTCATGGCGGGTGCCTTGTGCGGTTCGAAGGCTTTGATCGATGACGTCTTTGGGCCAGTAATGCGCAGTGCTGGCATGACCTTGTCACCCTTCAACGCTTGGGTGGTTTTAAAAGGTTTGGAAACTTTGAGCATTCGCATGCTTGCGCAATCTCAGCAGGCCTTGGCCTTGGCGCAATGGTTGGAGGCGCAACCGCAGGTTGCACGTGTTTTCTATCCAGGGTTGAAGAGCCATCCACAACATGAACTTGCCATGAAGCAGCAGTCAGGTTTGGGTGGTGCAGTCTTGTCTTTTGAGGTCAAGGCCAACACGCCTGAGCAAGGTCGGGAGAATGCTTTTAAAGTCATGAATGCAACGCGCATGGTGTCGCTAAGTACCAACTTGGGCGATGTCAAAACATTGGTAGCGCACCCTGCCAGTACCTCGCACGGCCGTTTGTCAGAAGCGCAGCGCCAAGTAGCAGGTATCCAACAAGGGTTGATTCGCGTGGCGGTTGGCCTTGAGCATTTGGATGATTTGAAAGCCGATTTCACGCGTGGCTTTCAAGCACTTTAATTTTGAAAATAACAAGAATGACTGCTTTACAAAAACCGGTTCGTACACGATTTGCGCCTTCGCCTACGGGCTTCATCCACTTAGGAAATATTCGCTCAGCTTTGTACCCTTGGGCGTTTGCCAAGTCGCAAGGTGGCACTTTCATTTTGCGCATTGAAGACACCGATTTGGAGCGCTCTAACCAAGCGTCAGTCGATGTCATTTTGGAAGGCATGGCATGGCTTGGCATGAACCCCGATGAGGGGCCGTTCTATCAAATGCAGCGCATGGACCGTTACAAAAAAGTACTGACCGAATTGCAAGCCACTGGGCAGGTCTACCCTTGCTACATGAGCATTGAAGAGTTGGATGCCTTGCGTGAAAAGCAAATGGCGGCCAAGGAGAAGCCCCGTTACGACGGCACATGGCGTCCTGAGCCA
>Ga0222712_10005587_pt1 | contig 12667 bp, 5 predicted proteins | sample C33_657DmetaG_FD_165043 | JGI IMG/M metagenome (GOLD analysis project Ga0222712, IMG submission 165043) | Estuarine water microbial communities from San Francisco Bay, California, United States - C33_657D | ecosystem: Environmental > Aquatic > Marine > Unclassified | place: USA: California...
GCGGCGGACGTGCGTGCCGGCGCAGAGTTCCATCGACCAGCCGTCGAGCGCGGCGGCCTTGCCGCCGACCTGCACGACGCGGACGGAGTCGCCGTATTTGTCACCGAAGAACTGCATGATGTCCGGACGGCCTTTGACGGAGGCGTAGGGGACTTCGCCCCAGGTCACCGCGTCGTCGGCGAGGATGCGTTCGTTGACGAGCTTCTCGATGTCGGCCAGCTGGCCGGGCGTGAGCGCCTGGCCGTTGAAGTCGAAGGTCAGCTTGGTCGGGTCGACCGCGGAGCCCTTCTGGGAGGCTTCCTTGGAGACGACCTCATGGAGCGCCCAGTGCAGGACGTGGGTGACCGTGTGGTGGCGCTGGATGGCGTCGCGGCGGGCCCGGTCGACCGCGACCTCGACCGTGGCGCCGGCCTCCGGGGCGTCGTCGCCGTCGAGGAAGTGCAGCCACGTCTGGCCGGATTTCTGCGTGTCGGTCACGCGCCACTGGCGTCCGCCGAGCGTGATGACGGCGGAGTCGCCCACCTGGCCGCCCATCTCGGCGTAGCAGGGGGAGCGGTCGAGGATGACCGCCGAGCGGTCCTTGATCTTCGCGACCTGGACGACCTTGGCCTGGGTGGCGAGGGCGTCGTAGCCCACGAAGGCGGTCGGATGCTCCGAGCCGATGTCGGAAAGGGTGATGATCTCCTTCTTCTGGGCCGCGCGGGCGCGGGCGCGCTGTTCCTCCATCAGTTTCTCGAAGCCGGCGCCGTCGACCGTCAGGCCGCGTTCGCGGGCCATGAGCTGGGTGAGGTCGAGCGGGAAGCCTTGTTCGTCATACAGGCGGAACGCAACGGAGCCGGAGATGACGCCGCCCGCCTTGAGCCTGCCGGCTTCGTCCTCGAACAGGGCGATGCCCTTGTCGAGGGTGCGGTTGAAGGATTCCTCTTCGATGCGGATGACGTCGGCCACCACGGCGCGGCGGGCGCGGATCTCGGGGAAGACGTCGCCCATCGTGTCGGCGAGCACGCCGACCAGCTGGTGGAAGAAGCCGTTCTTGAGGCCCAGCGTGCGTCCGTAGCGGACCGCGCGGCGCAGGATGCGGCGGAGGACGTAGTTACGGTCGGAGTTGCCGGGCTGGATGCCGTCGGCGATGGCGAACGACAGCGTGCGGATGTGGTCGGCGATGACGCGGAAGGCCACGTCGTCCTTCTCCTGCTGCGTGTCGCCGGTCGAGCCCGCGGCGGGCAGGGTGGAGCCGTACTTCTTGCCCGAGAGCTCCTCGAGGCGGCGGAAGAGGGGCGTGAAGACGTCGCTCTCGTAGTTGGAGATGATGCCGGAGAAATCCTTGAAGTTCTTCGTGCACTGCATGATGCCGCTCACGCGTTCGAAGCCCATGCCGGTGTCGACGTGGCGGGCCGGGAGCGGGCTGAAGGTGCCGTCGGGGTTGGCGTTGAACTGGATGAAGACCAGGTTCCAGATCTCCATGCAGCGCGCGTCGCTGCCGTTGACCAGCGCGCCCTTCGTGTCGCCCTCGGGCGTGAGGTCGACGTGGAGTTCGGTGCAGGGGCCGCAGGGGCCGGTCTCGCCCATCATCCAGAAGTTGTCCTTCTTGTTGCCGTTCACGATGTGGATCGCAGGGTCGAGGCCGGCGGCCCGGAACTTCTCGGCCCAGACATCCCAGGCCTCCTGGTCGAACTCGGAGGGGTCGCCCTTGGACTTGTCGGGCTTGTAGACCGTGGCGTACAGGCGGTGCTTCGGGAATTTCCAGACCTCGGTGATGAGTTCCCAGGCGAAATCGATGGCCTCGCGCTTGAAGTAATCGCCGAAGGACCAATTGCCCAGCATCTCGAAGAAGGTGTGGTGGTACGTGTCCAGGCCGACGTCCTCGAGGTCGTTGTGCTTGCCGCCGGCGCGGATGCATTTCTGGGTGTCGGCCGCGCGGCCCGGGGCGTAGGGGCACTTCGTCTGGCCGAGGAAGATCGGGACGAACTGGTTCATCCCGGCGTTGGTGAAGAGGAGGTTCGGAGAGTCCGGCATCAGGCTCGAGGACTGGACGATCGAGTGCTGCTTCGACTTAAAGAAATCGAGGAAGGACTGGCGGACTTGGGCGGAGGTCATGGAACGGGACAGGGGGCGAAGGAAGGGGTCTTTTTAAGCCCTCGTCGGGGTAAAAGGGAAGGGTGGAATTAGGGGGTGGACGCGCATGGAGCCCCCGGGTGTTGGCCGGTGTCGAGCATGGAGGCAGACCGGAAACCGGCCGGCTGGCTGGGGCGCCAGTTTGCTGGTCTCGGACCTATGCGTCAGGAGTCAGGTCCGGTGGCGGCAAATCCGCCCTCCGTCATCGACGCAGTGCTCCGATCAGTCCCCGACGCAGGCTTCCTGCGGGCCCGAATGGTTCATTCTCCCGTGGTCATCAGCTCCGCGTGCAGCTGAAAAAGGGCGTGAAAACTGTCGGCGTAGAAGCCGCTCAGACGTTCGATGAGGGCTTGGTCATGCCAGGAGACCACGTTGGCCTTGAAGGTCAGGCAGGCGCGGCCGAGGCCTTCGGGCCGGCGGGAGGAGAGTTCCTGGGAGAAGTGCAGCGTGGCCGGCAGCTTCTTGGCGTAGCGCTTCTGGTCGGAAAGGAAGGCGGCGATCGCTCCCAGCTGGGACTGGCCGTCGAGGGAGAGCGTGACCGTGGCCTCGCCGGGGACTTCGCCTTCGCGCGGCTGGTAGAAGGCCCGGACCACCGCGGACGAGCCCTTCAAGGCGACGCGGGCGTTGAAATCATCGCGGGCGGTGAGCCGGTAGGCCGGCGAGAGCACCTTGAGCTTGTCGGCGACGGCCTTCCAGAGGGCGGGTCTCATGCCGTCAGTATCGGAGCTTCCGCCGAGGAGGCAAGCGGAGCGGGCGGACCGGGACGCCTGAGTTATCGACAGGCGCAAAAAAGGGCGTGCCACCCGGCACGCCCTTCGTGGTCCGCCTGTCGGCGGCCTGGGCTTACTTTTTCTTCTTCGCCGGCTCGGCCTTGGCTGGCGCGGCGAGCGGGTGCTCCTTCAGGAGTTCTTCCGGCGTGTAAGGCGCGGTGCGGGCGGCGTTGGCGGCCCGGACCTTCTTGACCTGCGCGGCCTTGACGGCGGGCAGGTTGTTGCCGAAGGACTGGCGGACGTAGGTCAGGACGGCGGCGACTTCCTCGTCGTTGAGCATCTGGCCCAGCGGGGTCATCACCGGCTGGCCGGTCGTGTAGTCGCCGTATTCTTTGCCGTCCATGGTCATCTTGCCCATCATGCCGTTGAGGACGAGCTTGATGGCGCGGTCGGCGTCGCCTTCGAGCCAGGGGTTGGAGCCCTTGGCGGCGGTCTGACCGAGGGGCGGGTAGGCTCCGCGCAGGGGCTTGCCGGCTTCCTTGGGCATGTCGGCGCCACGGCCGTCGGCCTGGTGGCAGGTGGAGCAGAGGGCTTCGCGGTGGTAGACTTCCTTGCCCTTGTCGTAGAGCTTCTTGTCTTCCTTCGAGAGCTTCTTGTCCGTCGGGCCGTAGGAGGCTTCCTTCTGCTGGGCGAAGTCCTTCAGGTTGACTTCGGCGACCTTGAGGGAGGCCAGCTGCTTCATCGTCTCGTTCAGGCAGTAGGCGATCGTGGAATCCTTGGTGCCCTTGAGGGTCTCGGCGGCCGCGATGGCGCGCGGGGTGTCCTTGCCGCGGAAGAAGCTCAGGCCGCGGACGCCTTCGAGCTGGACGCGCGGGTGGGAGTCCTTGACGGCGTTCTCCATGATGACGAGGGCGTCCGGCAGGCGGTCGCGCTGGTAGATCGCGACGCGCACGGCCTGGGCGCGGGCGCGCGGCTCGGGCGACTTCAGGAGCAGGCCGAGGAGTTCCTGGTTCACGACGTTGTGCCACTGGTGGACCCAGAGGGCTTCCAGGAGGTGGTGCGCGTCTTCGACCTTGTTCGGGTCAAACTGCTTGGCCCACTTCTGGGTCGCGGCGATGACCTTCGCGGTCTCGTGCTTATGCAGTTCGATCTTGGCGCGCTGGCGGACGTTGTCCTCGTGCTCGGTCAGGAGGGCGAGGAGGTTCTCGATGGGTTCGCCGTCGATCTTCTTGGGCGTCAGGAGCGGGCGGCTCGGGTAGGTCAGACGGTAGAGGCGGCCGTGCTGGTGGTCGCGGTTAGGGTCGCGGAGGTGGTGCTGGAGGTGGCCGATGAGCATCTGCGACCAGTCCATGACGTAGATGGAGCCGTCGGGGGCGACGGCCATGCCCGAAGGACGGAAGTTGCCCGACTTCTCCTTGTTCACCTCGAGGAGGTTGGGCAGGATGGTCTCACCTTTGATGCTGGAGCCGTATTCGCTGATCTTGGCCCGGAAGATGCCCTGGACCGTGATCACGTTGGCGTTCAGGAACACGCCCTGCCAGTCGTCGGGGAAGTGACGGCTGCTGAGGAGGGTGGTGCCGGGGCAGGGGCGGGACGGACGGTTCCAGAACTGCTTGTAGCTGGGGTGGGCGCCGGTGTCCAGGTGGCCGGAGAAGCCGGGTCCGAAGTAGTTGGCGTTGCCGGTGGCGTCGGTGATCAGGTCGTTGCCCCAGTAGTCGAACACGCGTCCGTGGGGGTTGGCGAAGCCGTAGGGGACGTGGCGGTACAGCTTGTTGGTCTGCGGTTCGAAGCGGTAGATCGCGCCGTTGGTGTTGCGCATCACGCCGTTGAAGGTCTCGACCTGCGAGCGGTGGAAGATGCCGTCGGAGAGGTAGATGGCGCCTCCCGGTTCGTAGCAGATGGAGTTGGTCTCGTGGTGGGAGTCGGCCGCGCACATGCCGGTGAGCAGGCGTTCCTTCCAGTCGGCCTTGCCGTCGCCGTCGGTGTCGCGGACGTACCAGATGTCGGGCGACTGGATGAGGATCACGCCGTCCTTGTAGAACTGGAAGCCGGTCGGGCAGTTCAGGCCGTCGAGGAAGGTGGTGGACTTGAGGACCTTGCCCGTCTTGGGGTCGAGGTCGAGGACGATGAGTTTGTCGAAGACCTTGGTGGTCGGCGAGGTCTCGGGGTAGGCGGGCCAGCAGGCGATCCAGAGACGGCCCTTGGTGTCGAAGTTCATCTGGACCGGATTGATCAGGTCGGGCACGGTCGTCTCATCGGCGATGAACTCGACCTTGACGCCTTCGGGGGTGCTGAGGTGCTTGAGCTGCTCTTCGCCGCTGAGGTAGGGGACGCGCTCCTTGCGGTTGGGCGGCACCGGGATCTCGGCCTTGAGGTTGTCGTGCTTCACTTCGTAGGGCTTACCCTGGGCGGCGGCCCAGACGCCCTTGTCATGGTTGGCGGTGATCAGGTCGCGGTTGGCGAGCTCGGCGCCGAGGACCGTGGCGTTGTCGATGCCTTCGTATTTGATGCGCGAGCGCTGGCCGAAGATGTTGAACTGGTCGACGGTGCGGTAGCGGTGGTGCCACTGGGTGTTCTTCTCGACGACTTCGGCGCGGACCTTCTCGTTGATGGCGCGGGCGTCCTGACCGAAGACGGCCTTGAACTGGACGGGGGCGAGGACCTTGTCGCCGGCCTCGGTGAGGTGGATGCCGTTGTGCGTGAGCGGGCGGGCGGCGGCGGCGTAGAGTTTCTGGGAGGCGGCGAAGAGGTCGACGAACTGGACGCCGTTGGCCTTGGCGACCTCGGCCATGGCGGCGGTGGTGCGGGCGAGGTTCTGGTTGTTATCGGCGGCGAGCTGCGCGTCGTAGTCGGCCGACTTCAGGTCTTCGTGCGCGATCGGGGAGAAGAGGACGACGCGGACCTTGCCCTTGCCGTAGTCGGCCGCGAGGACCTTCTTGAGCCAGGCGTCGAGGTTGGACTTGAAGCCTTCGATGCCGGCCTGGCCGGAGAAGGACTCGTTGAAGCCCCAGTAGGCGAAGATCACGTTGGCGTGGAAGTGGGCGCCCGCGTGGTAGGTGACCTCGGTGTTGCCGACCTTGGTGGTCAGGGAGCCGGGCTTCATGTTGAGGAAGTAGCTGGTGGTCGGCGCTTCGTCGGGGCGGTGGGCCTTGACGCCGACCTCATCGCCGGCGAAGCCGAGGTTGCGCACCACGAGCTGGTGGTTGGGGAAGGCCTGGTGGATCAGGGTCTCGAAGTGGCCGTGGTGCTGCTGGCGGTCGGCGAGGCCGCTGCCGACGAAGGCGATGTTGTCCCCCTTCTCGAGGGTGAGCGGCTGGGCCGACGCGGTGACGAAGCCGGTCAGGGCGAGCAGGACGGTGAGCAACTTAGGCATGGTTTTTAGTTTTGGGTAAAAGGTCGCGGTCATGCGGGGAGGCATGACGACGTCAGGGAGAGGTTCGAACGTGGCATTCTTATAACCCACTGCCAAGGGGAATGTTCCCGCCCGGGCGGCGGTTTTCGGACCCAAAACCATTCAAATACCCGCGGCGTGCGGTTTTTGCCGCCTGTTCCGGTCGGCGGCTGTTTCCGTCGCGGGGGCGGTTCTGACGCGGCCGGCGCGCCGCTATTTCCTGCCGTCCTTGGCTCGTCGCCAGACCTGCCGGTCCGGGGTGACGAGGATGACGTCGAGGTTCTCGCGCTCGGCGATGAGCTTGGCCTGGGCGAAGCCGGCGGCCATGAGCGCGGTCGACCAGCCGTCGGCCTTCAGGCAGTCGGGATGGAAGACGGCGGCCATCTCAAGGGTGGGTTCGACCGGACGGCCGGTCCGCGGCGAGAGGATGTGCGAGACGGGTTTGCCCGCGGCGGCCTTCCGGGCGCGGTAGAGTCCGGAGACGCTCAGGGCGCGGTCGGTGAGGATGACGGTCTCCATGGTGAGACGCGGGTTGAAGGGGTCTTCCAGGCCCACGCGCCAGGCGCCGGCGGCGAGGATTTCCCCGCCGACCTCGACGAGGAATTCTTCCAGGCCTTCGCGCCGCAGCATGGCCGCCGCCCGGTCCGCGGCGTAACCTTGGAGCAGCGCGCCTAGGTCGAGGGTCGTCTCCTCATGGCTCTTGGCGAGGGTGAGCTGGGCCGGGTCGAGCGTCAGCTTGCGCCAGCCGACCTTGGCGAGGGCGGCCTGGAGCTGGGCGTCGGTCGGTGCCTCCCGGGCGCCGTCCGGTCCGTAACCCCAGAGGTTGGTGAGCGGGGCGATCGTCAGGTCGAAGGCGCCGTCCGTCGCGCCGCTGAGCTGCTGGCCGAAGGCGACCAGTTCGCTCAGTTCGGGCGAGATGCCGAAGGGCTGCGTGGATTCGAGGTGGTTGAAATCCGCCGTGACGGATGAATTTCGCCAGTGCGACAGGGAGAATTCGATGCGCCTGATCTCGGCCTCGACCGATTTCTTGAGGAGCTCGGCGTCGATCTGTTCGCCTCTCGCCTTCACCGTCCAGGTCGTCCCGAAGGCCGCGCCATGCAGTTCGACCTCACGGCGTCGTCCGTCCGCTTCGGCGTCCGTCCGGGCGGCGGAGTCCGCCGTGGGCAGGAAGGTCAGCGCCGCGCCGACGAGGAGGACGACGGCCGCGAGGGTGTCGCGTTTCGCCCAGCGCTCCTGCTCGCTGGCGGAGCGGACGAATTTCAGGAGCGCGCCGGTCGGACAGCCGTATTTGCAATAAGCCATCGGGACCCGGACCGAGGCCAGGAGACCGATCACCGCCAAGACCGCCGGGACGGCCACCGCGCCGCCCAGCACCCAGGCGTCGAAGGGCTCGGCTTGTCCGAGGCTCCAGCGCGGCCAGAGCAAGGCGGCCAGGAAGACCCCGCCGAGGACGACCCCGGGGAGGCGGGAGAGCCAGGCGTGCCACCGCGCGGAGACGGAGACATGCAGTTTCGGCAGCCCGCCCAACAGCGACTGGGCGGCCCCGTGGGGGCAGACGTGATGGCAGTATGCCTGACGCCGCGTCGCCCACGGCACGAGCAGGGCGATGCCGCCCATCGCCAGCAAGGCGGGAGCCTGTTCCCAGGGCAGGCCATGGCGCGCCCAACCCGCGAACATCGACAGGGAGACCAGCTGTCCCAGCCACAGTCCGAGGCCGCCGACCAGCGACAGCTGCCAGAGCCGGCGGATCAGGGGCCTTCCGTGGAGGCCGGTGAAGGTCATCACCAGCGCGCCGACGGCGAAGCACCAGAGCGCCGCCGCGCGCATCCGGGCGGCGATGGTCACCCGGCCTTGCTGGCGTCCGAACTGGTCGTCGGCGAAGCGGGTCTGGATGCCCTTGGCGATGGCGTAGCTCGTCAGGGTCGCGCCGGCCACGGTGTCGACCTGCGCGGTGCGGAAGTCGAGTTCCGCCCATTCCCGGGCGTCCCATCGCGTCAGCTTCGAGAAGAAGGTGCTTCCGTCGGCGTCGGGCTCTTCTTCACGGATCCGGCCGACGTATTCCGCGGTGTCGTAAGTCGACCGGAGCGTGACCTTGCGCAGGCGGCGGGCGTCCGGCTCGACGGCGATCAGCGTCTCGCTCGGGCCGGCGTAACCCATGACTTCGTCGGCCGAGGGCGACGTACGGACGACGTAGCCGAGGTGCGCGCGGTTCGCGCCGCGCACGAGGTTCCAGCCGAGCCGCGGGGTGTTGGGTTCGAACGCCGACGCGTCCGGGAAGCCCGCTTTCCGGATCTCTTCCAGGGTGAGCGGGGTGGGGAAGCGCAGCGAGACGTAGTTGCCCGACATGCGACGCTGGATGGACTCGGTGATCGCGTAGGCCGTGAGGGTGGAGCCGGCGTAGGCCGATAGCGCGGGCGCCGGCTGGGTCGTCGGCCGCCATCCTTTGAAGCTGGCCTGGAAGGCCGGATCGCGGCGGAGCGGATCGACGTGCTCCGGGGTGTCTTCGCTGGAAATGATCCGGGTGCCCACGATCTTCTCCTCGAGGTCGAGGGCCACCAGGACGTTGCTCGGGCCGGCGTAGCCGATGATCGCGTCGGCATCGGGCGAGGTCGTCACCAGACGACCGAGGCGGTTCCCCGCGGCGTCCTGGACGTCCAGCGTCTGGTGCGGTCCGGAGCGCAGCCGCTTCGCCTCGGGGAAGAAGGCCCGGGCGTCGTCAAGCGTGAGGCGCGTCAGCACTGATTCGGTCGGCGGGGTCGTGCTCTGCAGCAGCAGGACGGCCGCGGCCAACGCCAGCAGGCGCCAGCCGCGGACGAGCCAAGCGCTGAGCAGGCCCGGGCCCATCGCTTACTTCACCGGCAGCAGCTGGACGGCGTCAGCGTGCACGTTGCCGTTGGCGTCTTCGGCGGAGATGACGACGGTGTGCTTGCCGGCGGCGAAGTCGAACTTGCCGAGCGAGGTCGGGGCGGTGATCTCGCCGGTCTTCTGGTTGACCTTGAAGGTCTGGGGCTTCGGGCCGCCTTGGCGGGTGAGCGTCACGGAGGCGTTGCTGGCGCGATTCGCATGACCCTGCCAGAAGAGGCGCAGCTCATACTTCCCGGCCTGGGTGACTTCGAGGGTGTAGGTGGCCTTGTTGCCGCCCTTGGCGGCATGGTGGTATCCGGCGCCGATGTGGGCGAGGGTGTCGCCGGCGTTCCAGACGCCCTTCAGTTCGGCCTGGGAGTCGTCGACGACGATGCCGCCCAGCTTGGCGACTTCCTTCAGTTCGTCGGCGGAAAGCTTCGTCGGATTGCTCCTGGCGAGGTCCAGGTTCATGCGACCGACGGGCAGCTGCTTGAAGTCGGCGATGTCCTGGTCGAGCTTGAGCTCGCCGGTGAGCGACGTGCGGCGCATGCGGCCGGGCTGCTCGAGCAGGCCGAGGAGTTCCGGCAGGTGCTTGGCGTAGACGCCGCGGGGGTCGGTGCCGTGGCGGACGGCCAGGTAGGCGGCCTTGCCGACGACTTCGCCCATCATGCCGATCGTGCGCATGACGCGCACGGTCCCGAGGGCCTCGTGGGTGACGGAGATGTTGCGGCCCGCCATGAACAGGTTGTCGATGTTTTTGGAGTAGAAGCAGCGGTAGGGCACCGGGTAGCCGTTGCGGCGGTCGACGTGCCGTCCGAACTGGGCCCGGGAGATGAACGGGTTGTCGGGGAACTTCTTCGCGTACTGTTCGCGGGCGTAGTGCAGGTCGATGTCCCACGTGGTCGGCACGCAGCCGTCCGGGAAGTCGTTCTTCTTCACGATGTCGTCCTGGGTGAGGATCACGTCGCCGGTGAGCAGACGGGATTCGCGGGGGCCGCCGACGTGCGACACCCACTTGAGCGAAGCGTTGGCGTACTGGGACTTCTTCTCGCCCAGCTTCAGCGCGGAGAAGGCCCCGAAGACGGCCCGCAGGTTCCAGTCGCGGATGCGCTCGAGGTCTTCGATCGGGTCCTTGTCGAAGCCGGATTCCCAGAACCATTCGCCCTTCATGAAGGGCTTGTCGTCGATCTTTGACTTGGAGCGGACAAGGTTCGGGAAGTCACCGATCTGCAGGGGCAGGGCCCACGGGGTCGCGGACCAAGGCTGCGCGGAGGCTTCGTCCTGGTAGAACCACATGTTGGACATTCCCATGCGCTTGTCCTTCTCGATGGTGAAGAGGGCGCCGGCGTAGGCGCCGATCCAGCCGTGGCCGGTGGTGTCCGCCACGAACTTGGCGCGGAAGAGCTTGGCCTGGCCGGTCTTGACGTCGATGGCCTTCACGGCGGCGATGCGCTTGCCCTCCATCACGACGCCGGTGGCGAAGTGGCCGAGGAAGAGGCTGATGTTCTGCTCCTTCCGGACGACCTTCTCCTTGAGTTCGTCGCCGAAGCTCTCGGCGCGGCCGGGGCTGTCGGGGGAACGGTCGCCGATCTCCTCGATCATCTCCCCGAGGTGCGGGTATTTGCCACGGGTGGTGCCGCCCATGGCCCAGACACCGATCTCGGAGCTGCCGTTGCCGCCGAGCACGAAACGATCCTGGATGAACGCGACTTTGAGCGACTGGCGGGAGGCGGAGAGCGCGGCCCCGAGGCCGCCGTAGCCGCCGCCGACGACCACGAGGTCGTATTCGCCTTCGTCCTTGGGGCCCTGCGGGCTGTTCCACTTGGCGCGGGCGGCCACGAGCGCGTCGCCGGAAGGCGGCGTGAAGCCGGCGTCCTTGCTGAGGATGATGGCGTCGCAACGTCCGGCGAAACCGGTCAGGTCATGCAGGGCGATCTTCACGTCGCCGGCGGGCAGGGTGACCTTGCCGCCTTCCTGCCAGTGCCAGTCGGCGCCTTGGGTGCCGAATTCCGTGGGGAGGGGCTGGCCGTTGAGGACCAACTGGAAGCGTCCGGGGGTGCCGGGGGCTTTCCAGTAAGCTACCCAGTCCTTGGTGCGCACCCAGACGCGGTATTCGCCGGCCGAAGGGATCCGGATCGCGCCCGCGGCGTCTTCGACGGGCTTGCCGAGGCCATGGGCCAGCAGGTAGGGCGAGCCGACGATGTTCGTGAAGGAGGTGTCGAGCTTCCAGCCGCCATGGGAGGCCAGGGACTCGGCCTCGACGAAGACCGTCGAGTCTTGGGCCAGGACGGCCGTGCCGCTGAGCAGGGACAAGCCGAGGACGGAAAGGAGGCGGGGAAGCATGGGGATTGGATACCCCTTCAATTTGCTTCGTTCCAGCCGAAATCAAAAAAAATCAATTGGCCGTTTCCCGGGCGAGTTTTGGCGGGAGTCATGCCGTCAAACATGACTGACATCCGTCAATTGCGACCAGAAAGCCGAGGATGCTCCTTGTGGAGAACCTACCCCCGCGCTGCTGCGCCAAGGCTTACTTGGAGTCTGTTTCCGACCCTTTTTTCTTTGCGGGTGCCGCCCCGGTCTTACCGCCTTTGGCGTTTTCAGCGGCACGCTTCTTGATGCGCTCGCGGATGGCATCTTGGATTTTTTCGATCGTTTCGCGGCTGAGGCTGGGGTCGGCTTTCGCGACGGCGTCTCGGCTGGCGATGCGCAGCTCTTCCATCGCGGATTCGAAATCGGGCCGCAGCTTCTTTTTTTCGTCATCCGAGGCATACTCGGCCTGCTTGCGGAGCTCGGCCAGATGTTCGCGGGCCGCTTTGGTCTTTTCGTCGGTCCAGGCGGATCTCATCGCGATCTTGAATTTGGCGAGTTCTTCCTGGGTGACGCCTTCGATCTGCTCGGGGAGCATCCCGAGCCTTTCCGGCCCGGCCTGAACGGCGGCTTTCGCGGCCGGTTTTTCGGCCGGCACCTTTTCGGCGGAGCGAAGCGCGGAGGTCAGGCCGAGGGTGAGGGCCAGTGTGAGGGCGAGGTTTTTCATGGGCGTGCAGGTATGTAACCCCGTTGTCGACCGGAAGTTTTCAACGATCCGCCGAGGCCGGCTGCTTGGCTTCGGCTAAGGGGCTCAAAGGAATCCTTCCGAAGGGAGATTGGTGCCGGGACGGGCGGCCGGTTCATTCTAGGCGCATTCTCGGATGGCGGTCGGCGGTCTTCACGCTTATCCGATCTGCGTACCCCAGTCCACCCCGTGCATCCGCAACCCATGGTCCTGCTCATTCCCCTCGTCCTGCTTTCCCTGACATCCTGGGCGGCCGATCTGCCGACGGCAGGTCTCATGGTTGATCTCCGGCCATCGGAGGGAGTGCACCTGGACGCCTCCGGGCGTGTGGTCGAGTGGACCAACCAGGCGGGCCCGCAGGAGCTCCGGTCTTTCGTCGGTCAGCCGAACGGACGGGCGGACGCCGCCTCGGGGTTGCCCGCTCTCGTGAAAGATCCCGTCGCCGCGGTGAGTTTCCGTCAGCAGGAACTGGTGTGTCATGATGAGGGAGCGCTGGACGGATTGATCCGCGGCGAAGGCTGCACCTGGGTCGCGGTCCTGAAGGTCTACCCGCAG
>Ga0222712_10005589_pt1 | contig 12659 bp, 8 predicted proteins | sample C33_657DmetaG_FD_165043 | JGI IMG/M metagenome (GOLD analysis project Ga0222712, IMG submission 165043) | Estuarine water microbial communities from San Francisco Bay, California, United States - C33_657D | ecosystem: Environmental > Aquatic > Marine > Unclassified | place: USA: California...
GTATTACCGGGATGCCATGTATGTCGAAGATTATCACGCTGAATATCCAGGCAACCAAGTGGTTTATTTTTCGAGTTTTTCATCCGAACAAAATGTTGTCAACGACTTCGTGCTTGAACAGTGGGACAACAATAAAAAACTGAAGTATTTCATTAAGGCACGATCCGCACAAAATAAGCCAGGGACAGATATTTGGGTCTTGACGGATTATTTCGAACGGAGGGTGGGGTATCCGAATGATGAAGTACATGAGGGGCAGAAAAAGGATACTGTTTTTAAGTTTAGAATTGAAGAAATGGCGCAACGCGATAACATTGCTGAGGCCATGACCTATTCCGAATTGAAAGGATTCATCCAAAGAGAAAAGGAGAAAGGTTCAGGAAATGTTCCAATGTATGAAATAGAACTTAACCAACGGACCTCTTATCCGTTTGCTTCGTATGTGTTGACCATTATTGGTGTTTCGGTTTCTTCCCGCAAAAAGCGCGGTGGCATAGGCATAAGTATCGCCTTAGGTTTGGGGATTATTTTCATTTACATTTTCGCCATGAAAGTGACTACGGTGGCTGCTATGAAGGTCGGATTTCCTGCAGAATTAGCTGTTTGGGTACCTAATATATTGTTCGGAGGCATTGCGTATATTTTGTACCGCTTCGCACAGAAGTAGCTTTTTGTCAACGCGAGTGCACGAATCTCAGTCCAGCCTTGATGTCTTAATTTCCAAATAGCTTGAAGTCCTTTGTCGTTTAGCGAAGCGGTCTCTTGTCCTTTGTCTCTTGTCCTTTGTTTTCATGTCCTTTTTATCTTCATTTCCTGTCCTTTCTGCCCCCTCTTTTCCCCAATAATTATTGTATATTTGTGCAACAAAAGATTTTATGAAAAGTACCCTTCAGCAGGCAGCGACGTTAGAACAGGCGGTAGATCTAGGTTTACGCCCAGACGAATTTGAAATGATTTGTGAAATACTTGGTCGAACACCAAATTTCACAGAAACAGCCGTTTATTCGGTGATGTGGTCTGAGCACTGTTCGTACAAGAATTCAATTCTTTGGTTAAAAACATTGCCAAAAGATGGGCCTCACATGCTTGTTAAAGCAGGTGAAGAAAATGCTGGACTCGTAGATATCGGTGATGGATTGGGTTGTGTGTTTAAAATTGAATCGCACAATCATCCAAGTGCATTGGAGCCGTATCAAGGTGCAGCAACTGGGGTTGGGGGAATCAACCGCGATATTTTTACAATGGGTGCCCGTCCAATCGCTCAATTGAATTCACTGCGTTTTGGAAATATTGAAAACGCGCGAACGAAATGGTTGGTCAAAGGGGTTACAAAGGGAATTGGTGATTATGGAAATGCCTTTGGTATTCCAATCGTAGGTGGTGAGGTCTTTTTTGATGATTCCTACAACACAAATCCTCTGGTAAATGCATTCTCTGCTGGAATTATTGACACAAAGCGCATCATTTCAGCAAAAGCTACGGGGCCAGGAAATCCAGTATTTATTGTAGGTTCATCTACGGGTAAAGACGGTATTGCGGGAGCGGCATTTGCATCGAAAGACATTACAGAAGATTCTGCAAACGATCTTCCATCAGTACAGGTTGGAGATCCATTTATGGAAAAGTTGCTCCTTGAAGCGACGATGGAATTGGCAAAAACAGACGCTATACGTGGTATGCAAGACATGGGTGCTGCAGGAATTACCTGCTCTACCTGTGAAATGTCCGCCGGTGGAGGTGTTGGGATGGACATTCATCTAGACCGCGTGCCAACACGTCAAGAAAATATGTTGCCTTATGAAATCCTTCTTTCTGAATCGCAAGAGCGTATGCTTGTTGTAGTGGCTAAAGGACAGGAATCTTTGGTGAAACAAATTTTTGACAAGTGGGATTTACATGCTGAAGAAATCGGTGTCGTGACTGAAGGTGGACGTGTGCGCTACTTCATGCACGGTGAGATGGTGGGGGATGTGCCTGCTGAATCATTGGTGCTTGGTGGGGGAGCTCCTCAGTACAAAAGAGATTATAAAGAACCGGCTTATTATGCTGAATACAAGAAGTTTTCGATTGACCAAGTTGAAAAGCCTTCGGATTTGAAAGCTGTGGCTTATGCACTATTGGGCATGCCGAACATTGCCTCCAAGAGATGGATTTATCAACAATATGACTCCATGGTTGGAACGCGCACGATGACAACAAATCGTCCGTCGGATGCCGGTGTGGTGAATATCAAAGGAACAAACAAGGCTTTGGCAATGACTGTGGATTGCAATTCACGTTATGTCAATGCAGATCCTGAAATTGGAACAATGATTGCTGTTGCTGAAGCGGCGCGAAACATTACGTGCGCCGGAGGTGAACCAAGCGCGATTACGAATTGTTTGAATTTTGGTAATCCGTACAATCCTGAATCTTACTGGCAATTTGTGGGAGCAATCAAAGGGATGTCTGCCGCGTGTATCAAATTCAATACACCAGTAACTGGGGGGAATGTATCGTTCTACAACCAGACCGTAATCAATGGGGTAGAGGTGCCCGTATTTCCAACACCAACAATCGGAATGATTGGAATTGTTGAAGATAAGGACCGCATCATGACCTTGGATTTTAAACAAAAGGGAGATTTGATTTTCTTGATCGGTGAGTACACTGCCGACATTGCGTCATCTGAGTATTTAGCAACCTACCATGGCGTGAAAGCGTCACCTGCACCTTATTTCGATCTTGAAAAAGAATATTTAATGCACCAAACAATCAAAGGGTTGATTCAGAATGAGTTGATCAATGCTGCACACGATGTTTCAGACGGCGGTTTGTTTGTTGCCTTAACCGAAATGTCGATGCCGCGCGAACTTGGGTTTGATATTGTCACTGACTCTGAAGTACGCGACGAATCAGGTTCCCGTGAGGATGCCTTCTTGTTCGGCGAAGGTCAAGGTAGGGCTGTTGTTACGGTAACCGAAGAACAAGAAGAGCAATTTATTGAGTTCATCATGGATTCCGGCGTAACTTGCACCTTGTTGGGTCATGTGACCAAAGGTAAATTGATGATTGACGACGAACATTTTGGCTTTATCACTGAAGCAAAAGAGGTGTACGACAATGCGTTAGCAAAACAGCTAGAAAATTAAAAGAGTAGATGCTACTCAAAAAAAGGAGATAACATTCATGGAATACAACACAACACGGGGGAAATTGATTTTACCAGAGTACGGGCGAAATGTACAAAATATGATTGCCCATGCTATGGAAATCGCAGATCGCACCGAACGCAATAGAGCAGCTCAAGCCATCATTGAAGTCATGGGTCAGCTCAATCCTCATTTGCGCGATGTCGACGATTTTCGCCACAAACTTTGGACGCATCTTTTCGTGATGTCTGATTTTACCCTTGATGTAGATTCTCCCTACGAGATTCCAAAACAAGAAGTGCTCAATGAGAAACCCGCAATCATGGATTATCCAAAAGGAACAATTCGTTTCGGCCATTACGGAAAGTACACTCAGCGTATCTTAGAGAAATCGGAAGAAATCACCGATGAAAAGGAAACGGAGTACTTGAAGAGTACTATGGCGAATTTCATGAAAAAACAGTTCCTCGCATACAACAACGATGCAGTGGAAAATCATGTGATTGCGCAGCAGTTGAAGGAACTTTCTAAAGGGAAATTGATTCTAGAAAACCCTGATGAACTGACCAATACCAATACAATTCTTCGTGCCATGGGCTTGAATCAAAAGCAACGGCCTAAAGGGAATTTCAAGAAGAATAACAACAACAATAAGAAGAAATTCATCAAAAAATAAATATCCATGGCATCTTTTGAGATCTACGGTGGAAAGCCATTGAAAGGAGAAATCATCCCTCAAGGCGCAAAAAATGAAGCCCTACAAGTTCTTTGTGCACCGCTATTGACGGCAGAAAAGGTTACGATTTCGAATGTCCCGGACATTGTCGATGTGAACAAACTGATCAACCTCTTGCAGACCATGGGTGTGCGCGTAGAAAAGGTGGAAAAGGGAACGTTTATTTTCCAAGCCAAGGATATTGACTTGAAATACCTTGAATCAGAAGATTTTAAGAAACGTGCGGGTTCTTTACGCGGATCAATCATGATTGTTGGACCACTCCTTGCTCGCTTCGGAAAAGGGTTTATCCCAAAACCAGGTGGAGACAAGATTGGACGACGTCGCTTGGATACCCACTTTGAGGGATTCGCGGTTTTGGGCGCAAAATTCAACTACGATGCAGGTGAACATTTCTATTCAGTTGAAGCGAAAAAACTGAAAGGGACCTACATTCACCTTGACGAAGCATCCGTTACGGGTACTGCAAATATTCTTATGGCTGCCGTGATGGCAGAAGGAACAACGACGTTTTACAATGCCGCTTGTGAACCTTATTTGCAGCAATTGTGTAAGATGCTCAATGCCATGGGTGCAAAAATTTCAGGTATTGGTTCGAACCTTTTGACGATTGAAGGGGTGAAGGAACTCAACGGTTGTTTCCACAGGATTCTTCCAGATATGATTGAAATTGGGAGCTTCATCGGATTGGCAGCAATGACAAAATCGGAGATTACCATCAAGGATGTAAGCTATGAAAACCTTGGTGTAATCCCAAATGTTTTTAGAAGACTTGGAATTAAAATCGAACGTCGAGGAGATGATATTTTTATTCCCGCTCAAGAACATTATGAAATAGATACTTTCATTGATGGGTCAATTTTAACTATTGCCGATGCGCCATGGCCAGGATTTACACCCGATTTGTTGTCCATTGTTCTCGTGGTTGCTACCCAGGCAAAGGGTTCTGTGCTGATTCATCAAAAAATGTTTGAATCACGGTTGTTCTTCGTTGATAAGTTGATTGATATGGGAGCTCAAATTATTTTGTGTGATCCTCATCGTGCCACAGTCATCGGCTTGGACCGTCAATACGACTTGAGAGGTATTCAGATGACCTCTCCTGATATTCGTGCAGGAGTTTCTTTGCTCATCGCGGCGTTGTCTGCTGAAGGAAAAAGTGTCATCCACAACATTGAACAAATTGACCGAGGATATCAGGATATCGAACTTCGCTTGAATAACATAGGTGCTGACATAAGAAGAATAGGATAATGAAATATTTAGTCATTTTTATCGCCGTAGGTGCGCTTTCACTTTCGCTTTTTTCACCTTCTAAGAATGAAAATCAAGCCATGCCAGCAGAAAAAGCACCAGACATTACCTTGGTTACTCCAGCTGGAAAAACAGTTCAATTGTCAAAGCTGAAAGGTAAAATGGTCTTGATTGACTTCTGGGCCTCTTGGTGTGGGCCTTGTCGCAAAGAGAATCCAAATGTGGTTGAAGCGTATGCAAAATACAAATCTGCTAAGTTTAAAAATGCCAAAGGATTTGAGGTGTTCAGCATTTCATTAGATCGCAATGAAGACGCTTGGAAGGCAGCGATTACTCAGGATAAATTAACATGGAAATACCACGGTTGGGACAAAGACAATGTTGTTGCAACCTTGTATAAAGTATATTCCATTCCTTCTGCATTCTTGGTGGATGGTGATGGAACAATCATTGCTCAAGGTCAAGAACTTCGTGGACTTGGACTCCACATGGCGTTGGACAATCAATTGAAAAAATAAGCATGGTAGAAGAACAATTGCGATCGCGCAGCAATGGGATGTGTGAATTGTGCGGCGGCACGGATGGCTTGACAGCTTTTCTTGTTGAACCGGGTAATAGTACAAACCCAGATCAGCACGTCCATGCCTGTTCGACGTGTGTTGAACAAATGACACAAAATACGATGGATTCAAACCATTGGCGCTGTTTAACAGAGAGTATGTGGAGCGAAGTACCAGCGGTTCAAGTGCTTTCTTGGCGAATGCTTCACCGCATCAAGTCTGAAGGTTGGTCACAAGATTTAATTGACATGATGTACATGGATGACCAGACCTTGACTTGGGCTCAAGCATCTGGCGATCACCGTGAAGTTGAAGCGGCTGTGCATCATGTAGACAGCAATGGAACCATTTTAGAGAATGGTGACACGATTGTATTGATCAAGGACCTTGAAGTGAAAGGGGCAGGATTTACAGCAAAACGCGGGACATCAGTGCGAAATATTCGATTAGTCCAAGATAACCCTGAGCAAATTGAAGGAAAAATCAATGGTCAGGGAATCGTGATCTTAACGCAGTATGTGAAAAAGTAATCCATGAAATTAGTGTGAAATTGCATTTTCTCGGAAGAAAATAATGAAGTATACGTGAAGCGGTAAAAGAGATTTTATCGCTTCTTTTTTTGTTGAATAACCTCTACTAAGTAGAACTACGCAGTTCTGCTACAGTTGAGTACTGAAAGTACATGACGTCGATGCATAAATATGATCGCATGACCAGACCTCACCGTATCTTTGATTCATAAAACAAACGGGGTGGTTCCCGTTTTTCATAGCAGTAGTTTTAGTTAGGTTAGGTAGTAAAAAAGGAGCACAAACGAGTGCTCCTTTTTTAGTTTGAGCATTTGAGAAAGAACACGGTATAATTAGTACCCTTTGCACTGATTTTTTTTGGAAAGACAAGCATGAATCTTTCTCATGACTGATGAAATGGTCAGAGAACTAAGTAGATCTACGTAGTTCAACTACACGGGAGTACTGAAAGTGCATGACGTTAGAGTGCATTTATGACCGCATCCACAACCCACAAACTATCTTTGATTCATAAAACAACCGGGGTGGTTCCCGGATTTCATAGACAGCAGTAGTTTTAGTTAGGTTTAGGTTAGGTAACAAAAAGGAGCACATCAAGTGCTCCTTTTTTGCGTTGGTCCCATGTCTTGCAGCTTAGAGGGTCTTTTGTCTCCTATGGTGACTTGGAGACTTTCTTCGGAACCTAACTTGTCAACAGAGGTGGATCCCCCAAAGCATGACTAAGTCTTTTGTCTTTTGTCTCGCAGCGAAGCGAGTCAATTGTCTTAATATCTTAAAATCTTGATGTCCTGAAATCCAAACCGTATCTTTGCACCGTGATAAAAATCCGTAACATAGAATTGGGGGAATTTCCGTTGTTGCTTGCGCCAATGGAGGATGTAAGTGATCCGCCGTTTCGTGCGCTGTGCAAGAAGAATGGTGCCGACTTGATGTACACGGAATTTATCTCATCCGAAGGTCTCATTCGTGATGCGGCAAAGAGCGTTCAGAAATTGGATATTTTTGAATACGAGCGGCCGGTGGGCATTCAAATCTTTGGATCTGAAATCGAGAGCATGAAGCAAGCCGCTGAGATCATTGAAAAGGTCAATCCCGACATCATCGACATCAACTATGGATGTCCAGTAAAGAAAGTGGCGTGCAAGGGTGCAGGAGCGGGTATTTTGCAAGATATCCCAAAGATGGTGCGCATGACACAGGAAATCGTGAAAGCCACAAACCTTCCCGTCACCGTAAAAACTCGACTGGGGTGGGACGATGATACCAAGTACATTGTGGAAACCGCCGAGCGTTTGCAGGATATAGGTATTGAAGCCATTTCCATTCACGGACGTACGCGCAAGCAAATGTACAAGGGCGATGCCGATTGGACACTGATCGGTGAGGTCAAAAACAACCAACGCATGCGCATTCCAGTGTTTGGAAACGGGGATATTGACACACCAGAAAAAGCAGTTGAATACCGTCAGCGCTATGGTGTTGATGGCATCATGATTGGTCGTGCGAGTATTGGATACCCTTGGATCTTTAATGAAATAAAGCATTACTTGGCAACAGGTACGCACATGGCAGCACCTGGATTGAAAGAACGCGTAGAAGCAGCGCGCGATCACCTTCAAATGTCAGTGAATTGGAAAGGTGAAGTCTTGGGTATTGCAGAGATGAAGCGCCATTACACCAATTATTTCAAAGGGATTTCACATTTCAAGGAGTTCAGAATGAAATTGGTAACATCAACCGATTTGAATGAAGTCATGGAGTTGCTCGATTACATCAACACTCACGAAGAAGAGTTTCTTTTTGTGTAGATCACGGAGTTAACCGATTCTCTTTTCGAGAAAATACATGTCGATTTTACCCTTATTTTTCGCTTCAACTTTACCCCGGTATTCGCAGGTATAGCGATCTTTGATCAATGCGTAAGTTGCACCTGATAGGTTGATGCGATTTACTTCTCCGCTACTTTCCATCCGCGACGCTGTATTTACAGTGTCTCCCCAAATGTCGTAAGAGAATTTCTTTATGCCAACAATCCCGGCAATCACCGGTCCTGTGTGTATGCCAATGCGAATTTCAAAATATGGTGAACCCTTACGGATGCGTTCTTGCTTGAGTTGGTCCATAAATACCACGATTTCTTCAGCAGCCATAACGACATCTATTGGATGTGAGATGTTCTCTTTTGGAAGTCCGCCTGCAGCCATATAGGCATCGCCGATGGTTTTTATTTTTTCGATGCCGTACTTTTCCATGATGCGATCAATGCCTTTGAAGCAGGTGTCGATCTCAGTGATCAATTCTTTTGGGGTTAGCGTTTCTGAAATTGTTGTAAACCCCTTGAAATCCGTAAAGAGAACGGTTACACTGTCGAAGTTTTTGGTTTCTGCCTGACCTTTTTGCTTGAGTTCTTGCGCTGTTTCATAAGGTAGAATGTTCAGCAAAAGTTCATCCGATCGTTTCTTTCCGCGAACAACAACAATCATCAATACGATGATCAGCAACAAAATACCTCCTGCCGAAATCAATCCCACTTGCTGTTTTTGAATGCGTGATGCTGTTACAATTTCTTTTTGTGCATACTTTAAACTGTCTGCGAGTTGCTCCTTCTCGTAGTTAAAGTTAAGTTCCTTCTCCACCATTGCGCGCTCATTGTCAAGATTTTCGATCGAGTCGTTGAGTGATTTATACATTTCGAAATAGTTCAAAGCTTCCAAGTTGTTGCCTAGCTCTTTATTGCTTTTGTAGAGACAGTCACAAGCATCTCTTTCCAATGGGGGGATTTTCAATTCAATGGCAGTTTGATAGGCTGAATTACACCACTTTTTTGCTGTATTGTACTCCTTTAGTTCGTTGTAAACCAAGCCGATGTTCAATTCAGCAATGATTTGAAAACGCCGATTGTTCATCGATAAAAAGATCGTTTTAGCCTTCTCTGTAGCTTGAAGCGCTAAAGAAAAATAGCGTGCTGATTTTGGAGATTTTTCTTTCAACGCAGCAACACCCTGTTCATAATAGACATAGCCAATGTTGCCATACGCAATTCCCGCTTGTTCTGGATTTTTCTTGATGTCGATGAAGCTCAGGCTTTCGCGATAGGATTGAAGTGCTGCTTGATATTGTTTTGTGGCCCCATAAATATTACCAAGCAAACTGAGGGACGTGGAAATGCGCAGTGAATCTTTCAATGCACGGTTAATTTTCAAACCTTTTTTATGGAAATCTGCTGCTTTCGTATTCTTTTCCTGACGTTCATAAATTTGTCCAATGACACTGTAGCAGTCCGAAATAAACTGCTTGTTTTTTAATTTTTCAGAAATCACAAGTGATTTTTGCGCAAAATCTAGAGCTTTTGGATATACACCTTGAATGAGAAGTGTTTTTGCACGGATCAAATGATTGGCTTGTAAAAAGGCAGAGTTATTATGGATTGAAATAAGCGCAACAGCGGTATCCAATAAAATATAAGAACTATCCGGATTGGAGTTGGTCATCAATTCCGCTGCACTATGCAATGACGTAATGCGTGTTTTCGGTTGAAGTTTTTTATCAAACCCATCTTTAAGTAATTTATTTAAGTCGTTCTGACTTTGCCCGAACAAGCTTAACAAACAAAAGATTAGGAGGATAATTCGATTCATTGTCTATGATATGTGGCCTTAAATTATAAACTTTCAGTTAGATATGTTCAATTATTTTTTTTGAAGAAGCGCGCTATACCCTAGGATCCATAAAAGCGGAAATGTTCTTTTCAACCCTCTGCGCCTCTCTTTGAATAAATGGATGAGCTCCAACAAATAGCCGACCTCAAATCAACAAAATCAATTCAATCCTCTTCGATTATGCGGCAAAAAGAAAAAATAATCTCGTAATTATTGACTAAGTATCTAGGCGGCGTTTATTCACAACCTTTATGCACCTAAATTCATCGACATTCTTTATTTTTAGGCTTTAATTTCTAGAAAATGCAACGCTATCAAAATTATGTCCTTGGTCAATGGATCGATGGGGCAGGTGTGGAAACAGAATTGTTCAATGCGATCAATGGTCAAAAACTTGGTGAAGTTTCGAGCGCTGGTCTGGATTTCACTGCAATTTCAGCTTATGGTAAACGTACAGGTGGCTTTGCACTGCGTAAGATGACGTTTCAAGAACGAGGTAGAATGCTCAAAGCATTGGCATTGCACCTCATGGAAAAGAAAGAAAAATACTATCAGGTGAGTGCCTGGACAGGTGCTACTCGTGTAGACTCTTGGATTGATATCGAAGGTGGGATAGGCAACTTGTTTTCTAACGCTTCATTGCGTCGACAATTTCCAGATCTTCCGTATTATGTGGATGGAGTTGCCGCACCACTCTCGAAGAATGGGACATTTATCGGACATCACATCATGGTGCCTCGCGAGGGAGTCGCCATTCACATCAATGCCTTTAATTTCCCTGTTTGGGGAATGTTAGAGAAAATTGCGGTCAACTTAATGGCTGGAGTACCTGCGATTGTTAAACCATCTGAATATACCTGCTTCTTGACAGAGGTTGTCGTGCGCGACATCATTGACTCAAAAATATTACCGGAGGGCTCGTTGCAGTTGATTTGTGGACTTGGACGTGGAATTATTGATCATGTTTCCTCAGAAGACGTTGTGACCTTCACTGGAAGTGCTGCGACAGGAAAGATGTTGAAGGCTCATCCGAGAATTGCAGCAGAAAGCGTTGCCTTCAATTTAGAGGCAGATTCACTAAATGCAACAATTTTAGGAGAAAAAGCAGAGCTTGGCACAGTGGAGTTTGACCTCTTCATAAAGGAAACAGTGAAAGAAATTACGATAAAAGCTGGACAGAAATGTACTGCCGTTCGTCGAATCATTGTCCCGGAAGACCGTATCGATGAGGTCGAAAAAGCCATTGCAGCGCGACTAGCAAGCACCAAAATTGGTGATCCATCGGTTGAAGGTGTCCGCATGGGGGCATTGGCATCACGCCTTCAAGTGGAGCGTGTGCGCGCTAATGTTGAACTTCTCGCAAAATCACAATCAATCGTGTACGGTGATATCAATCAGTGTGATGTCATTGGTGCTGATCCTGCGCTGGGGGCGTTTTTCTCGCCGATTTTATTCCGCAACAATGATCCATTCAACCAAACGGATGTGCATGATATTGAGGCATTTGGTCCAGTAGCCACGATAATGCCATATAGAAACTTGGATGAAGCCATTCAATTGGCGAAAATGGGTAAAGGCTCCTTAGTATCATCCATTGTAACACCGAGCGATGAAGAGGCCATGGATTATGTGGTTAATGCTGCAAGTATGCACGGACGAATTTTGGTTTTGAATAAAGATTGCGCCAAGGAAAGTACTGGTCACGGTTCGCCTATGCCCTTGCTTACACATGGTGGTCCTGGTCGTGCCGGTGGTGGCGAGGAGATGGGAGGAAAACGCGGAGTACTGCATTACTTGCAACGCACAGCCATTCAAGGTCACCCCACGACAATTACTAAGATTACTCAACAGTTTCAAGTTGGTGCAGAAATGCCTGAGGCCAATCCTCATGTTTTTAGAAAACACTTCGAAGAATTGGTTGTTGGTGAAACGGTATTTACACATAAACACACCGTGACAGATGCTGATATCGTGAATTTCGCCAATGTTTCGGGAGATAATTTCTATGCCCACATGGATGCGACATCCTTGGAAGGAACGATCTTCGAGCGACGCGTAGCGCATGGTTATTTCGTGTTGTCAAAAGCGGCGGGATTGTTCGTCGATCCGAAGAAAGGTCCCGTATTGTTGAACTATGGTTTAGATGAGGCACGTTTTACAAAGCCTGTTTATCCTGGTGCGACACTCGGGGTGCGCTTTACAGTGAAAGAAAAAGTGGATCAAGAAAAACGTTCAGAAGACGACATAGCAAAAGGTATTGTGAAGTTTTTGGTGGATGTCTATGACGAGACAGGGGAGACTGTTGCTCTCGCAACGATCTTGACGATGGTTCGAAAACTAGATCAATCCAATTAGATAATTGAGCGAAAACGGAACTTTTTTCAGGTTCGTTTTTTATACATAACGAGCATTATATGTAACAATGGAAAAAGAAAACGGAAAAAGTTGTGCGGTAATTGGTTCAGGAGTATCTGGTCTGGCCGCGTCAATTCGCATGCGAAACAAGGGGTATCGTGTAACGGTTTTTGAAGCAAATGCTTTCCCTGGCGGAAAATTATCCAGCGAAAGCAATCAAGGTTATCGCTTCGACATGGGCCCATCTGTTTTTACGATGCCTCAATTTGCTGACGAATTGTTTACGCTTTGCGGAAAAAATCCACGAGATTATTTTCGCTATGAACGACTCGATCCAGTTTACCGCTATTTCTTTGAAGACGGCTCAACCCTCGAAGGTGTGAATGGCAAGGAAGCGTATGCCCAATCGATGGCCGAAGGTTCAATAGATTCGA
>Ga0222712_10005590_pt1 | contig 12657 bp, 9 predicted proteins | sample C33_657DmetaG_FD_165043 | JGI IMG/M metagenome (GOLD analysis project Ga0222712, IMG submission 165043) | Estuarine water microbial communities from San Francisco Bay, California, United States - C33_657D | ecosystem: Environmental > Aquatic > Marine > Unclassified | place: USA: California...
GCACCCCAGCGAATCGATTCCCTTTAGCCCGAGCGAAGCCGATGCCCTTGCCCGACTTCGGGCCTATTTTAGCCAACCCGAGGGGGCTCGGCAGTACAAAACGCGCCGAAACGGACTTCTGGGCACCGAGTTTTCTACAAAATTCTCGATCTGGCTTGCGTCGGGCGCACTCAGCCCAAAGCGCGTATGGCAGGAGTGCCTCGCCCTCGAGGCCCAACTGGGCGGCAGCGCCGACGTCGAATGGATACGGGTTGAACTTCTGTGGCGGGAGTACTTCCAGTGGGTAGCCTACACCGCGGGTAGCCGGCTTTTCGCCCAAAAAGGATTTCGGGATTCGGCACCCCAAACCGGCTTCCATTCCCAAGCGTTTCAGCGCTGGGTTGACGGAACGACCGGAGACGACTTCGTCGATGCCGGCATGCGTGAACTCGCCGCTACGGGCTTCAGCAGCAACCGCGCCCGACAAAACCTGGCCTCCTACCTTATTCACGACATGGGCCTCGATTGGCGCTACGGAGCGGCCTATTTCGAGTCCCAGCTCTTGGACTACGACCCGGCGAGCAACTGGGCCAATTGGGCGTACATCGCCGGAGTGGGCACCGACCCGCGCCCCATTCGACGCTTTAACACCGTGAAGCAGGCCAACGACTACGATCCCGAAGGCGCATTTCGGAATTATTGGCTCCGGTAAATTGCCTCGTTCTCCGACCTAAATTGCGGCATGCAACACGATCTGCAGGTCATCTCCCTCTACTTCCGCGGACTCTTTTACCGCTACGACAACCCAAAAGGCGGAATTCCCCTTCAGGACACGCTGTTAATCAAGGAGATGCTGCTGCGCAAGGTACTGGCTCCGCATCCGCTCGACGAAACACGCGGCATCCTCACCTTTCGGGGCGAACGCTACGCCAAAGACATTGTTCATAAAATGATTCGCCCGCTGCTGTACCTCGTCTTCAGCGCACTGCTGGCGGTGGCTCTTCTGGGACTGTGAGTTCGGCATTGCGCGCCTTGTTGGTTGCTGCCGTGGCGGTTTGGGTACCGCTGCGTTCATCGGCTCAAACTCAGGTCTGGGCAGCCAGCACGCTTAAACTCAGCCCGCATCGGCGTTTCGATTTAGCTACCTCGTTGGAGCAGCGTTGGCGCAGCGGGCAGTTCCAGCACTTTGCCGACCTGCGTGGAACCGTTGACGTTACGCGAAACTGGAAGGCATTTTACGAGTTTCGAGCCCCACTGAATGCCAACGTGCGGCCACGCCACACGCTTGCCCTAGAGAAAAAGTTTAAACCCGAGTTTAAGGACGTACGAATAGCCGATGTGACCCTTGGCCTGCGCTACCACGTAAACCGAGCGGCCACGGTGCGCTACGGGCTCTACCTTGAACGCAAATTCGGCAAATGGGTTCCCGAAGCAACGGCCGAAGTGTGGCACGAGCAATTCAACCCGCGCTCACCGCTTCGTCGAACGCGCTACACTTTAGGAATGAACTACTTCTTGACCAAGAAGTGGCGTGCCACGATCGGATACGGACTGCAGCGCGACTACGATTCGGGTGAAGTCCTCGAGGAGGCCTTCCCTATGCTGCGGCTGGGACTGCGCTACGCGCCCTGATTCCAGCGAAATTCGCCCAGTGCGGACCGTGAAACCAGGTGCTGCTCGCCCGTGTGCAGGTTTTTAAGCTGCACCGTATCCTGAGCCTGCTCGCTGGCACCCGCCAGCGCAACCCACTGAGCGCCAATGCGCTCCGCATGGTCAAACTGCTTTTTGATTTTGGCTGGTTCGGGGTACATCACCGTCCGAATACCGGCCGCACGAAGGTCCGTGGCCACCGCAAAGGCGTAGTCCGCCTCGGCCTCGCTAAACTGAACAACCAAAACCTGCGGACCCGATGCCGGGTTCGGCATTCGATTCCGTTCTTCGAGGCAAAGCACAATGCGGTCCAGCCCAAAGCTGATGCCCACTCCGCTTAAGCCCGGTACGCCAAAAATGCCCGTGAGGTTGTCGTAGCGACCGCCTCCGCCCACGCTGCCCATGGCGACGTCCGTAGCCTGGACTTCAAAAATGCAGCCCGTGTAGTAGTTGAGGCCGCGCGCCAGGGTAACGTCCAAGGCAATATTCCCGGTCCGGCCGGCGCGCTCCACCAACCACGTCAACTCAGCCACGGCCTTGGTTCCGACCTCGGAGGCCGAAAGCCATTTACCCATTTGGGTCAGCGTATCCTGAATTCCGCCAGAGGCAGTCAACGCGGGTTCGAGCGCCGCGCACTGTGCCTCGGTGAACCCTCGGTCGCGCCACTCGGAGCGAACTCCTTCGGCGCCCACCTTGTCGAGCTTGTCGAGGGCCACCGTAAAGTCAATCAAGCGATCGCCCAAGCCTGCCACCTCGGCGATTCCCGCCAACAGCCCCCGGTGATTGACCCGCACCACCACATCGAGCCCCAGTGTGGCAAAAGCTTCGTGGTACATAGCCACCAGCTCGACCTCTTGCCACAAACTGGTGCTGCCCACGACGTCGGCGTCGCACTGGTAAAACTCGCGAAAACGGCCCTTTTGGGGATTGTCTGCGCGCCACACGGGCTGAATTTGGTAGCGACGAAACGGCATCGCCAGCACCCCAGCGTTCTGCGCGACGTAGCGCGCGAAGGGCACCGTTAAGTCGTAGCGAAGGGCCTTATCGGCCAGTTCGGAAGCCTTAGGCTGAGTTGGGTTCGCGACCGATTTCATGAAATCTCCAGATCGCAAAATTTTGAAAATCAATCGATCACCCTCTTCGCCGTACTTACCCATCAGGGTCTCCAGGTTCTCAAACGAAGGCGTCTCCAGCGGGGCAAAACCGTAGCGCTCAAAGACCGACTGCAGTACGCCGACGACGTAGCGCCGGCGAAGCACCTCGGCCGCCGAAAAATCACGGGTTCCCTTTGCTGGACGGGCCTGACTCACTTGACTAACTTTTTGTATTTGAATTTCTTGGGCTCCAAACCACCACCGAGTCGCTTCTTCTTATTCTCTTCGTAGTCGCTGAAGGAACCCTCGAAGTAGTACACTTCGGAATCACCCTCAAAGGCCAAAATGTGCGTACACACGCGGTCCAGGAACCAGCGGTCGTGCGAAATAATCACGGCGCAACCGGCAAAGTTCTCGAGGCCCTCCTCCAGCGCGCGCAGCGTATTGATGTCCAGGTCGTTGGTCGGTTCGTCCAGAAGGAGCACGTTTCCGCCCTCCTTCAAGGCCATCGCCAAATGGAGGCGGTTGCGCTCACCACCCGAAAGCACGCCCACCTTCTTGGATTGGTCGCCGCCGCTAAAGTTGAAGCGCGACAAGTACGAGCGCGAATTCACAATCTGCCCGCCCATCTCAAACTGCTCTTGGCCGTCGGCGATGATTTCAAAAATGGACTTATCGGCAAACAGCTTGGCGTGGGTTTGATCCACGTAGCTAACCTTCACCGACTCTCCGATCTTGAACTCGCCCGCGTCGGGCTTCATTTGATCCATGATCATGCGGAAGATGGTCGTCTTACCCGCACCGTTTGGACCAATGATCCCCACAATTCCCGCCGGAGGCAGCGTAAAGTTCAGGTCTTCGTACAGCAACTTATCTCCGAAGGCCTTTTTCACGTGCAGCGCATCGATGACGTGGGTGCCGAGGCGCGGCCCGTTGGGAATGTAAATCTCAAGACGCTGCTCCTTGTCCTTCTGTTCCTCGCTCATCAACTTGTCGTAGTTGTTCAAACGAGCCTTGCTCTTGGCTTGGCGACCTTTGGGATTCATGCGCACCCACTCCAGCTCGCGTTCGAGTGTCTTGCGGCGCTTGCTCGCCTGCTTTTCTTCTTGCTCCAAGCGCTTGGTCTTTTGGTCCAGCCAGCTCGAGTAGTTGCCTTTCCACGGAATTCCTTCGCCGCGGTCGAGCTCGAGAATCCATCCCGCGACATTGTCCAGGAAGTAGCGGTCGTGCGTTACGGCGATTACCGTACCAGGGTACTGCTGCAGATGGTGCTCCAGCCACAAAATCGACTCGGCGTCGAGGTGGTTGGTCGGTTCGTCCAGAAGCAGGATGTCGGGATTCTGCAGCAGCAAACGGCACAAAGCAACCCGGCGGCGTTCTCCGCCCGAAAGCACCGAAATGGGCGTGTCGCCGTCGGGAACCTGAAGCGCGTCCATCGCACGGGCAAGCACCTGATCAAGCTCCCACGCATTCGTCGCGTCAATTTTGTCTTGAAGCTCGGCCTGGCGTGCCATCAGCTTGTCCATGGCGTCGGGATTTTCGTACACCTCGGGCAGGCCAAATTGGTCGTTGATGGAATTGTATTCCTCGAGTACCGCCACGGTTTCGGCCATGCCTTCTTTGACGATGTCAATGACGGTCTTTGTCTCGTCGAGTTGAGGCTCCTGCTCGAGGTAGCCAATGCTGTAGCCCGGTGAGTACACTACGTCACCCTGGTAGCTCTTGTCAATTCCGGCGATGATCTTGAGCAGCGTCGACTTACCCGATCCGTTGAGGCCGATAATGCCAATTTTCGCCCCGTAAAAAAATCCGAGGTAAATGTCCTTAAGGATCGCTTTATTGTTGTTCGGGAGGATTTTGCTCACCCCCGACATCGAGAAAATCACTTTCTTGTCGTCTGCCATGATTGCTGCGTGTTGAAGCGCAAATATCGGGATTATCCGCTGGCCGAAACGGCATAATTAATGTACTTTGGCTGCCCATGCGGATTTTTTTTAGCATCCTTTTGGTCGTTGCCGGTTTGCCCCAGGCTTGGTCCCAGCAGCGCGTCGTTTTTCGGGGATACGTGACCGAGGAAAAGTCTGCGGAACGGGTTCCGGATGTCATGATCGTCAACGCGCGGTCCGAAGAACGCGTCGCCACGGACCGCGACGGCCGGTTTCGCATCGAGGCCCGCCTAAACGACACCCTCGTTTTTAGCCGTCCGGGCTACGGATACCGGTACCAGGTCGCCCGGCAGGCCGATTCGGTGCGCGTAACCCTCCCGCCCCGCAATTTTTTGCTTGAAGAAGTTCCGGTAACGGCCTATAAATTGACCAGCAACCTACCGCGGGAAATGGAGCTCAAAGAGCCCGTACGCCCCACCGGCAGCGCGATTGTGGTTCCAAAGCCCAAGGCCCCCACCATCGCCAACCCCATTGACTTTTTGTACGATCAGTTTGGGGACCGCCCCAGGCAGCTGCGCGAACTTGCTGCCTTAGCGGCTTCCGACGAATACCGAACCCAACTCAACGAGAGCCGCAACCGCGAAGCCTTGTTTGAACTAACGGGAATCACCGAAGCCAAAATTGAAGAAGTCCTGCTTTTTTGCCGCTACAACCAAAACGCAATCCGCACGGCAACCGACTACGAACTACTGGTCAGTCTGATTCAGTGCTACCAGGAATTCGAACGACGCCGGCAGCAGCCCCTACCCTAAGCTAGCGGCTGTAGTTCGGAGACTCTTTGGTGATGGTGACGTCGTGCGGATGGCTTTCGGCCACGCCCGCGGCGGTGATGCGCACAAACTGCGCCATTTCCTGCAAGGCCGCGATGTCCTTGGCGCCGCAGTAGCCCATTCCGGCTCGGAGTCCGCCCACGAACTGATACATGACTTCGTTCACGTGGCCCTTGTACGGAACCCGACCTACGATGCCCTCGGGAACCAGCTTTTTCACGTCGTCCTCGACGTCCTGAAAGTAGCGGTCCTTGGAACCGGCCTCCATGGCCTCCAGCGAACCCATTCCACGGTAGCTTTTGTAGCGGCGTCCGTCCAAAATAATTGTGTCGCCCGGAGCCTCTTCGGTGCCCGCAAACATCGAACCGAGCATCACGCTGTCGGCGCCCGCGGCAATGGCCTTGACAATGTCGCCGGTGTAGCGGATTCCGCCGTCGGCAATTACCGGCACCCCGGAACCTTTGATCGCCTGAGCAACCGCCATAACGGCACTGAGCTGCGGAACTCCAACGCCCGCCACCACCCGCGTGGTGCAGATGGAACCCGGACCAATGCCCACCTTTACGGCGTCGGCGCCTGCTTCCACAAGGTATTTGGCCGCCTCAGCGGTCGCAATGTTGCCCACAACCACATCCAGGTTCGGGAAGGCCTTCTTGATTTTCTGCAGCACGTCGACCACTCCGCGGGTATGTCCGTGGGCCGTATCTACCACGATGGCGTCTACGTTGGCGTTCACCAATTCGGTAACGCGCTCCAGGACGTCGCCCGTCACACCGACGGCGGCAGCCACCCGAAGGCGCCCAAAGGCGTCAATGTTGCTAAAGGGCTTCGTGCGCTTCTTGCTGATGTCGCGGTAGGTAATCAAGCCAAGCAGGGTGCCGTCCGCCTTGACCACCGGAAGCTTCTCGATTTTGTTGCGCTGCAGGATTACTTCAGCCTGCTCCATGGTGGTGTTTTCGGCCGCCGTCACCAAGCCTTCAGCCGTCATGACTTCGCCCACATTCCGGCTGTCGTCGTCCTCAAACCTCAGGTCGCGGTTCGTAATGATCCCAATGAGTTTCTTGGCGGAGTCCACAACCGGAATTCCCCCAATTCGGTATTCCGCCATCAGCTTCTTGGCTTCTCCGATCGTTGCGTCGGCGGTTAGCGTAACCGGATCCAGAATCATTCCCGACTCCGCGCGCTTCACCTTGCGCACTTCCATGGCTTGGCGTTCGGCCGTTAAGTTTTTGTGAAGAACACCAATGCCGCCCTCTTGGGCCATGGCAATGGCCATACCTGCTTCAGTGACCGTGTCCATCGCCGACGACGCAATCGGAACCTTCAATTCAATGTTGCGGCTAAAGCGCGAAACCAAGCGCACATCGCGCGGAAGCACTTCAGAAAAAGCAGGAACGAGAAGGACGTCGTCGTAGGTGAGGTATTCACCGAGAATTTTGGAGCCGAAATCAGCCATGGCAACTTGAGATTAAGTTGCATGCAAAAATACGAAATCCGCCCCGAGCCCGGGGCGGATTCCGCAAGAAGTTATGAACCTATTCGGTTAGTACAGCAAATTCAGCGTTCCGCGGCGCTCCACCAGCTCGCCTTCGATGCTGCGGTAGCGCAACTGGTAGGTGTACACACCCGACGGGGCGAAATTTCCGTTGAGCTTACCGTCCCAGCCCTTGGACTCGTCCTTGGTTTCAAACACCCGCTGGCCCCAGCGATCAAAAATCTCCAGGTTGTAGCTGTTGGGCGTAATGTAGATCTGAGCCGGCTTCCAAACCCGGTTGGCGGCCACGTCCGACTTCGGATTGAAGCTATTTGGAATGAACACCCGTGGCTTGAACTCGGCCATGGCCGTAGTTGAGTTGGACTTGAACACCGAACCGTCGGCATCGCGGAACGCCAGCGGATTCGCTCCCTCGACGGCCACCACGCGGTAGGCCACCAAACCGCTGTAATCACCCAACGGACGGGTATTGTCCAAGAAGAAGGTATCCTGGGTAGATCCAACCAGCTGGAATCCGCCGGCCGGCTGCACCGCACGGTAGACCTCGTAGCGATCCACACCGCCCATGTAGTCAATGTATCCGTTCCACGTCAGGAAGTTGGTCAGGTTGTCCTGCTCGTCGACTTCAAGCACCATGGTGCGTCCGATGTTGCTCGACGTGTCGATGTTTCCGCAGCTGTCGGTAGCCACAAAGCGGTACACGTAGCGGTGGTCGTTGGGGTTCGCCGTAAAGTCCTTGAAGCGGTACTCCCAAGGTCCGGTAATGGGCTTGGGGAGCAGACCCAGCGACTTGAACGGTGCACCCAATTCGTCGGCGCGCTGCACGTCAAAGTGCACGATGTCGGCGTCCTTGTCAATGAAGCACACCAGCTCTACTCCGTTGTCGTCGCGAACGCTGGCCTTGGCCAAGTACAAAAGGCGCGAGCGCTGAACGGCAAGCGACGTAATGCACACCTTATTGGACGTTGCGGTTTTCAGCGTAGCCGTATCAATAGCACGTACGTACCAGCAGTAGGTCGTTCCGCTGCTCAGGTTGCGCAGGCTAAAGGTCGAATCATTCGGCCCCTTGAATCCCACCAGCGTCACCGTGGTGGCACCTCCGTTGGGCGTTTCTTCCATCCATATTTCGTACTGCTTTACGCCGCCGGTACCCCAGCCCTTATAGGTGTTCCAACGAAGGCGCATGATTCCTTCACAGGGATCCATGTTCTCCGACAGAACCATGTTGTTGGCGGCCTGAACCAGTAAATCCGAACTCATGTTTCCGCAGGAGTCCGCCGAAATAACCTTGTAGTAATCCTTCACGCTTTCGAGGGCGCCCGGAATCACGTGCGGCAGGGTTGCGCCCGGCTTGATCGTATCAATCGGACTCCAAACACCGCCGGCGCCACGCTTCAGCAGGTAGTAGTCCACAATGTCGTTGCTCGCTCCAGGGGTCCACGAAATGACCACCTGCCCGTTCACTACCGAAACGCTGTCGATTACGATGACGTCGGTGTTGACCTGGTCGGAGTAAAAGCCCGACTTACTGGTACTCACGCAACCCGTCGCCGTGCGGATTTGGTACTCCAAATTCTGTCCGCACACGTTGACCGTATCTCGGTAATTAAGCTTGCTCGTGGTGTCGATTTTTTGCCAGGTTCCCGACGGAAGCTGACGGCGCCACACCTCAAAAGGTTGGCTGTAGCTCGTTCGGGTAGTGTTCCAGCTCAAATCGGCCACGTAGGAATTGGTCGGCGGCAGCGAGTTCAGCGTCAACCCCATCGTTTGAAGGGTGTCGCTCGGAACCGAGACGTATCCACAGCCTCCCTTGGTGCGGAGGTAGTAGTAGTTCGCACCAGGACCCGGCGTCAAGTCGGTGTAGGACAGCGTGCTGTAGTTTTTAACCGTATCAATCGCGGTAAACGGCGTCGTCGGACTGGTGGAATGGTACACGATGTAGGCATCGAAGTTCATTCCCGTATCGGCTGGGTATCCCCAGTTAATGCCAACGGTGCCGTTGCCGTTGACGGTCGCGCAGGCATTGGACATGTCTGGCGGCACCGGAATCGTCGAAACCACATTGATTACCACCGATTTGACCGAAACCGCCGGGATCGGACAGAAATTGTCCTGCATCCGCATCGCGAAGGTGTAGGAGTTGGTGGGTGATCCGCACTGCGTACCCTGGTAGGCGATGTGGTTGCACGAAGTCTGCCAGTTAAACAGGATTTCGTTGTTCAGCGGATTCGTTAAGGTCGTTTGGGGCGCAACCGGCACCACCGTAGCACAGGGTGGGTTTAAGCAGCCCGTATTCGCGTTGGAAAACGGAATGCCGAATTGGCCACCGCTTGGGCTAAAACCAATGGTCTGGGGGAGAAAGTTGGGCAGAAGCTGAGGATCCTGGGACACCAGATTGAACTTCACCACTTGGCCGGCAAAGACCGTGGCCTCGTAGTACACCGTGTCGCCACTTATGACTACCGGCGTGATCTGAGGAAATCCCGGGATGTTGGTTACCGCTAGGGTTGGGGGCGTATTGGGTGAACCCGTAGGCAAACTGGGGCAGTTGTTTTTAATGGCCATGGGGATATCTCGGAACACCTCCGCAATAAGCTGGCCGCAACGGTACGCCGAAACCTTAATCGACGTCGCATACGAACCTCCTGCAGAAGGATTAAGGGTAATGTTGCCCGTAATGTTGTTCAACTGAGCCGGTGTTCCACCGTTGGGAAGCGGGCTCACTGCGGTGTACGGTGAAACATACAAAATGGGGGTAGCGGCAGCCGTCAACGAAGGAGCCCAATCGTAGTAAATGGAATCCAAGTCGTCGTCAAACGCAAACTGCGCATAGGTATACTCGTACCCGGTGCAAATCACCGACTTTGGTGGCTCCAGAAAACGGGGCGACGAATCGTAGCAGGGATTTGTGTTTTGCTGGTTTCCGTTGACGCTGTAGGGGTACATCACGGCACGAAGGAACAGGTTTTGCGACCCCGGATTTTGCAAATTGGTCAGGGTATTCGGTCGGCAGCAGAGCGAATAGCTAAACGTCCATCCGGCCGCCGGAGGCGTGCCGGTTAGGTTGATGAAGGCCGATTCATAACGTGCTTCTTCAAGTGCCCCTTCCCCGCTCGCGGAAACGTTGCAGCGAATCGGCGACGGCGTAACGTAGCACGTTGGCGACACATCCGTGTTGGTTCCAACCTGGGTAAGGGTGATGGTTCCGGCCGGTGAATTCGAGTTTAGGGCCACACTACCCCCGGGTAGCGTCGCATTGCCGCTTCCGCAGTCGCGGTAGAGAATCATGTAAAACTTAAACTTACCGGCATTGGGACCGGTGGTAAAGCACTTCCAAGTGATTTCGCCGCCGTACGCGTGCGTGGCCTTCAGGGAGTTGGACGCCAAAAGAAGCAGCGATGCCGCAACGAAGAAACGTAGCATTCGAATCATAACATACAAAGAAACCACAATTAGGTGTTCCGTTCCAAGCCTACTACATGGCGCTGCATGGGGCTGCGCCAACGGCTCGTTCGGGTGAGTATATGGTTAGGCCTTCTTCAAGCCACGCGAAATCACGAGCTTTTGAATTTCGGAGGTGCCTTCGCCAATGGTGCACAGTTTCGAGTCGCGGAAGTACTTCTCCGCAGGGTAGTCCTTCGTGTACCCGTACCCACCGTGAATTTGTACGCCATCGGTCGAAACCTCAACCGCCGTCTCGCTTGCGAACAGCTTGGCCATGGCGGATTCTTGGGTGACCTTACGGCCTTGGTCCTTGAGGGAGCCCGCGTGGCGCGTCATGAGTTCCGCCGCGTAGATTTTGGTCGACATTTCGGCAAGCTTGAAGGCAATGCCTTGAAAATCACCAATAGGTTGGCCAAACTGCTCGCGTTCGCGGCTGTAGCGAAGCGCTGCTTTGTGTGCACCTTTGGCGATGCCCAGGCTCAAGGCGGCAATCGAAATTCGTCCGCCGTCGAGGATCTTCATCGACTGAATAAAGCCCTCACCTACGCTTCCAAGCACCTGATCGTTGGGCACAAAACACTGGTCAAAAAACAATCCGGCTGTCTCGCTGGCGCGCATTCCGAGCTTGTTCTCTTTGCGTCCGCCCTGAAAACCCGCGGTGCCCTTTTCCACCACAAAGGCGGTCATTCCGTGGCTGTCGCCCTTTTCGCCCGTGCGGGCAATTACCACGGCCACGTCGCCGCTGATGGCGTGGGTAATAAAGTTCTTGCTGCCGTTAAGCATCCAGCCGTTTTCGTGGCGCACCGCGGTGGTGTTCATGCCGCCGGCGTCGCTGCCGGTGCCCGTTTCGGTGAGGCCCCACGCACCAATCCATTCTCCGGTGGCCAGTTTGGGAAGCCAACGGCGCTTTTGCTCCTCGGTTCCGAACTGATTAATGTGCTGCGTACACAGCGAATTGTGGGCGGCCACACTAAGACCGATGCTTCCGCAAACCTGCGCGATTTCGTCGACGATGGTGATGTACTCCGCGTACCCCATTCCGGCACCGCCGTATTCCGGGCTAACGAGTACGCCCAAAAAGCCGAGCTTACCCATTTCGTGGAACAATTCTTTCGGAAAAATCTGGGCCTCGTCCCATTCCATGACGTGCGGGGCGATGCGCTGTGCGGCAAACTCGGCAGCCGACGCGCGAATGAGTTCGAGCTCCTCAGAATGTTGGGCGTCAATGGGGTAATTCATGAGATTAAGGGGGATAAAGCGTTGTTTAGCATTTGTGTACGTAACCATTGGAAAGCACATAGTGTTCACCGGATTCGGGGCAGGTTGCGCGGCCCTGGTTATCGAATTCGAGCCGGTGGCCGAACTCGCTCATCCAACCGATTTGCCGCGACGGATTGCCTACGACCAACGCGTAGGCCGGTACGTTCTTGGTAACCACCGCCCCCGCGCCAATAAAGGCAAAAGCGCCGATGTCGTGACCGCAGACGATGGTGGCATTGGCCCCGATGCTGGCTCCCCGACCGACGTGGGTGGTGGCGTATTGGTCGCGCCGGTTGACGGCGGACCGCGGATTGGTCACGTTGGTAAACACACAGCTCGGACCCAAAAAAACGTCGTCGTCGCAGGTCACGCCGGTGTAGATGCTGACGTTGTTTTGAACCTTCACGTTCCGCCCGAGGCGAACGCCCGGCGAAACGACCACGTTTTGACCCAAATTACAGCCTTCACCGAGCACTGCGCCCGGCATCACATGGGTGAAATGCCAAATTTTGGACCCGCTGCCAATAACCGCACCCGCATCAATGACCGCGGTGGGATGTGCAAAAAATTCCGCTGCTTCCATGGGCCGCTAAGGTAGGGCTTGCGCCGCCGGCGTGCTACCTTTGGGCATGCATCAAAAAATTCGTGTTTTTGCGGCACTCGTTGTGGGTGCTACGTATTCCGCACTGGGTTGGGGACAAATTGGACACCGCGTGGTGGGCGAAATCGCCACGGCGCACCTCAAACCCTGCGTCGAGAAAAAACTCAGCGCACTGCTTCAGGGCGAAAGCTTGGCGATGTGCTCCACGTGGATGGACGAGGTGAAATCCGACAAGGCCTACGACCATTGGGACCCTTGGCACTACTGCACGATTGGCGACCACCAAACCTATGCCGAAGCGGGAACCCCAAGCCAAGGCGACATTTTAATGAAGCTGGACGAGATCACCCGCGAACTCGAAACCAAAAAATTCACGCACGGCGGCGAGGCCGCTGCGATTCGAATCCTGGTGCACCTC
>Ga0222712_10005591_pt1 | contig 12653 bp, 10 predicted proteins | sample C33_657DmetaG_FD_165043 | JGI IMG/M metagenome (GOLD analysis project Ga0222712, IMG submission 165043) | Estuarine water microbial communities from San Francisco Bay, California, United States - C33_657D | ecosystem: Environmental > Aquatic > Marine > Unclassified | place: USA: California...
CTTGCGTGCAGCCCGTGCCCGCCGGGCAAAGCTTGATGCGAGTGTCCACATCAGTCGTACCTTCAATCATGTCGTACGTCGCTGAGATGACGTCCGGTAGCGCGCCCGCGGCCAAGCCGGCCAGCTTGGTTGTAAGATCCACGGCTTCGTAGACACCAAAATAACCCGCATTAGAACCATGCGCAAACTTTTGTTCGCCAGTCGGAGACGGAGTGTTGTGCTCCGTCTTGTCCCCAGGAGCATTGCGACCTGCGGCAGTCCAGAACTTCCAATCACCGGTAATGCTCGACGGCATAACCGGAGGCTCTTGAAACTCCCACATATCGGTGTATTCGACGTTTTGAATGTTGCTTGAGTTGAACTTCCAGGCGATCGGGGCGAAGTACGCTCCGGTAACCTTGTGACCGTCAGTATTGGTGCGGACGTTATTCTTGTGAAAAGCATCGCGGTCCTTCGTGGCGTTAGGTACGGCGAAACCGTACACTTGCCCAAATGCAAGACCGTTGCGCTCAAGGAAGGTGCATCCCGTGGTTGCGGTCGAGCACTTAGCACCCTTTTCAGTGTAGCCTTTGCGACCGATGTACATGCGGATTGGAACGATGTTCTGCGGATACACCCAATCGGATCCGTCTTTCCTCTTTGGAGAGACAGCCTTCTTTCGCGCGAGGATGGCTTTCGTGGCGTTCGAATCTCCAAAGTTTCCGTTGTACCCGGATATAGAGAAGCAAGTGAAGTCCGCGTGGCCGCAGTTGAATTCGACAACCTTCTCAAAGCCACCGAGGCCAAAGACGCCGACCGCGTACATCTTTCGCGTTGCGAGTTCGACGACGTGCGCCGAGAGTCCAGAGTAACCATACTTGGCAACCAGTGTGGAGTTGAGATCAGTCCATTCTTCATTAGTAACCCACATGTCATCAACAACGCCCAAGCCATTACCCCATTGATGAGCTTCTTCGAGGTGCGAAGAGCAGAGCGAGTGTAAAGTCCACGAGTTCATCGAGACCGCGGCTGCCTTGGTCGCGTCTAAAGAAACGTAGTCGCCCGCCGCTGAGGTGTCGCCGTAATGGGCGCCAGACGGAACGGAGTACGAGCCGTTTCGAGCGACAACCTTGACGCCCTTAAGATTGTAGACTTCATCGAACACAGAACCAGCGCCCAAGACAGACGGGGCAGCACTGACCATGCCGGGATTGTCGTTCAGAGAGTCCGCAAAACCATTCGAAATCAGTTCTGGCGACGATGTTGTGTACGGATTGTACGTGTCAGGAATCTTGTAGTCGATGTACGTGATGTGCGAGCCAATGAACTTTGCACCGTTCTTGTTCACGTATTGTTGCCAAGAAACCCCAGCTTCAAGGTGACCGTACGATTCCGATTGGTAGATCATTCTCATGGTGTCCCGATCCTTGCGAATCGCGCCGATGCCATCGGGCACACCGACAGGAACGTAGCCCGAAACCGGGTCATACTCGCCGATGGTGAGAATGGGCGCAAGCGGACCGAACCCAAAGGCGGTCTTACCATCTTGACCATCGCGCGTGTACTTTCCTTCGCCCATGGAGTCACCAGATTCGGCGAGACGGGCGGTGTTCGCACCAATCGGTCGCGCTTGCTTTTGCCAATCCAAGTACGCTTCGTCGATTGACCCTTTCACACTCATGTACGCGCGTTGCATGAACGGCAGCGCGCCGGTGGAGTGCAAATCATTGCTTTGGCTTTTAATCGCAGCCGTAAGAGCTTTTTCAGAAGCCGCGATCGCTGCCGCCGTGGTCGAGCACGCTGGAGCCGGAATCGTAATTGACCCGGCGATACCCGCGGCGGCGATCGCGGCGATCGCGCCAGTGAACGCGAATATGCACGTCGTCGTCAGCCACGCGGTGCCAAGTTTGACGTGCGATACATCCACATTCGTATTCTTCGGCGGTCCCTTTTCGACGTCCATGTTCGCGTGTCCAATAGTGTCTTCGCCTCGCTCGTCTCACCGCTCGCGTTCTCGCGCGTCGAACGGAGAATATTCCAACCGACCGGGGCCATTGACGAGTCATGACTCGTACAAATCGTGGCACCCTGTCGGAAGTTTTTGCCCACTTTCGCGATGCCGTGTGAATATTCTCCTTCGAAGTTTCTCGTCGCTCGCGCCCGAGCGACGGATATTCCCTCGGGCGATGACGTCATCGTGTCGTGTTGTATCGAACGAGCGGTCGACGCGACGGGGCGCTGGACGTCCGACCGCATAGCCGTGCGCCGGGGCCGCGTTCGCGCGCGAGCCGGAGAGTGGCCAACCGGTAACCGCCAAACGTCGTCTGCGTACGCGGCGACCGGCGCGTGAACGCGACGGCGCGTTCGGACGGTCGCCATGAAATGAAATCAAAACCAATCCCCGCTCGATCGACGCGAATGGCGAGTTCGAGGTCGCCGCGCGTCGCCGCGGCTCGGGTACGGAGCGAGCGTTCGCCCGCCTCCAAACGGACCGAGCGCGCGACGCGCGTTCGCCCGACCCATCGGACGCCACCGCGCATCGCGCGAGTGTGACACATTCCAACGCGAGTGTGCACGATCGCTCGGCGTCGATCGACGCGGATGTCGCGTTCAGCCTTCGCCGCGCGGGTCTCGCGCGTTCGGAGCGACCGCCGTCCGAGTCCCGGCGTCGCCCCGAACCCATCGCCCATTTCCCCTGACGTTCATCTCGCTCGATGAGACGTGTTTTTGAAGATAATACCGTCGCGCGCCTTCGCGCGCCTTCGCGCGCGCGGAGGCGGGGAAACTATTCGCCTGAGCCGCGCGCTCGTCGCTCGCGGCGCCGGCGTCGCCCAAACCGTTCCATCGTCGCGTTGCGCGCTTCCACGCTTCACGCGCGCGCGCGCCGTCGCATTTTGCGATCGACGTCGTGAAGTCGTTCGTTCGTCTTTCGCACGCTCGGCGCGCGACGCGCGCGTTGCGCGACGGATTGAGGATGTCCTCATTCGCCGCCGCGTCCTCGTGAGCTCTTTCAACGCCATCAACACCACCCATGGGTGCGTTCGGCGAGCGCGCGCACGCGTTCGCGATGTCAATAGTGGAACGGAATATCGTCCCCGACGCCGTGCTCCGCGCGTTTATTCGAAGGAACTGCCGGAAGAAGTGTTTGGAGAAATTTGCCAACACCGAGGATGAGCTCGAGAGAGAACAGGCATTCATCGATGATTTACGCGCTCGAGAAGCGATCGCGGAGGAGACGAGCAAGGCGAATGAACAGGTAGGTAACGATCGTTGAATGCGTCGAACGACGAGTCAGAGCGCGTCGGCGAAGAGGACGAGAAGAGATGAAAAAGAAGCAAAGCCTAACCACCCGAGGGCACGGGGTCGTTCGCGCGCAGCACTACGAAGTACCGACAGAGTTCTACTTGGCGTGCTTAGGGAAGAGATTAAAGTATTCATGCTGTTTGTACGAAGGCGTCACCAACGGTGGGTGCTGCGCGCCGGGTAAGACGACGCTGGATGAGGCGGAGGAGAGGATGTTGGAGCTGTACGCGACGCGAGCCGACTTGCGGGACGGTTTGAACGTGCTTGAGCTCGGGTGCGGATGGGGATCGCTTTCGTTGTTCTTGGCGGAAAAGTACCCGAATTCGAAAATTACGGCGGTGAGTAACTCGAAGACGCAAAAGGCGTTCATAGATGAAAAAGCGAGGACGATAGGGGTGAAGAATTTGACCATCATCACGTGCGACGTGAATGAATTCAAGCCGCCAGATGCGGGGGCTTACGATCGCGTCATGTCTATCGAGATGTTTGAACATATGAAAAATTACGACACGTTATTCGGACGCGTCGAATCATGGTTGAAACCCGGTGGATTGGCTTTCGTGCACATTTTTTGCCATCGATACTTTCCATTTCACTATGTCGCGGAGAAAGAAAGCGATTGGATGTCAAAGTACTTCTTCTCGGGAGGCACAATGCCTACGGATCGCATGTTCGCGTATTTTGCAAAAAAGTTGCACTTGAAGAGGCAGTGGCGCGTAAATGGCAAGCACTACGCTGCGACATGCGAGGATTGGTTGAAAAATTTGGACCGAAATTATAGCAAGGTGGCGCCAATTTTAGACGAGACGTACGGAAGAGAAAATCGCACGAAATGGTACGTTTACTGGCGATTATTCTTCTTGGCCTGCAGCGAGTTGTTCAACTATAATAATGGCAACGAGTGGTACGTGTCGCACTACCTCTTCGAGAAGATGGCTTGATGAGGAATGATTATTTTACAACAAGGCGAATATTTTTTTTAATTTACAACTTAGATTTTTCCCGGCGCATCTCTTGGAGCTCAGCTTTTATCATGTCTTGCATGGACTTTTGCCCTTTCCCCTTGGACTTCATCGCAAACGATGACGACCCGTCGTCATCGTCGTCGTCGTCGTCGAAATCATCGTCATCGTTGTCGGCGTCCCATTCGTCGCTCTCCTTCGCCGGCGCCGACGCGCGCGTCAAAACCTTGGACATCTTTTCGCTCGTCGGACGCTTCGTCGGCGCGCGACCCAGCGCACGACCTTTCGCCTCATACTTCTCATCCTGAACCAACCGCTGCTTCTCCCGTCGCTTCGCTTTTCTGCGTTCCTCTGCACGCATTCGTCGAAACATAATCAAGCTGCTCACAAACTTTAAAACCTCCTCGCGTCCCTCCGCGGTGACGCTTGACGTGGAGATCATGGACGGCAATCGGCGCCATTTCTCATCGAGCTTTCTTCGCAGCGCCGCTTTGTTATCCTCCACGCTCGGTGACCCGGGCTTATTCCTATCGCACTTGGTGAAGACAATCGTAAACGGCGTCTCGTTTTCGATTAACCAATTCGCGTATTCCTCGTCATTCTTTGTCGGCGGTAGGCTCGCATCGACGAGGAGTAAAACCCCCGCCAATGTCTCTCGCTTCACAAAATAATCCTTCGTAAACGCATCCCAAGCCGCGATGGTGTCCCGATCGGCCTCGGCGTAGCCGTACCCCGGTAAATCCACCAGCCGCCACTTTTTATCCACCAAGTAATGATTCATCCTCACCGTCGTCCCTGGCGTCGCGCTCACCACCGCGTTCCCAGCGTTAAACGTCATTAAATTCAACAACGAACTCTTCCCTACGTTCGATCGTCCGATGAGAGCGATCTCGGGCAATCCATCGCTCGGCGGCGCGTCTCGCACATCCGCGCTCGCGCGCTCAAACTCCACCTTTTCCATCTTCCTTCTCGTCACCAACTTTTCATTCGGGGGCGGTAACGTTTGCGCTTCCGCACCGACGCGCATCACTGGCCTCGCGTCGCCGCGACCGAGCGCATTCTCCGTTGTCTCACGCCCGTTCGATGCGACGTGATACACCGCGCCCGCGCCCCGGCGCGCGTTCGCCCCATCGTTCCTTTCTTTCGCCTCTTCTTTCGCGTCAACATTCGCGAACGATCGTCGATTCATCGCTCGCGGCGCGATCGTCCTGAGCGCTTTCAAAGTTCCACGAGCGCCGATCGCATGTCGTGCGACTCCGTGCTCCACAGCCATGGTTGAATCGTCGCTTGAATTCCAATCGAAGACCAAGCGCGGTATGGGGCGAATGACTTCACAATGCGCAAAGCGATGTCGCGCGATGTCGATCGCGAAGCTTCTTTACGAGGGACGATGAAAGCGTTAAACTCGCAGTTCGCGTCGTGGGTTCGCGACCGCGCGCAGAATTCCCCTCTGGTGAGTTGGCAGAAAGGGTGCGAGGATTACTTGGCGCACGCGCGCGCGATCAAGGTACGCTCGAGACGGTCGTTGAATCGCATGTCGACGGACGTTGGAGGGATGTTTTAAGGACGGGAACTGATCAAAAAACATGACGCAACTGCCGCAGGAGGAGTATAAAGACGTTCTGGAGGTTGATGATGAAGGTGAGACGACGATCGCGGCGCGCGACGCGGAACCGCGAGCGAATGGTTCGGGATTGTTCGGGACACTCCCGATCGCCCCGATCGCAGCGAACGCGGGGGCGTTTGGAACGTTTGGAACGTTCAACGCGCCGCCTATGGGGGCGTTCGCCTCGGCGTTCGCGCGCGCGCCTCAGGCGGAGGCGACGGAGACGAACGAGGACGAGGAGGGCGAGGACGAGCCGGCGCGACCGAGTTCGCCGAGTTACGCCGCGAACGAAGCGGTGGAGGATGAAAACGAAGTGGTCGTGATGCGGGTGAATAAAGTGAAGTTGCACACGAAGAGAGATGCGAGCGAGAAGCAGTGGGCCGATCGCGGGGTGAATAGCTTTGAGTTTCGACGAGAAAAATCGACGAGCGTCGACGGCGGCGCGAAGAAGTGCCGATTGTTGATGCGGAATCAAATCGGTAAAGCCGTGGTGAACGCCGCGCTCTACGCCAAGATGTCCGCGCAGTTGACGGAGAAGAAGGAGAAGGATGGGAGCGTCACTAAAAATGGCGTCATCGTCACGTTATTCAACGCCGCGGAGGACAACGCGCGAGTCATGGTGTACTTGCGCTTCGGTAAAGAGTCCGACGCCAAAGCGCTCCACGCGTTGATCGCCGAAAACAGTTGAAACTCCATTAAAACCAACCATTTCCTCGCCTTTCCTTTGTCGCGCAGAACGACGTCATCGTCCATCAGTCCTCATCAACCTACGTCCAACCCGTCGCCGTCGACGCGCCCCAATTCGACAGCTCTTCCACCTCCCCCCACGCCACCGCGCACGCCTCTTTCGACGCTTCGCTCGCGCACAGCGCCGTCGCTCGTCGCACCGCATCTCCCACTTCCTCCGCGCTCACTCGACGCCCTGTTCGACCTCTCTCGCTTTCGCGCTCGTCGTCGTCGTCGAAATCAAACCTCCGCATCAGCGTCTGTCGCGCCCGCAACGTGCCTCGCGCGACGTCGCACTCGCCATCTTTACGACACGGCGCGACGCCCGCCAACGGGTCTCGTCTCACGCGTTCATCCATCGCTCGCGCGTCGCGCACTCGAGCGTGAACGCCATCGTCGAGCGCTCGAGCGTCGTCGCTCGAGCTCGAATTCGCGCTCGCGCGCGCCAAGGCGTCTTGAATCGCCCTCGCGTCTTCATTCGCGTCCACGCACGAGGGCGATGACGAACCTAAGCGCGCACAAACCTCGCGAGCGCGTCGTCGGGCGTCCATCGACGCGAGCGTCAGTCGCATTCGTCTCGCGTCGTCGGTCGTCGACGTCGACGTCGCGAGAGACGACGAACGCGAAGGCTTGGACCAGATGGTCTCGAGCGCGACCGCGGCGATGCGCGCGTAGCGTTCGTCGTCGTCATCACCGGCGTTGACACGAAATCGACGCGCGCGGGAGAGAGACGAACGGCGAAAGCGAAGGGGGATTGGTTTGGTGCCGAGCGCGTTCGCGCGAGCGGCGACGCGCATGCGAGCCGAGAAGTGACGCGATTGGGAAGACGCTCGGGGGCGGGCGTTCGCGCCGAAGCGCGCGCGTGGGCGAGTTAAAACGTTCATTCTAGTCGCTATATTCCCCAGTGACGAGTGGTTCTATGGTTTGAGATGCGTGTTGCGTCGTCGCGACGCTCGGAGCGACGGCGACGTCGCGCGCGTCGGACGGCGCGGTTTTACGTCGCGGCACGGCGGCGGCGACGGCGTCGCCCCAGTCGCCGCTCTCTAAATGATTGACGAGAATGTCAAACGTTTGATTCACCGTAAGCACGCTCGTGCCGTGCATCTTCAGATGGTCTTTGATGGGCAAACGCGCGTGCGCGATCCCGAGCTCTTTCGCTTTGTTCAGCGTCAAAAGCTTGTGCCTATTTCGATCGACTATGGCGCCGATGACGTATATTTTCTCCGGCGACAGCGTCGTGAGCTCGACGTCGCTATCGGCGGTTAAATACACTAACTTCGCGCGTTCTTCCGCGCCCAAGGCCTCTCTCATCGGCTTCTCGTGCGTCGCGACGTGCCAATTATCGAACCCACCAATTATTCTCTTCAGATGCGACGCGAACGCGCCTTGGACTCCCGTAAACGTCAACTTCATCGGCGTCGACGTCTTACAATTTCTCTCGTACACGAATCTAAACTGATGACACAGCGACGTCCATTCCTTATCGCTTGACATTAAATGTGAAAATTCACAATCCATCACGCACTGGTATCGCGAAAGCAATTGCTTTTTCCTTAATTCTCTCCTCTCTCGTTCTTCTACTCGTTTCGCGTTCGTCCTCTCGCGCCTCTCTTCGAAGAACCGCTGTCGCTCATCATCGCCCATCTTTTCAACTTCTAAATCAAACTCTTTTCGTCGTCGCTCTCGTTTCGCCACTTTCTCATCTTTTTCGAGCGCTTTCCTCTGTTTCTTTCGCGTCTCTGCGTTCATTCGCTTTCGTTCGCGTTTTAACGCCCTCTTGCTCGTCTTGACGTCATCGACGTTGTCTTCATCGCGCGCATTCGCGTCGTGTGGTGCGTCTTTGTCGTCGTCGTCGTCGTCGATCGCCATCGCTGGCGTCACGTCCTGAAGCACGCGAACGCGCGCGCGATCGGGACTTCGAATCGGGACTTCGTGACGCACTCAACAAGCGATGGTGAACGCGACGGTTGCGCGAGCGAACAGAATGAAAAAATTCGCCGCGTTCGTCGCGCGGGCGATGACGAGCGCGAGAGATGGTGCGATGGAGGCGACGCCGAAGCGCCGAAGCGCGGGCGACGGATGCGCGAGGCGAGCGCGAACGGCGCGCGGAACTCGAAGCGATTTGTCGTCATTCGCGGTGATTTTGAATGCGAAAAGGTCTTCGTCGTCGCAAACGTTGGGGTTTCAAACGGAGACGAAACGATTACTGGATATCGTGACGAATTCGTTGTACGCGGACAAGGAGGTTTTCTTACGCGAGCTCGTGAGTAACGCGAGCGACGCGTTGGAAAAGGCGCGACATCGCGCGTTGAGCGAGGGAAAGGACCCAGGGAGTTTAGAGATAAAGATAACGACGGATGACGACGCGAGCGCGCGGCTGATCGTGGAGGATAGCGGGATTGGGATGACGCGAGAGGAGTTGGTTGGGAACTTGGGCACCATCGCTCGAAGCGGATCGAAGGAGTTTTTGGAGGGTATGAAAGCTGGGGAAGGCGCGGACGCGGCGGCGAATATCATCGGGAAGTTCGGCGTTGGGTTCTACGCGTCGTTCATGGTAAGCGATCGCGTGGAGGTTATTTCGAGCGCAGGCGCTCGCGGAGACGGGAAGGCTTGGAAGTGGTCGTCGTCGGGCGATGGGTACTTTACGATTGAAGAGGCGAGCGCGAGTGATGACGCTCCAGCGCGCGGAACGAGAGTGGTGATGCATGTCAAAGCGGACGAAAAGCATTTGGTTTCAAAATGGGGAGTGGAGACGGTGTTGAAGAAATACAGCTCGTTCGTTGGGTTTCCGGTGCTTTTGAACGGCGTCAAAGTAAACGACATCGGCGCGCTTTGGCGCATGGATGAAAAAGATTTAACCGATGAAGACTCCACGGCGTTTTATCGGTTTATCTCCGGTGGATCGATGGACAACCCACCATTCCGCATGTTGTTCAAAGTTGACGCACCTTTGACGATTCGAAGCTTGTTGTTCTTTCCCGAGCACAATCCCGAACGCGCCGCTGGCTTTGGCGGCGCCGCGCACTCGGGCGTGAGTTTGTACAGCCGGCGAGTGTTGATTTCGGAAAAGACCGATAACATGCTTCCGCAGTTCTTACGCTTCATGCGCGGCGTCGTGGACTGCGAGGATATTCCATTGAATATCTCGCGTGAGACGTTGCAAGACTCGATGCTGGTTCGCAAGCTCGGGCAAATTTTAACCAAGCGCATTCTTAAATTCTTAAAGGACACCGCGAAGAAGGAACCGAAAAAGTATAACGACTGGTTCGCTAACCTCGGGTTCTTTATAAAAGAGGGTGTGTGCTCGGAGTACGACTACAAGGTGGAACTCTCGGAGCTGTTGCGGTACGAATCGAGCGCGACTGCGACGGGTGAGTTGACGTCGTTCCGCGATTACCACGACCGGCTGGCCAAGGATCAAGATAAAATATATTACATCGTCGCCCCGAATCGACAGCAAGCTGAGGCAAGTCCATATTTGGAAGCCGCACGCTCGCGCGGGTATGAAGTGTTGTACTTGTACGCGCACATTGACGAATTTGTCATGCAACATCTGGTCGGCGTCGCGGGTAAGCCGCTGATGAGCGTCGAGGCCGCAAATCTCGAAGCTGGCGGCGACGCGAGCGCAGATGGCAAAGCATCGAGCGCGGAACCGTTGGACGAAGCCGCGACCGCTGAGCTGTGCAAGTGGTTTAGTGATGACGCCCTCGCCGGCAGGCTCAAGGAGGTGAAAGTGAGTAACCGTCTCGTGAGCTCGCCCGCGCTCATCTCCGGCCACGAACCAGAGGCGATGCGTCGATATCGCATGGTGCAAACCATGGCGAGCGACGCCGCGGCGAGCAAAAAGTTGGCGCAAATGTCCGGCGATTTTTCGATGATGACGCTCGAGTTAAACCCGAAACACGAAATGATTCGCCGAGTGAACGTCGCGCGCAAAAGCTCAGACGCTGAAATCCGACGCTTGGCAACGCTCGTCGCCGAACAAATATTCGACAATGCGCGCGTCGCCGCCGGGTCTTTGGACGATCCAAGAGCGATGCTCGGGCGCTTGAATGAAATTCTAAGCGCCACGTTGCCAAAGTAGCGAGCGGCGAAAACGTCCTCTTTGTTTTAGTGCTATTATCAACATTTCTTAAATCACGAAAAAGAAACACTTTAATCGTCTCGTCGTCTGCTCTCTTCGACGATTGAGCGTGAGACGTTTCTGATCGGACAGTTAACAAAACTACAACCAAACAAAAGTAAGCACGTGGAATCGTAAAAAAATCGTAGCATAAACGTACCTTCCACCTGTTACCACAATTCACGCACGTAACGAATGTCGTCATCGGTTCATCCGCGCTTCGCGTTTGCAGCTGATAGTACGTGCACTTGCGTTGTTTGCACTTGCCACATTTGAACGCGTCGGTACTCGCCTCTTGCTGCTGTCCTCGCACGGCTTCCCACTCGGCGTGCTCGCGAATCTTTTTATTTTCTGATCGTCTCTCATTCGATCCAAGCTCTTCCGGCGATAACTCAATCAACACATCCGGGCTCACGTCCCCGTTCGCCATGGACGTGCGTAAGTCTGGATTTTTCGTATCCTTCAAATTGAACGCCAACTGTCGAACCTTGGCTTTATAATCCTTACCTCCATCCGGCCATTTCGCGCGCATCGCGTTCTCGATCGTCCCCGCAATCTCCGCCAACTTCTCCACCGCGACGCCCTCCACCTTACCATCCATCATGCACGGCGCTAACGCATCGGCAAATATCTCTCTCGTCCTATCTCTCCCTTCATCCCCCGTTCGTTCCAATCGTCCTTTAATCCGTACCTTATAATCTCCCAATTCGTCTCCGCCGTCATCTTTTCCCTCTCTCTCTCTCTTTCGCGCGCCGTCCCCACCTTCTTTCGCCGTATCACCCCCCGTCGTCGTCGTCGTCGTCGTCGTCGTCGACGCATGACGTTTCAAAATCTCTCGCATCATCTGCTCTTTCACGTTTTTCGCCTTCGCCCGAACGTCGACGTCGTCGTGCGTCTTCGCCAATCGCTTGATCGCCTTCCCGATCGATGCGAACTCGTCGCTCGCGAATTCCTCCGTCGCGATCGCGTCGCACGCATTCGCGCACGCGTTTAACGCGTCGAGCGCTCGAGTGACGTCCGACGTCGTCATCGCGACTCCCATCGCGGTCGTGAGCGTCGCGAGCGCCGAAGTCGAGCGCGACATTCGCGCTCGACGGGGAATGGCCCACGTCGTCGTCGACGGCGATCGCGTGCGTCCGTCATTTGGACGCGTGTCGCGTGGGACACACGTTGTGCGTTCATGACTCAAGAAAGAGCACGCCACCAGTCACGACGTCGCGTGAATCGCGTGCATTCCAAATCGACCGACCGACCGATTGACCGACCGACCGATGAACCGACCGACCGACCGTCGCGACCGTCTCGATCGACCGGTGCGGACTCAAGACGATGTCGGTCGAGACGGCGAATGGACGGTCGGTCGCCCACGGGAACGACGCGACCGATCGATCGATCGATCGATCGATCGGCGTTCGACGTCGTTCTGTCTCATTCGTGCGCTCGCGTCGATGACGACGCGCACACGGGCGCGCACGCGAAACTTAGAGACATATGAGAACGCATGCGTAGAGACGTTACGGCTGGACATCACGCACGGGCCGTGCGCGGGAGGGTCAGTGCGCTTCGCGCCGGCGCGAAGCGCGTTCACCGTCGGACGACGCGAGGCGTGCGACGTCGGCGTGAGCTTAGATTTCGGCGTCAGCGAGCGACACGCGGAGATACGGTATAGGAAAGGACGGTGGGAGATCACGGATGTGGGGTCGTCGAATGGTACGGAGGTGGATGGCGTCGAAGTGCGCCGAGGCGGGAGCGGCGTCGCGTTGAGACACGGAAGCGTGATTAAGCTCGGCGAGGCGACGGTGATGGTGGTGAGTTTAGGGGAAAACGGGTTGGAGACAGCGGCGAGTGGGATGACGATGAGCGGGACGATGACGAGTGGGACGACGACGACGACGACGACGACGACGACGATGACGAGGACGAGGACGCAGACGACGGGCGCGGAGTTCGCGTC
>Ga0222712_10005592_pt1 | contig 12652 bp, 8 predicted proteins | sample C33_657DmetaG_FD_165043 | JGI IMG/M metagenome (GOLD analysis project Ga0222712, IMG submission 165043) | Estuarine water microbial communities from San Francisco Bay, California, United States - C33_657D | ecosystem: Environmental > Aquatic > Marine > Unclassified | place: USA: California...
GTTTCGGTCGGTCGGTCAGTGTCTCGGTCGGTCGGTCAGTGTTTCGGTCGGTCGGTCAGTGTCTCGGTCGGTCGGTCAGGGACGTCGACCAGTCGCGCGCTCGTCGACGAGCGAGGGGGACGACGACGACGCGAACGCACGACAGAGCGACGCGCGGTGCGACACAAAGCGCCGCGACGAACGAACGAACGAACGAACGAACGAACGAACGAACGAACGAACGAACGACGAAGCGAGCGCACGTCGAGAGCGACACACGGCGACGATGGTGAAAGTACGCGTGAGTTCGAGCGAGGACTTGGCGAAGATTGAAGAAAAGTTGTGCGAAGCGGTGTTGGAGACGATCGATGATGCGAAGAGAGATCCGTCGTGGAACGCGGAAAAAGCGCGAGCGTTGAAGCGACATTTATACGGCATGACCGAACGCGTGTTAGGGAGCGTCAGGGCGAACGTGATATGCGGCATCGCGAGCGACGAAGCGAGGGTGAGCGAAAGGGACATCGCGGATCCGGAGCTGGACGCGCTCGAGGCGGAGGTGGCGGAGCTGAGCGCGAAGGTTGCGGAACAACGAGCGATGGTACCGGGAGCGGTAGCGAAGAATTATAGCGAACGATTACTGGAGCTGAGACCGGGGGAGATGAGCGCAGGTGGAGGGGACATCGCGGGGTCGAGCGCGTCGGACGTCACGGTGGATGGGAAGGCGTTGGAGGCGTTGCGCAAAGAGCTGGACGCAAATTTAGCGCTCATGCCCGAGTTGCAGACGCGTTTGCACGACAGTTTATCCAAATTAGGGCGATTGATGGGTGAACTGGATTTGCAGCGCCAGCGCGCGCCGCCGGGAACGATTGAAAGAGCGATCAACGCACCGACAGGTTCAGACACGCCCGCCACGGGCGACGAGCCGACCGGGGGAGATGTTGCGACGCGAAGACGCTTAGCGCACGAGCTCGCACCGCCACCATTAGCCCTATGACGCCTTGTAATAATTTTATTCATCCGTTTTGTATTAAATCTACGTTGCTCGTGCGTTTCATCTATGTTCGTATCATACAGTTGCGAGTTTATTTGCGTCGAGAGCGCTTCGCGGGCTCCTCTACTGGACCGTCGTTCAGCGTTTGCTTGTTGCCTTTCTTGCTCTTGAAATCTGTAGTATCCTCTTCATCCTCACCATCGTCATCTTCATCTGGTTGTTCAATATCATCGTCTTGCTCCATGGCATCTTCAGTCCCTTTCGCATCGTTGTTCTTTTCGGATCGATGGCGGCGCGCCTTCATCGGTCCTTGCGCAGTCGCGCCCTTGGAGCGAGTACTCAGCTTGTCCGCAAAATCGATCAGAGGCGTACTTCGAACGTCTTCATCATCGATTTTCCCAATAGCGTCGTCCACACGAATGCTCAATACTTTAGCATCGACAGCAGATAACTTGGTGAGGAACGGAGACAAACCGTAGGCTAAGAAAGGAAATCGTTCGTACACCGGCTCGGGATTGAGCACAAAGTTAACAGCCTCCTGAAACATGATACGCATCACGAAGCGGTCACGGCGAGATGAGAGCGTAAACATATCACTCAAACGCACGGCGAGATCGCTGTACGCATCGATCAGAAGCTGGCGGTTGCCGAGGTCGGCGTTGAGAACTTCTTCGTACGCGTTTCGCAACGCTGTCAACAGAGCGCGAACGAGGACCTGAGGACCCGTTCGTCTCAAATCACCGCAGTACGTGCGAATCGCCGCGTCGATCCAAGGACCACCGATCTTAAAGTTCGATAGAAAGTCGGCACCAAGCGCCCCACGCTCGGCAATCTTCTCATCATGCGTCGCCATGCGGTACGCCAAGCGCGCCGCAGCCAAATCAGCGTCTTGATTGGTGTCCACAGGAGTGATCAGCGACGTGCAGTAACTCCAAACTTCGCTACTGTCAGTGGGAGACAGACTCAAACGCATAACATGCGCTGGATGAGAAGTTGGGAGAGTTGATGAGTTGTAGTAGTACAACACCATGTCGCAAATCGTTGCGATGACGGCGCGAACAACCTTGTTCGCCGAAGCTTCGTTCGCCGCAAACAAGTCTTGACTGCGACGTAATATGTGCAAAATGTGCGACACAAACGCATCACGCTCAGCGATGTGCTCTTTGACTTGCTCAGCCGTCGTCTCATCGTTTTCCATCAATTCGAGGGCGCGCCAAATGAGCATAAACGAATATGACGAGCACGCCATGGAAACGGACAGTGGACCGACCACGAGGCTGCGAGACGCATCGCTGATGTACTGCGACAACTCACTGAACACGGCGATTCCGGCGGAAATGTTGCACTTGGAGATCAACGCACGAACTCGAGAGATGGCCATCCGAAGTTCGAACGCATAACCTTCGTTCTCGTCCGCAACTGCAGGGTCGCTCTTGCTCATGCCGGTGCGAATCTTCTTCAATACCGGAGACAGCTTGACGGACAACTCGTTCACGACGCTATCCAGCACGGGTTGAGCGAACGGTTTGATAGCCTCGAAGCCTTCGTTCGTGAAGTAATTGAATGCATCTCCACACGCCTCTAACACGCGCTCATTGCTGTGCTTGAAAAAGATATCCTTGACCTGGTTCGCCAACTCCGTGAACTCGTGCTCGGCGTGAGAAAGACTGTAACGCTCGAGCTTGATGTAACGCACGACTTCAACCAACGGTCCGATGACATGCTCTTCGGCCTGATACTTGATCAAAAGCTGTTGGATTATCGCAGAAATTTTCAACGTGATTTGTTCGTGCGTATTCTCAATAGCATGTCGCTGCTTCGCCGCCGCAGTCTTCGCTGTTGACAAATCACTCGGTTTCACAATTTCTTCGCCCAACGACTTTTGAATGACAAGGACCAAAATATTCGCAAAAGTCGCCGCGTCATCCATGGTAATGTCTTTTAGCAACATATTTGCGATGAACTCTGGATCTTCAAGGACTTTGTATACACCCCACAAACCATCAATAGCCTTCGCAAACGCGTTGTGTTTATTCCCGAGCTCGCCAAGCAACTGCGTGATGCCTTGAAGTTGCCTTTCCTTGTCGTCGACTTGGTCGCTCAACATCTTACGTTGCTTGCAATAAGCATCAATTAATGTAGGCATCAAAGTTTTCATCGCTCGTGCCGCCGTATTGCGAATCATTTGATTCTTATCCAAAAGAAGAGACATGACGACATTCATGTGGCCAGGATCCAACTCGCTGCGTTCGTGCAAAATCGCTGAAAGACGAATCGCCTCGGCGACGACTTCGGGATCGACATCTCGCAACATCTCCGCGATGCGCGGTCGGAAGCGAACGACGAACGTGTCCATCATGGCCAAGTGTGATTCGCTAGAAGCCAAAGTTTTCAAAGCGAGTAATACTTCCAATCGCACTGCCGCGCTCTTGTCGTTCAAGTTCCAACCGAGATACTTCAAGTAAAAGTCGGTGAGGAATACGAGCTGAAGTTTCATCATCCACTTTCCAAGCTCTGTCATGCAAGCAGCGCGAATTGAATCATCGCAGTCTCGGAATCGATGAGTGAAGACTTGCGTGAAAACGTCTTGCATGTACTTCTCAACCACCTCGATTTGCTCTTGCGCGGTCGCGATGGCGGCCTTGAGGCTCTTGAGCATCTCCTTACCACCGTTCGTTTCCTTCAACGCGCTGTCCATTTGGTTTTGCTTCAGATCGCGCGCTTTGCTGACGTTGTTCACGACTGCAATCAAGCTCGTGATGACTTGCAGCCCCATGCTCGTGGCAGCCGCGCGAAGAGGGCGTGCCTTGCTCGACGAGCACGTGGATATAATTTCTAACCAAGACAAGAACAACGTGCCATCGTACAGATCTCCAGTCTCGCTCGCTTCCCGAATGCAGTGATCGATGAACTGTAAGAAGTTCGTCTTGAAGCCTTTAAACTCTTTCGAGCGCTTGTTGAGCGGATCTTCGCCGTACAGTTGGCCCGCGGCCATATCGCTCACAACTCGGTTCATGATGGACAGGCAGTCGGCGCGTTGCATCTCAATCGCCGTCACGCCCGAAGAGCACCCCGCCGCCTTGGCTAACAGTGAATAAATCTCAGCGATGCCCGAGACCTCGTTCGCGTTATATCGCACGCGCCAATCTCGCGCCTGCAACATCATCGCCGCGTTCTCCGCGCGCAACGCGTCGAAAAGATCGCCACCGAGGTCCGCCTCCGCCTCCGTCTCAAACTGCTCCTCAAAATCCTTCGCCGGCGCCTGCGCCTGCGCTTGCGCCGCTCGACCGCGCGACGGTTGTTCTCTCACCGGCACCGTATTTTCATTCCGACTCTTCAACGCCTCCGCGCTCGCCGCTGGTTCTTTCTTACGTTGTCCACTTCTCGACTTCTTCGCTTTTTGCCGCGCCGAAGAATCCCCGGGCGCGTTCTCATCCGATTCCCCGCGCGTCGACGCCGACGACCGTCGCTCCTTCGTCCCCGTCGACGTCTCCTTCGTCGATACCGACGATCGTCGCTTCCCCGATCGCGATTTCGGTGGCATTTCCCTTCTTTTTCGTCCTAAACCTTCGTGCGCTCCTTCGCGAACGCGCGCGCTCGGTTGCCTTCGCGCGCGCGCGTCCACTCGAACGATTCAAAAAACAACCACACGGACGAATTCAAATCGCGAATTCAAATCCTCCGCCTCGCTCGATCGTTCGCGTGTCGCCCTCCGTCGTGCGATCGATCGTCGTCCGTCAACGCTCGACGCACGCGTCGCGCGTTCGTTCGACGTCGTTCGCGTTCGTCCGTCGTCCGATCGATCGTCCTCCGTCCGTCGTCCTCCGTCGTCGTCCTCCGTCGTCGTCGTCCTCCGTCGTCGTCGTCTGTCGTTCGTCGATCGATCGCGACGTCGAACGACGGACGAGCGCGATCGCGACGTCGAGTCAGGAGTCGGGAGAGAGGACGAGGGACTCGTTGAGTGAATGACTCGTTGGTACTCGCGTTCGCGAGAGACCCGCTGTCGAGTCACAGCTCGTGCAGACCCCATCCCCATCCGACGACGACATCGCGCGCGCGCGACGTCGATCTGTCGATCGTCACCAAGAGTGTGGATACCCATCATCACATCGCGCGACGTCGTTCGCGCGCGATGTCGCGATCGATCGCCCTCGGTTTCGCGCGCGCACACGCGTCGTCCGTCGCTCGAGCGATGCGCGATGACGTCGTGCACGCGAAGCGCCCGCGGGCGACGCTCCATCGCGAGCGACACGGGTACGATTGGACGACGAATGACGCGGGAGACGCGCGCGCGCGCGAACGCGCGAACGAACGCGCGAACGAAGTCGAGGACGACGACGGAGAAGAGAGGTGGAAATACGCGCACGAGAGCGATGCGTACGCGTTTCGTGGGTCGTGGTTGGATCTAGTGGCGACGCAGCGAGGGACGACGTCGGGCGTCGCGACGGGGGGGGGGCGAACGGAGGCGGGCGACGCGTTCGAGAACGATGGCGATTTTGAGGCGAAGATTAGGAAGATGCGGAGGAAAGCGGCGAAACGACGGATAAGGGATGGGACGAGCGCTGATGGGTTCGTCATGGGTGGGGCGGAGTACGAGGCGGTGTTGGGCGAACTCGTGGAGGCGCACGTGAGGTTGGCGCGGACGTTGACGCTGTGGCGCGCGAATTTCGTGGTGCGGTTCGCGCGCGAACCCGATTACGCGGACATGCCGGTGAGGGTTAGGAATATCGAGCTCGACTGGATCTCTCTTGGATTTAAGATTCGATCGATCGAGAAGTGAGTGAGTTTTCATCGTTGCGTCGGTCGTCCGCGTCGACGGTGAACGCGCCCGTCGTTTGTCGTGATCGGCGACCGTCGCGCGCTCGCGGACGTCGGACGACGACCATTTCGTCGCTCCACGCGTTTGTTGTACATTGTTATGCATGCATTTGATTAGATTCTACAGTACGACATGCACGCGCGCTATTACTTCTACGCCCTATCGCTCGAGCGACGATCTTTTCGTCTTCATCCTCTCGCTTTGGGTCTCGCTCGACTACTCTTCCTCCGGACGCAGCTTCACCCCGATCGCGATATTCGAAACCACGCGACCACCCTCATCAATCGTCGGCGGATTCTCAATCACGACTAAATTCTTACTCGAAACCGCCCTCGTGGGCGTACCTCCCGCACCGCTCGCGCTCGTCGTCCCCGCGCTCGACACCGTCCCGCACGACCCGCATCGCACGCTCGCCGCCCCTCGCGGATACTGCAGCGTCAGCGCACACCCCGCGCACTGCACGTACGCGTGCGGCGAATTCCTCGAATGCGCGTTCTGTTGAAGCATCGTCGGTATCGTCTGTTGTTGATACGTCCTCGCCGTCCGGCTCCCCGCCGTCGACGTCACCGCGTCGCACAGCGCGCATCGCACGTGCGTCGCCCCTCGGTCGTGCGCGAGCGCGGTATCGCACCTCGAGCACCGCACGATCGCTCGGGACGATCGGTCGTAACTCGACGCGTACGCGTTCGTCGTCGTCGTCGGGGTGACGTGTCCACACAGCGCGCATCGCACCGCGGCGCTCCCGCGCGGGTACGCGAGCAACGCGCCGCACCCCAAGTACGACGCGTTCCCCCCGCACGTGATCTCCGCGCTCGACATCGCTCGAGTTCGAGTTCGAGTTCGAGTTCGAGTTCGCGCTCGACGTCGACGTCGACGCCTCTCGACGACGACGCGCGCGCTCGTGTGCTCGCCCGTCGTCGCGAACGGGCGAATACAACGCGAACGAGCGACGGGCGTTCGACGCATTCGCACTCGCGCGCGACGCGTCGTCGACGTCGACGTCGATCGCGACGTCGTCGTCGGGGGAGAACGACTGGTGCGGACTCGTGTGGGCACGGACACGGACACGGACACGGACACGGACACGGGTAGTGGTGGTCGAATCAACGACTCGACGACGAGCGACCACGTCGAGCGAGGCACGGGCGACGCCGTCGAAAGGCGACGCGACGACGAGTTGAATAGACGTTAAAAACACGCTCGAGAGCGAGAGTGAAACAACAAAGGGCGTCGAGCGCGCGCGCCGGCGACGCGTTCTCGTGATGTCGAATCGCGTCGACGTCGTGGACGTCGCGCGCGTCGCTCGCGCGCGCGCCGCGAACGACGACGGGACGGATGGGACGACGCACGCACTCGGTCGGTCGGTCGGTCACTCGGTCCGACCGACCGACCATACGTCCGTCCGACCGACCACCTACCCCGTGCGTGCGTGACGCCACGAATGAAACCCACGCCGACGCGCCGCCACGAATGCCGCTCGACGGTCGTCGATTGGTGACACCCCCGAGCGCGACGCGCGATGCCGACGACGCGCTCGCGCGCGCGCACATCGCGCGTCGACGTCGAGGACGAACGTCACGCGCGCGATGTCCCTCAACTCGTCGTCCATGCGAAGGCGATCGCGGAAAAAGATGACGATGAGGAGGCGCCGGAAGAGGTGACGGCGGCGCGCGCGCGCGAGGGCGCGGCGCGCGAACGCGCGATCGAACAACGAATGCGCAGAGCGAATGCGACGAAGGCGAAAGAGATGAGATCGAAAGCGCGCGAGGAGACGAGCGCGCGTCGAGGGACGGCGGGGGAGGGAAGCGAGGGAGATGGTGGAGGACGCGAGAGGGACGCGCGCGCGGGGCGCGATTCGGAGGATGATTTGGAGGAGCTTCCCGAGGATGTGGTGCGAGAGATGTCGCGACGACGTGCGATTGGGGGTCGAGGCGATCGTTTGGGAGATGACGAGCGCGAGAACGGCGGGGCGAGGGATGGGAAGAAGAAGAAGGGCGAGGCGATGAGGAAGAGGTCGAGGTACGAACGCGAAGGCTTTCGCGTCGTGGCGTTGGACGCGGCGGAGGACGAGGACGAGCGCGGGGTTTCGGCGCCTCGTTCGGCGATGGATTTCATGCGAGAACGCTTGATTGATAAACACGTGAGGTCGGGGACGATGTTACGCGATAGCAAGACGGGGAAGGTGCCGAACGCGTTCGCGAGACGGTGAAAGGACGTTCGCGCTTTGTAGCTACATTTGTAATCTGAATACTAAAAGAATAGACAACGAATAAGAAAAGGGATAGGAACGTGGACTTGCACCGCGATAGCCACCAACGCCGACGTGTGCGTCATTTTTCAAACGCAAAGCTGTCGAATAGAGATGATTGCCAGAACTTTTTGTCGTCCTTGTTTCGTTCTTTGAGCGTCGAGGCGCTCGCTTTGGATTTCTTCGTCGATCGCGTCGACGTCGATCGCGTCGGAGCCGGGCGCTTCGGGCGCCCCACGGGCTGGCTCGCTAATTCCTCGAATGCAGGGTTCACAACTTTCTTCACGCTTTCCATGGATGCTCGCGCGGTGGTAGTCGCAAACGGCGTGCCGTCACTGCGTTTGCTCGACGATCGCGTCGCCGGCGGTGGACTTTTGAAATAAGGACTCTTCTTCACCGATTTCGTTTCCATCGGAGTCTCGGCGATGACGCACTGGGGATTCGTATCAATCGCCGATATTCTCGAGCGACGTGGCGTCGCTTTCTCCATGGAGTCCGGCACCACCATGCCTCCTTCCGCGCGAGCCTCCGTGTCCAAATCGCCATCGCGCGCGAGCGACATCGGCGCAGCTTCTCGTCCTTTCAGAGCAGCGTAGAAGGTTTTCATAGCGCCAGGTGCGCGGGCGCCGAGCGTTTTGGCTTCTGATTTCTCGCAAGGCTGATTACGCATCAGAGCCGCCCGCAAGGTGTCGATGTTATCCTCCGGCTTTTGCTGCAGAAAGCTCGCGAATGCCGATTCGTTCGTCCTCGATGAGTGCGTCGGCGGCGGAAGTTCACCCGATGCGTCGCGCGCCGCGCGCTCGATCGCCTCATCCGAATATACCGACTCTGGCTCCTTTGATACGGGTGCGACCGAGGCGCGGCGAGGTTTGTGCCGCGACGATAGCGCCCCGCCGAATATCTCGAGCGTCATCGGATGCACGGCGCTATTCGCCAACGCGTGTGCGACGGCCGGAGCGTGATAGTCCCCGATGAGTCGAGGCAGATCCGCGATCGCGCGATCGTCCAAAATTCCGGATGGATCGTTTAAGTGAACATTCTTTTGTCGTTTCGGACAATATACCCACTGAAATCTGAACGTTAACAACGCGTCTTGGAATCGCGCCTCGTACTCCTTTGGCACCGCGACCCCTTCAAACTTCATGTGACGCAGCGCCTTGGAATACGTCCTGAATCTCCGAATCAAACCGTGCGCTTTTTTAATCCCCACTCCGTTTAAAGAAGGCAGATAATCACACCCACTCAACACGCACATTTCTAAAAACATCTCCGGCGTGAAACCGACAAAACTTAAATCCCTATTCCTCGCCAAATCCGCATAGCGAATCTCCAACCCGATCCCGTCGGCGCCCATTTTTGTAAAAACGCTCCCGCAACCGTGCGCGATCAAATCGCTATCCTCGGTGATGACTCCGTCTACGAATCCATTTTTCGCCAAGTACGCCATCTGCGCATCCGCTTCGTACGGCGCCGTCACGCTCTCGAACCCCTCTCGCGCCAACGCATCGATCACTTGCCTCGCCATCTCTGGCGTCACATCCACCGCTCGCGTATACTGCTCGTACGCTGCGGTCGCGTTCCCTTGCCTCGCGTACTCGCGCGCTCTCGCCAAAGCCTCCGCTCGTCCGCGTCGTCTTGACTCCTCTTCTCCCGCCTTGGATGGTAATCTCCCGCCATCGAAGACGTAAATCGCGCGAATCTGCGACTTAGCGAGCATGCGAGCGCGATGCATGAAGTACTCCACGTGTTTGCTCGCGCTCAAACCCTCACAGAGTTCACGAGCGCACGCGTAGGCGCCGCGATGGAGCCACACGTAGGCGTCGACGCACACGGTTTTCCCACCGTACGCTTCGGCGACGTGTTTGTGCTGCGACACCGATTTGAGCGTCGGGAGGAGGGAGGAAATGCCCATCGCTGCACGCGAAAAGGCGTCCCCGAGGCGGCGCGGCGACGCGCGCCGGGGTATGCCAACGAATGAGCGTTACCACTGGAGAGCTGTCGCTGGAGTTTGAATCTGCGGGACAACTTGGGTGGTATTTCAACGTACAGATCGCGAGTCGCACGACTCATGTGACGACAGGGCATCCCATGCGTCTTCTATGGATTTGAATAATGGACTATCGGGGTGGAAATAAGGATACAACGGCGCGCGCGAGAACGCAACTTTGAAATACCGCGCGGTTTCTCTAGCGACGGCGAAGTCGCCGATACACGACTGAGTTTCGAACTTGATGAGACGGAAATGCTCGGCGATGGCGTCTTCGATGATGTTCAAGTTGAAATAACCAGGCGATAAACACTGGGTCTCGGCGTCAAACGTCATCTCTACGAGGAGTTCTGCGTATTTTGCGTTCCCGACGCCGAAGCGAGAGAACAATCTCCAACGGGTCTCGCGGTCTTCTCGCGCAAAGTGCGCCATGAATAGCGCCAACAAGTCATCGTTACTCGAGAAAATGACGAGCAAATCGTAAATGTCTTCATCGCTGTAGTGCGTCGAGACGTCCATCTTGAGCATGTGCTTTATGAGAAACATTCGCATCCAAATGCGCGGCTGCGCGCACCAGTCTCGCCCACATCTTCCGCCGTCGGCGAACGGCGACGGCGACGGCGAAGCATCAGCTGGCGACCCGCGCATCTCTTCGATGCTCCTCAACTCGAACGGCTCTACGATAGATCTAATCGATGCCGTCACGTGGGCCGCATGCTGTCCTGTAAAGATGGCGCGGGCCCGCGGCTCCCATCCTCCATCGCGCTGGACGTCGTCGTAGCGAACGTTGTGCGCCAAGAGGAGAAGCAAAATATCAAGCGCCATCACTTTTGTCGCCATGAATGGTGATCGTTCGAGTATGGCACCGAAGATCGGCCGTTCAAAAGCTGAATACGTTTGCCGAGTGCGCTTCGAAAAGTTGAGAGCGGCGCACGAGTGAAGGCGCGGAAGCGGCTCCGTCGCCGCTCGCGTCCATTCCGCCGCGGCGAGGCAATCCACGCCTCGTGAAAATATTTCGCGGTACGCGCTCAGGGCGCGAACGACGATGGCATCAATCTCTTTCGATTTTCCGATGTGAGGTTCCAAAACGTCGCTCGCAAAAGCGAACGCCTGCATCGCGAACGTCACGCGCCGACGAAAGCCTCGCGTCTCGCCCCGATCGTTCATCGGCTGATTCTTCACGCGTTCGCAAACGTTCACCCCACCGAGCGTCATAGGTATCCACTCCCCCGAGTCAACCAAACTCTGCACCACGGAAATGCTCAGCGCCTTTCGCTTTGCGAGCGCACGCCGCGCCGCGACGCACATCGCTCGCGCCCGGCGAAACGCCTCGCTCGTCGTCGCGTCTTCGCCGGCAACCAATCGACGCGATCGCGCGAACGCGCGTTCGTCGCAAAAGAATGAACATCTCCCGCACTGGACGTAGAACTCATCGTCGGAACAACCGACGTCGTCGGCGTACGCGGCGAAGTCGCCGACGTACGTCGTCAACCGCTCGACGACGACGTCGTCGAGCGCCGACGTCATCCACCGCGCGTCGACGTCACTTCCGCCCTCGCGCGCGACGCCGTCGATCATCATCATCGTCTCCTTCCCGCCCTCGTCGTCTCCACGCACACGTCGCGCGTCATCGTGTGCGGCTCGCTCGCCGCTCGCCGCTCGAGACAAACCCTCCGCGCCCGTCGCCGCGCTCGACGTCGACTTGGACACGATGTTCAATCGCCGCGGTAACGAACGTGAACAATCGCCATTGACGTCCCCGAACGACATCTCGTCTCACTTGGAAAATAGTGTGTTACAACAGACGACTACGCTCTACGTCGCCAGCCGTTCGTCTTCACTCGCGATACGGCACGATGATCCTCGCCGGCGTGGCGCCATCGTCGAACCCTTCCGTCGGGCCAATCGTCCGTCCCGTGATCTCGTACAACGACGACGCGATCGCGAACGTAGCCGCGGCGCCTAAACCCGCCCTCGCGTTCCCTCGAATCAACGCCACGACGAACCCGCACGCGACCCCGCCCAGGGCGCCGTTCACGAAATCCTCTTTCTTCCTCACGTCTCTCGCCACGCACTCCACCGATGCGTACGTCGCCCCGAGTGCGCCGAACACTGTCGCGCTGCGCGCGGTCGCGCGCGCGGCGCTCGCGAACGCGGGAAACGCCCGCGCGCGCACCACCGCCGGGGCGTCCGGTGAGAACGCCGTTTGCGCGCATCCCACGAGGGCGCCGAACGACGCGCTCGTCGTCGCCGCGTCGAACGCGCGCGCGACGCACGATCGATCGTGTGGAGACATTCACGCACGGATGACGGCGTCGCGAGGTGACGTTCGCGGCGCGCGACGCGATCGATCGCGATCGATCGATCGCGCGATTCCGTCATTCATTCGTTCGTCCAGTCATGCCTTCCGTCGTCGACCTCGATGGGGGTGTTCGTTTGAGTCACCATTCGTCGATCGTCCCCCTCTCCCGTGTTCGCGAATCGCGATCGTCGACGACGACGTCGGTCGGTCGGTCGGTCGGTCGGTCACCTAGGATGGCGGGTAACAGCCTTTTTTCCACTGTTACTGTTACGTAACAGTAACAGTAACAGTTCGGTAACAGTTGTATGGCAAACAGAGTGAAAACC
>Ga0222712_10005593_pt1 | contig 12652 bp, 9 predicted proteins | sample C33_657DmetaG_FD_165043 | JGI IMG/M metagenome (GOLD analysis project Ga0222712, IMG submission 165043) | Estuarine water microbial communities from San Francisco Bay, California, United States - C33_657D | ecosystem: Environmental > Aquatic > Marine > Unclassified | place: USA: California...
ACACCCCCCCCGCGATACAACTCTTTCGCGCGCGGACTCGGACATTCAACGCGCTGTCGTGGTGATATTCGCACGATCGCACGAAACGCGACGTCATTGAACGACGCGCGCGTCGTCGTGGACGCGAGAGCGACGATGGAGCGCGCGCGCGCGTCGCACGACGCGATCGAACGAATCGAACGCGCGGCATCGAAGGAATTACGCGCGCAACCGCGAACGCATAAAGAGCGCGTGACGCAACACGCCGTCGTCGCGGCGTTAGTTGACGCCAGCGTGACGCACGCCAAACGATTGGTACGATGAACGACGGATGACAAAGCGAATGGAGAAGGATGATGCGATGGGCCGATGGGCATTATGACTGATTGATTTGTGACGGTTTTTTACGGTAAAACAGCGATCGATGTACGACGACGACGATGGGTTACGCGCCGAGGAGCTGGAACGGATGAACGCCGGGGGATTGAACGGACAGATGCGAAGTTTTTACGAAAGCGTGAAGGCGACGCGGGCGGCGCACCGGAAGTTCGCGAACGCGGTGGCGACGGATGGGTCGGAGGTCGTGGATGAGATCGTACAGAGCGATCACGCGAAGGAGGTTGTTTTTAGTGGTGAGGAAGGGAATGGGCGGTATGTTGATTTACACGAGGCGCACATGGCGTACGTGAATGCGAATTTTGGCGAACGATGCGATTACGGCGAGTATTTGGAACGGTGCGGGAATTTCGCGGCGACGAGTCGAGGGAAAAAGTTTAGCAACGCGTACGGGGCGTATCTCGACGGATTGCTCGAGTACTTGCAATCGTTTCACGCGCGCGCGATGCCGTTGCAGTTCATCGATAAGGCTATGGAGAAGAGCGCGGCGGATTTCGCCGAAAAGTGGTCCGCCGGCGAATGCGACGGTTGGGAGGACAAGGGCGTGCGGTCGGTGGATGCCGCCGCGATCAAGTCCGCGGCGGTGGACTTATCGGGATATAAAACTTTCAAGGATATGAGCGACGAGCTCGATGGGGAGGCGATCAAATCTGCGCTCGAGTTCATGGGGCTGAAGGCGGGCGGCACGCCCGCTGAGCGCGCCGAACGCCTGTGGAGCGTCAAAGGCAAGGCGCTGGACGAGATCGACAAGAAGCTCTTCGCCAAGGGCGTCGTCGTCGGCGCAAAATCGTCCAAGACGGTCAAAGAAGATGCGAAAGCGAAAGAAGCGAGCGCGCGAGCGGTGGCGTTCAAAGAGCACCAGTGCGCAACCGTGTTGAAGCTCCTCGCGAAGCAGCTCGACGCCACGCGCGCGAACGTCGAAAAGAAATCGACGCTATCCCTCGCCGAGCTCCAAGCCGAAGCCGAAGAAGAAGACGACTTTTCCGATGCCGCCACGGACGAAGAAGAGGAACTTTATAACCCGCTCAAGCTCCCGCTCGGGTGGGACGGCAAGCCCATCCCGTACTGGTTGTACAAGCTCCACGGGCTGAACATGGAATTCGTGTGCGAGATCTGCGGCAATTATTCCTATTGGGGTCGTCGCGCGTTCGAGCGCCACTTCACCGAATGGCGTCATCAGCACGGAATGCGGTGCTTAAAAATCCCATACTCCCGCGCGTTCAACGAAGTGACGTCGATCAACGACGCCCTGGCGTTGCATAAAAACTTGCACCAGCGCGAGAGCGGCGCGTGGAACACCAAGACGGATGAAGAAGTTGAAGACGCCGAAGGCAACGTGTACAACAAGAAAACCTTCACCGATCTCGTGCGACAAGGCTTGATTTAAATCGTAGATCTACAATACCCATCTTACGTGGTTTAGCGCTCGACCGTTCGCCTCGGAAGCTTCACTCCGAGCGTCGCGCCGCTATGCGCGCCGTCACTCGATCTCGTCGTCGCGCGTCCCAACCGTTCTCCCCATCGCCCGCGCCATCTGTCAGCGCATCGCTCGTTCACGACGACGACGGCGCGCTCGTCGACGACGATGCTAAATCTTACTTTAACGTCGACGCCGACGCCCTGCGCGGCGCCCTGACGTGCCCAATCACGGGTAAACTCTTCGTCGATCCGTGCACCACGCCCTGTGGACACACGTTCGAGCGCGAAGCTCTGGCGAGATGGATGACGAGACGCGATTTGGAACGAGCGAGCGCGTCGTCCGCGGTCGGTGGCGTCGGCGCGAGCTGCCCGCGGTGTCGCGGGCCGTTGTACCACGACGTCCCGCACGAGTGGCCGGTGAACGTGTGCGTGCGCGAGTGCGTCGACGCCGCGTTCGGGGAGCAAACGAGGACGTCGAGCGTGAGAACGAGTGCGAATGACGGATGGCGAAACGAAGGGGAGGAAACGATGAGTTTGCCTGTGTTTTTTCTCGACGCGCTCGTCCCCGGGCAAGAGTGCACGATGAACGTGTACGAACCGAGGTACAAGGTTTTGATTCGACGCGCTCTCGGGTCGTCGAGGAAGTTTTTGATGATGAGTTTAGAAGATTTAACAGAGGATGGGTTTTTAGAGACGAGAGCGCGGCGAAGGCGATCGGAATCGGAGGAGGAGGAGGAGGAGGAGGAGGAGGAGGAAGAGGAGGAGGACGGACTGGAAATTCCGGCTGCGATGAAAGAAGGGTGCCGGATGATGCGCGTGAGTTTGAAGAATCTAGGCAGGTATTGCGTTGAGTGTCACATTTTGAGCGCGCAAGAGCTCATCGATGGAAGATTCGTGGTGCGTATTAAGGCGATGAAGCACGCAGTCGTGCACGAAGCCGAGCGGGATCCGGCGGGCTACGTCGTCGCGCGATGCTCGTACGTGCGTCATGACGCGGTGGTGAACCTCGAAGGAGCCGATGTCGACAACGGAAAGGGATCAATGTATTGTAACGTGGCGATGCGCGCGGAACGAGCCGAGCTGCTGTTTCATATATGGGTCAACATGACGTCGGGCCCGCGGTGGCTTTACAATTACGGCGGAAACGTGGATTTATTGTTACAAACCGTCGGTGTTCGCCCCGCGAAGGAGAACTTTAACGAACTCGCGTGGTGGATGATTCGAGTGCTCAATCCATTGCCGACGATTGACGGCACGATTGAAATGCGCGCGATGAGCCTGAACACGACAGATGTCGACAGTAGATTTCGCGTCATCGCGCAAATGTTGATTTACTCCCTGGTGCTCGTTCAGCGCTTGCAAGTGCACGATTGGGTGAATCGCGACCACGCCATCGCGGTGTGCGCGCTGGAAAAAGTGCTTGAACGGTTTGAAGAACTTCCTTCAACGTTTAACGACGTGGACCCCTACGATGAACCTCGCCCGTTGTTAGTGAACGGCGTGCCGTGGCTTTGGACCAAATGTTGGCCGCGCGAAGGAGCGACGCAAGACATGCTGCGCGAACTCGCAGAGATCATCCGGGACGCTGGGCGTGACGATGGCCTCGACATGCGAGTTCACTCTCAACAACAGGCGGCCGTTCGTCGCTTCATCGTGGGCTTTGATAGCGATCGCGGGGAGGTTTACTCGCGCACCTGGAGAGACTGCGACGATGCGAACTTCGCCGCCGCAGCGAACCTTCTGGCGCGATACCACGGCATAGGCGGTATAGTTCTCGCTGCGTGGCGCGCTCTGGAGGACATCGATTGCGACGACGTCAAATTGAAGGCGATCAATAATCGATTACTCGCCCTGCTCGGCGGAGGCTCGCCGAAAAAATCGCGTCCAATGTCCATCCACGAATTGTTGGGATTAACCGGTTCGTTTGCTGATTTGCTACGACGCGACATGCGGGCGGGGGTGTACAAATTGTTGTACATTTTCGATCTATGTCGCGCGCTCGCGTGGCTCCTCTATCGCTCGTTGGTTTTGATCATCTTCGCCCTGGGATTCGTCTTTGAGTTCATCTTCGATCGCGAATTTCACGGCGGGCACCGAACGGCGATTCGCGGGTTGATTCTCGGACTGGCGTGCGCTTTCGGCGCGAGTTGTGGATTATCTGCGAGCGCCGCACTCGAAAGAATTCTCGCTCGGCTTCGATCGACGTAGTGCGGCGACGAAATCGTGTACAGTACAAAACGCTTCTTCCATGTAATATTCAAATCTTTACGTTCCCGCTCGCTCTCGCCCTACCCCAGTCGCTGTTTCTTCTTCGCATCGAGCACGATCTTCGCCGCCTCCACGCGCGCACCACGCCCATTCTTCCAATTCTCGTACGACGCCTGCGCCGCGCGTCCCGCATCCCAAACCTTTCGCTCCTCGCGCGTCAACAACCGCTCCAACTTTTGTATTTCGCTCGACCGCCCGCACGCCTCAAACAATACATCTCGCCATCGCCTCTCGTACGCATCGACGATGTCGTTCCGTAAATCTTCTGCCTTCTCCATGACCGCTTGCTTATGCCCTTCCTCCAGCGCCTGCGCCTGCGCCTCTAACGCCTCGGCGAGCCGCGCCCCGAACCCGAAAAAGCTCTCGTTCACACTTCGTAAATTCGTTATCCTCGCCCCGTTCTCGCTTCGAATCTTCGCGAACACGCTCGCATCGAAACACTCGGGCAAGTGTTCGATATCTATCAAACTATTGAGCTCCTCGCCGTCGTACATCCACAGCGGTAACGCGCACTGAAAGTCCTCGCCGACGTCCTCGCGCGCGCGCGACCCAAACGCCTCGCTCAACGCGTGCGCCCCGCGGAAGAACGACGATGGGACGTCGTGTTCCGTCGCTAAGAAGTCATCGATGTCGTGATAGCGATCGCGCATGATCTCGCCCTCGTCGTTCTGATGCTTCTTTCTTCTTGATTCCACACGTCGTCCATTCGTCGTTTCGTTCCCATCTGTTTGGTCGTTCATAGACATAAAACCGACGTCTGTATGTCTTATTCGGACATTCGGACATTTGGCAACGCCAATGGATCATGCATTCGCGCACTTAGGATGGACGAGCTCGAGCGAGAAGACGAACGCGATTCGACTGCTCGAGAACGCGCCGATCGGGCGAAAGCGCTCGACGCTGTTTTTTTGTTTCCTCGCACTCTGACCACTGACGGCATTGTTCACGCATAAATGCGCGCATTCACATTTTGAGCTGCAGACATTTTGAGCTCAGCGCTCACATTTTGAGCTCACGCCACTCAGCGACGCATCGTCGACGATGCGCCCATCGTCGTCGTCGTGCTCGTTCGCCCGATCGTTCGCTCGTCAGCGCGATCGTTTCTCTCGCGTTCGTTTCGACGATTCCGTGTCGTCGTCGTCGTCGTCGTCGTCGTCGTCGTCGTCGACGCGCGCGTCGTCGCGCGCGACGTACGTGGACGCGCACTGTCACTTGGACCTGACGCTCGCGCGACTCGAGCGAACGTTCGACGATTGGCGCGCGAGCGTCGCGCGCGACGACGACGAAAGCAACGTCGCGTTGGATGCGTGCGTGACGATCGGGTGTTCATTCGACGCATTGAAGGCGACGGAGGAGTTGACAAAAAAAGAAGGCGTGTACGCGGGGTACGGGATACACCCGCTGAGCGCGCGCGAGTGGGCGAGCGCGCAGACGCGAGAGGCGATCGAGCGATTGGTCATGAGCGATAAGTGTGTGGCCATAGGAGAGACGGGGTTGGATTATCATCGCTTTGGGGATGATGTGGATGTGGAGAAGGAGAAGGCGACGCAGCGCGAGTCGTTCGCGGCGCAGATGAAGCTGGCGACGACGACCGGGAAGGCACTCATCGTGCACACGCGCGACGCCGAAGAGGATACGTTGGAGCTCATGAAAGCTCATTTACCGCGAGAACACAGGGTGCATGTGCACTGCTTCACGTCCTCAGCGCAGTTAGCGCTCGCGTTGCTCGAGGCTTTTCCTCGACTGTGTATCGGCTTCACCGGCGTGGTGTCGTTTAAAAACGGCGCGGACGTTCGCGAGGTCGTTAAGCGAGTGCCTCTGGATCGGATTTTACTCGAAACCGATTCGCCCTACATGGCTCCCGTACCGTTTCGAGGGCAGGTGTGTCACCCCGGAATGATTCCGCGAATCGCCGAAGCCGTCGCGAAGACTCACCAAGTCGACGTCGACGTCGTCTATCGCGCCGCGCGAGAAAACACGCGCAACGTGTACGGCATTTAGTCATTTTTATTCCCCCTACTCTAGTGCGTCATTATTACTCGTGTACAGTAGCACCACTCATTTAATTCATTCATCCGTCCTTTCGCGGCTCTGGTAAAAATTCATCCGCGACGTCCCGCTCGCTCGACGACTTTATCCGCACACCGCGCACCGCGGTGCTTCGCCGACGTTCGATTAAGCGTCTCCCCCTTTCGAAAACGAGCGCGTGCATCGCATCGCACGCGCCCGTCATGGAACGCGAGATCGATTCCGATCGAGTCGGTGAACCTTCGCCGCGGCTCCGTCTCGTGGACACCATGAACCACGCGGCGAACGTCGCGACGCGCGCCGCGCACCTCGACGCCGGGGCGGCTTTGCAGCCCGAATACGACAGCTCGAGCTGGTGGAAAACGGTTTTAGTATTAGACTATAACGGTCGCGGGATAAAGTCCTTCATCGCACCGTTTGTGTTCATCAACGTCGTGTCGGCGGCGTGGACGTGCGCGTACGAGCTCGCGTTACCGAAACGGGACGCAGATTTAGATGCGTTCGACGTGGTGTACACCCTGGTGTTCACGACGATGGGGTTTTTATTAGTTTTTCGCCTCTCGCGCGCGGCGGTGCGCTTCTGGGATTGTCGCACGGCGTTTGGAAATATTAACGTCGGCGTGAGAAGTCTCGTGGACGTGGCGTTGGTATACGGCGAGGGACGGGATCCCGAAGCTATGGATGATTTGTGCGCGTGGTCATGCGCGTTCGCGTCGGCGACGAAACAATATTTACGCGGATTGAAAACCATCGATCCGGCGGAGGTGGTGGGGATACTGAGCGAAGATGACCGCGCGCGGGTCGAGCGTTCGTCGCATCCACCGTTGTACTGCTTGGCGATGACGCGTCGAGCAATTTTTCGAGCGTTTGGGCGCGACGCCACGAGCGATAGCGTGAACGATACCATGCGTTTAGAGTCGCGCGTGCGAGAGTTGCACACGCATATTGATACTTTAGTCTTACAAGAGGGCGCGCTCGAGCGGCTGCGAGCGACGAAATTGCCGCAAATTTACGTCATGCACTTGAGAACTTTTGTATGCGCGTATTGCGTGAGCTTGCCGTTCGTGTTCGTCAGCCGCTGGAGGTGGGGGACGATCATCGCCGTCTTCGTTGTTTCTTTCGCTTTGCTCGGAATCGAAGGTGGGGCGACGGAGTGCGAGATTCCATTCAACGCCACGCACTCGAATCATTTGCGCATGGACCAGTACGTCAAAGGGTGCTTCGATTCCGTGTCATGCTTGCTGAAATGGAACGCCCGGCGCGAGGGGATGAAGAGTTTGGGACATCGCGAAGGCAACGTATCGTACACGGACCTTACGATCCAGGTGGATAAGAGTCATTAGCGAATGAATAGTGCGTAATTATAAAACGGTTCGGGTAGCTCGAGTACATGGTACCGTTGACGAGTACGCTTTCAACGCGCGTAATACCGGGGCGCGGCGATGAAAACACCGCACATTATCATTTGCTCTTCTCGAAACCGCCGCGGATGACTTTCACGCTGCTCGGATTGATCGCGTACATTTCCCCGTGCACCGGATGCGTGCCAAACTGTAAATCAAACGCTACGACGCCGCAGTTGATGATTTTCTTCTTCTTCCCTTCGCACGTCGAGTTGCTCGGGAGAAAGTGCTTGAAGAACTCTCGAAACCAAATCGAGTGACCACCGGCGATGATGACCTCCGCGGATTCGTTCATGGACCACGCGGCGAATTCGCGCAGGGCGTCGTCGCCCTTACGATTGAGGCTCTTTTGCCCGGCGTTAGCGCTCGCGTCGATGATCGCGCTCGCGTCGAATTTATCCACTCCCAACTCCGTTGCCAAGTGCTGTGTAGGGACGATTTCTCCTTCTTCACTCGCCAGAGCGTACGTATCGACGTTACGCGCCATTTCTTGAAGAGCGCTGTGAATCATCACCTTTTCTTGGTTCGCGCTCAGTCGGCACCACAGCGCGTTCACCGTCGTGTTCAACGCCCGTCGCAAATTACTCGACACGATCACCGAACGTCCTCTCACGCCGACGATAATATCTATCACGTCCGATTGTCTCTCCACCCCTGAGTTTTCGCGCATCGTCCGTTCTTTGGTGAAATACTCCCGAAGCCCTTTCGCTTGCGCGGCGCCGAGCTCGCTCAGTGGCGAATCCAAAAAAAAAGAATCCGTCGTGAAAAACGCCAACAGTTCTTTCACCAACCCGAGGACGATCCTGATCGGCATCGTCACCCCGGTGAAAAACCCGCGATTAAACACATCATTCCACGTCGACTCACCGTGTCGAATAAACACGATCGTCTTCGTCTTTCTCACGTGCCACCCGTCGTCGAAGACCCGCGACGAAGCCGGTCCGCGAACGGCGATCCATTTCTTTTCGTTCGACGCGACGACGTGCGCGATCGCGACGACGAAGGCGTGGAATTTCTTCACCCCGCGTTTACCGACGTTGGAGAACGCACTCGACGCTAAGAGCGCGCCGTACCCGGCGAGGATGACGCGCAGGAGCGTTCGCGCGAAACCCATCGCTCAAGTCGTCGAGCGCGAATGACGACGACGACGGAGGAGGGCGATCACGCGAAAGCGATATCGATGGAGGTTTTTTTTGTTTCTCAACTCCCCAGCGATGCGTCGCGCGCACTTCTGATGACTGATGACTGATGACTGATGATGATGTCGTCGTCATCATCAGTCATCATCATCATCATCACAATCGTCAGAAATCGACATCCACACGCGAATCGTCTTCACGTCGAGGAACTATCACAAACACGCGTGCGTTCACGTGCGTGATCGCGACGGGATGACGCGCGAGCGCTCGCACGTTCGCGCGTTCCCCGAACGCCTCATCGCGCGCTTACTCTGCTGCGACGTCGTCCCGCGGCACGTCGCGGTGATCATGGATGGTAACCGGCGGTACGCTCTACGCTCTGGGTGTAACGCGGAAGAAGGCCACGGCGAGGGCGCGAAAGCTCTGGACGCCGTCGCTCGAGCGACGTTTGATTTAGGCTGTGAGATCTTGAGCGTGTACGCGTTGAGCACGGAGAATTTTAAACGCTCCCCGGGCGAGTTACGAGCGTTGTTTGATTTAGTGCGACAGAAGTTGACGACTTTGGCGTCGAGCGAGGTGGTGAAAAAATACGACGCCCGGGTGCACGTCAGTGGGGACGTCGAGGCGTTGCCGAGTGATGTGAGAGAGGCGGCGAGAGACGCGATGCGAGCGACGTGGACCGGACGCGGGCCGATGTTAAACGTGTGTTTGGCGTACACCGGGAGGGAGGATATCGCTCGGGCTTTGATTTCGGTGAATGAAGGCGTGCGTTCGGGCGAGCACTTGAGAGCGAGCGATGTGGACGAAGGCGTCGTGGGCCGGTGCTTACACGGCGGTGAGAGGTTCGCCGATGGGATGCCCGAGGTGGATTTACTCGTGCGCACGTCGGGGGAGAGTCGTTTAAGCGATTATATGCTCTACAACGCGAGGTTTGCGACGATTGTGTTCGTGGACGCGTTGTGGCCGGATTTCACGTTTATGGACATGGCGCGAGCGGTGTGGAAGTATCAACGCGCGGCGGGGAGGGTGAAATTAGCGCGAGAGGCGTACGCTCGAGCGCGCGCTATGGGCGTCGACGAAGAGCACGTATTGTCGAACGCAGTGGCGGAGGTGAGTATCGATGGTGACGACGACGACGACGACGACGCGAAGAGCCGCCGCCGCGACGCGGCGGAGGAAGCTCTGGCGTCTTCGCGAAGACGCGCCGAGGCGTTTGAAACGGCGAGAATTGAGCGCATCAGGCGCGAGATTTTTGGGAAAGATGATTGAAAGTTGATGTAATTGGTCATCACGGAGTCGCACGACGACTACCGCGATGCGTTGTACGAATAGAAATTACTGTGTGTATTACAGCGAATTGTATTTTGTTGCCAAGCGAATTGTTTGATTTCACGAGTCACCCGGCGCGGCGCTCCGCATTCCGAGTCGCACCGCCATCGATGCGTCTCTTGCGAGTATTCACCTTCGCATCACTCATTCATGTCGCTCTCGCATCGTCCTTCACGCTGAATAATTTCGGCAGTCCTGGACCGTACTCGCAACCAGCTGTCGCGAGCGTCGCCGTTTCGATCGCCCAAGGCGGCGCGAGTCGCGAAGCTGGCGAGGTTGTCATTCAGTATTCCTCCACCGCGCTCGCGACGCCCGGCGAACGATTACCTCTCGTGGTGTTCTTATTCCCCATCCATGGCTTCCCGTTCAATGCTTGGCGGAACTTGATGGCACCTATCATTCGAACGCTGACGTCGAACGGCTTCGCCGTCATGACGCCGAGGCAAATCGGCGTCGGCTCACGCGTCATCGCCGGCGGGATATTTCCCGGACAATCGCAGACGCCATCGGGAATTGATCTTCGCGAGATGGCGACGCGATATATCAATTTCATGACGCACGCGGTGGAGTACGTGGCGGACATGTCTACGTCAGATCCTTCGTTCGCGTTGCGTTCGGCGCTCGACACGTCGCGCATCGGCACGATGGGCTTCTCGGTTGGCGGCGCTTTGTCGCAATACGTCGCGCAGATGATCGACGCGCGCATGCCCGGACGAGTTGTGTGCGAATTCGCCATGGCCCCGACCGTGGGAGCGGAGAATCTCAACGACTTGAATGAAATCGGCGCCCAACTGTTCGCCCAATTCTCAAAGTCGATGACGATTCCCACCGTTTTCGTCGCCGGCGCGAACGACGGGATGGGGGGCAATCGCGATTCGGCGTTGTATTATCGAGACAGCGCGGCTCCGCGCGTGCGCATCATCGCCGGCTCTGGGGCGACGCACTGCCACGCCATCGTGCCGATGTCGGAGTGCGATTTGACGGTCGGCACGCGCGGCATCGACGTGCTCGACGGCGTCGTCGCGCACGCGTTATTCACGCTGTACCTCAGACCCAATTCGAACCAGTTCGCCGAGCAACGACGGCTTGCGGAATCAATCATTTGGGGCGATGGATTGCGCGAGATGGAATCGAGCCGGAGTCCATCGGTCGCGCTCGCGCCGAACCGAGCGTGGACGGTGGACGCGATTGAACGCGCGCCGGAAATTCGCGTGACGCTCAATCAATACTCCATATCCGCGCCGCTGGCACCCGCGCATGCGGAACTAATCGCAGTGGTCGAATCCTCCATCGAAGACACCGAATGTGAAGTGAGCGTGAGCGCGGAAGCGCCTCAAGGAATGAGCGTCTGGGTTGAGCGACAAAACGCTCGCGAATTCGCGGTGAAGTTTCAATGGTTCGATTATCGCGCCGCGCCCGTACGCGCGGGACGCCTCGCGGACATCATGAGTCGCGCGATGCAAACGATGCAAACAACGTTGCAAACAACGTTGCAAACGGTAAGAATGTCCAGTCGCTCGCCTGAGGTAACGAGCGAATTCGGGCCGAATGAGTTCGCGCCTCGCGCCGCGCCTCCGCGAAACGTCGTCGTCGTGACGGCGCGTCACGAGTGCGCCAGAGGCGGCGTCGCCAAGGCACAGTTATACGTCAATCAGCCGTATTGATCGCGCACGCGATGTCAACAGAAATTCTTTTCCTCCTTTACAACGCCTCACGAGTCCACGCCGACGCGCCCGTCGAATCCGTCGAGGGCGCCGCCCCATCCATCCACCGGCGGAAGCTCGACGGCGAACCGCTCGAACGGCACTCGCCCAGTCCCCGACGTGCGCACGCGTCCATCCATGCGCAATCCAACGTACACCCCCGTGCTTTCACCCACGTTCGCCATGCTCTTTTGCTCGTTCACCCACTCGATCCATTCGTCGACGCGAAGCGGCGTCGCCCGAAATTTCCTATCCTCCTTCCCGGGCGCCGCCGCGCTCACCCCTTTCGTCGTCACCACCGCGACGACGAGCACGCCGCGTTCGAGCAACTTCTCTCTCACCGCTTCCGCATCACAAATCGCGAGACGAACGTACTCTTCGTCCCCAGCCACGACGACGCACCGCGCGAACCCGCGCACGTCCTCCACCCTCGTCGTCTTCCCGCCCACTAATTCCATTTTCAACCTCCCTAAGCGCTCTTCCCGCCCGATTCTCGCCATTTGTTTCGCCCTCTGCGCGTCTTCGCGCGCGTACAGATACCCAAAAAACGCCAACGACGCGAAATCGATCGCGCCGTTGCTCAGCGACGTCTCGAGCGGCGGCGCGCTCGGCGCCCCGAGCGCGCCCGTGGCGAATTGAATCGTCGCGATCCCAAACCCAATCGTCGCCGACGTCGCGCACGCGCCGTAGACGAACTGTCGAGCGACGCGGAACGGTGCTTGAGCTTCGCTTCGTAGTTTTGTTTCGTTGGAGTATCCCTTCGGTGCGTTCGATGATGTTGATGACGATGACGACGATGATGATGATTCACTCGAGCGCGATTTCGACGACGACGACCGTGTGACGATGGGGCGATTTCGGCGATCACTCGAACGGGCGCGTCGCGCGAGGACGACGCCACGCGACGTCGACGCCGAGCGCGACGATGTCATCCGAAGCACCGTCGACGAGTGATTTCTACGCGCTCGATGCGCGCCGTTCCGTCGTC
>Ga0222712_10005595_pt1 | contig 12652 bp, 10 predicted proteins | sample C33_657DmetaG_FD_165043 | JGI IMG/M metagenome (GOLD analysis project Ga0222712, IMG submission 165043) | Estuarine water microbial communities from San Francisco Bay, California, United States - C33_657D | ecosystem: Environmental > Aquatic > Marine > Unclassified | place: USA: California...
GATAGAGCCAGTGATCATGATGGCGTAGAGCACCAGTGTTTTGATGACCACAGAGGCCAGTGCCCAATCGGTGTGTTCGCCAGTGTGCAAACTGTTCAGCACCAAATACAGGCTGACCAAGAAAATCAAGAACTGAACAGGCGCCAACAAGCCTTGAACCAAGGTCCACTTTGTTGCATCACGCCGAGCGCGCTGCTCTGGCGTGTACAAAACCTGTGGCTGTGATGGCTGCATGTCGACCTTTGCTTCAAATGAATTGAGGCAACTTTAAGCCGCGATCTGATAAGTGTCAATACAAATTGACAATAAATATGTTAGCTAGGGTTTACACTGAATTGTATCTTCATCAATTTAGTGGAAACTCGATTTGTCAAATCAGGGATGGGTGAACGCTGTGAGTCAGCACAAATTTGATCGTTCGGAGGAGCAAAAGCCAGCGCACTGGGATGCTGGCGCGTCTGCGAGCATCAAAAAAGCGAATCAGAACGCCGGTCCTCGCCTGGTAGGGGGCACTACATTTGGCAAAAATGATGGAATCGACAAGGCCCAAGTCGTCATTCTGGCCGATGCAAGTCTTCAAAGTTTGGAAGAAACCCGCAAAGTCATCGTGGGTTGGCAGCGTCAGGGCTTGTCTTTGTCCCAAATTTATACCTCTGGGATTGCAGAAAGTGCCAAGTTGTTGGGCGAAGACTGGCTTTCGGACAGACTGAGTTTTGTCGACTGCACCATTGGGTTTTCGCGCTTGCATCAAATGTTGCACGATTACAGTGCAGAGTTTGTCACTGAGGGGCGGCTCGAGCCCAACGGTTACAGCTTGCTGATCATGACCGAGCCAGCATCGCAGCATGGCCTGGGTGTTTTCATGCTGAGTGAGTTTTTCAGGCGTGCCGGTTGGAATGTGACTTTGGTCAATCCGACGGACATCAACGATTTCAAAAGACATTTTCAATCGGATTGGTTTGATGTCATCTGCTTGTCCTTGGCGACAGATAGACATCTTCCAGAAATTCAGTCGGTCTTGCCTGAATTGGTTGCCTCTTGTGTTAATTCGGCTCTTAAAGTCTATGTGGGTGGGCCAATGGCCTCATTGACCCCAGAGCAATTGAATTGGCCCTGCGTCTCTCTGCTGAAGGGGAATGCGAGCCAAGCCGTTGAAACTGTTACGCAAACCCTTGTCCATATGGAGCGTCAAATTAATCTGACACCTTAAATTGCCAAGTTTCGTACTCAAGATTTGCCCTAGTAAATTATGGTTTTTTTTGAGTGTATGCTTCGCCAACAATTAAAAGTGTCAACTTCATATCACTGAAGCCAATTTGCAGTACTCATGAACACCAAAAACCTCGATCCAGCAACCTTTTCCAAGCTTTTGGGCGTGGTCTCGGACGTCAGCTTGATCATTGACAGTCAAGGTGTCATCGAAGATGTGTCTACAGCGCAAGACACCATGGCCACTTTGGGTTGCCAAGCTTGGATGGGCAAGCGATGGACCGACACCGTCACAGTGGAAAGCAAGAAAAAAATTCAAGAACTGTTGCAAGTCACAGATGACAACTCGGTTCTCAATTGGCGCCACGTCAATCACCCTACACCTTCAGGCGGTGAAGCAGCTATTCAATACGTCACAGTCCCCATCAAGGGGGGCAAGTATTTGGCAGTGGGTCGAAACTTAGAGCGCTTGGCTGAGTTGCAGCGCAGATTGGTCGAGACACAACAGTCGGTCGAGCGCGACTACTTGCGCCTGCGGCACATCGAAGCGCGCTATCGAGTTTTGTTTGAAACCTCACCCGAAGCCGTGCTCATGATTGATGCCACGTCGTACCGTTTGATTGAAGCCAATGTGGGCGCCATGGCCTTGTTCAAAGATGCCGGCAAACGTTTGGTAGGCCGCGATTTTCGCGAGTGCTTTGAGGCGGGAAGCCAGGGTGAAGTGCAATCCTTGCTCAGAACAGCATTGGCCACTGGCCGCATAGAGATGTGCTCTGCAACATTGTCGGGCGCGCCTTCTCCACTGACTGTTTCTGCCACCGTTTTCAGGCAAGAGGGCGGTGCCCAATTCCTGGTGCGTTTAACCCAGCGCGAGTCTTCATCCATGTCGACGGTCGATGCAGAATCTTCTGTGGTGCTTAGCGAAGCCATGGAAAAATTCCCCGATGGTTGGTTGCTCACTGACACGGCCGGCACCGTTAAAAGTGTCAACGAAGAAGGTATGGCTTTGTTGGGCCTCACGGCGTCGTCGCAAGTCATTGGCCAGTCTATGGAGCGTTGGCTGCAAAGGGGCGCGGTTGACTGGGGGGTTTTGAACACTTCCCTCAAACAGCAATTGCCAGTGCGCAACTTTGCAACCGAGGTCAAAACCTTGTCCGGCATGACCTTGCCTGTCGAAGTTTCAGCGGTTTATTTGTCGCGGCCCGAACCCATGTATGCCTTTTTTGTGAGAGACATGGACCGGCGCATGCAAGCAGCCTCTGGGGCCAACAGCGCAGCCCTGCCACATCCATTTGCCGAGCTCTCTCAGTTGGTGGGTCGTCGACCCATCAAGGACATTGTGGGTGAAACCGTCGACACCATCGAGCGCATGTGCATAGAGGCTGCTTTGGAGCTGACTCACAACAACAGGGCCTCCGCGGCCGAGATGCTGGGTCTTTCAAGGCAAAGCCTGTACGTCAAGCTTCGCCGATTTGGTATCTTGTCTGAGACTGAAGTCGACACAGAGCTGCCCTAAGCCTTCAATACGGCTGAGACACGCCTTGGCAAAGTAATTTGCTGGAGTGTATTTAAATATTGACACTTAGTGTCAATCCCAGTTGACAATTCTCAAAGTCTTCTCACAATGGGGGTATGGACAATCCCATCCTCACACTGACCGAACCACCACAGCGCCCTAGCTTGCGCACGGTCGCCGAACTTCTCAAACCCATCACTTGGTTTCCGCCTGTTTGGGCCTTTGCCTGTGGTGCAGTTGCGTCGGGTCAGAGTCTTTCAGACAACTGGATCTTGATTGCTTTGGGCTTGGTATTAACAGGTCCGCTGGTGTGTGCCAGCAGTCAAGCCGTGAACGATTGGTTTGACCGTCATGTCGATGCCATCAATGAACCTCAAAGACCTATTCCCTCGGGCCGCATGCCAGGCAAATGGGGTTTGGGGATTGCCATTTTGTGGACCGGTTTGTCATTGCTTTGGGCCACGCTCATGGGCACCTGGGGATTTATAGCGTGTGCCTTGGCCATAGCATTTTCTTGGGCCTACAGTGCGCCACCCGTGCGCTTAAAAAACAACGGCTGGTGGGGTGCTGCCGCATGCGCACTCAGCTACGAAGGCTTGGCTTGGTTGACAGGCACAGCTGTGATGTTGGGCGGCGCATGGCCGGGCAGTTATGCCATTTGCTTGGCATTGCTTTACAGCCTAGGTGCGCACGGCATCATGACCCTGAATGATTTCAAAGCCATTGAGGGCGATCGACAAATGGGTATTGCGTCGCTGCCTGTGAAGTATGGCCCTCATGGCGCGGCGCGAATTGCTTGCTTGATGATGTGGACACCGCAAGTCGTGGTGGCTGCGTTGTTGTTCAACTGGCAGTTGCCCATGCATGCTTTGGCTGTCTTGGTGCTTAGTTTCATGCAATGGCCATTGATGTTTAAATTTTTAAAAAATCCTGTTGAGCGCGCGCTCTATGTCAGTGCTTTTGATGTGCCCCTGTTTGTCAGCGGCATGATGGTCAGCGCTTGGGGCTTGCGTCAAATCAATGCTGTGGGGGTCTTATGACATCACCTGTGTTTGGCTGGTTTCAAATCATTCGCCTTGGTCTCATTCAAGCCTGCTTGGGTGCTGTGGTGGTGGTCACCACTTCAACGTTAAATCGCATCATGGTGGTGGAGTTGGCGTTTCCTGCTTTGTTGCCGGGTGCTTTGGTGGCGTGGCATTACGCCGTTCAAATGGTGCGTCCTCGCATGGGCTATGGCGCAGACAAAGGCAGGCGAAGTACGCCTTGGATGATGGGCGGCATGATGGTGCTGGGTGTTGGTGGCGTCATGGCTGCAGTGTCCACCATTTGGATGGCCACCGAACCTAAGGGCGGCATTGCCTTGGCCGTGTTGTCGTTCAGCTTGATTGGCTTGGGTGTCAGTGCTTGTGGCACCTCATTGCTGACCTTGATGGCCAAGCAAGTACCCGATCAAAAGCGAGCACAAGCGGCAACCACGGTGTGGTTGATGATGATCATGGGCTTTGCCATGACCGCTGGCATTGTGGGCAAATTGATTGATCCCTACACCCCCGAAATTTTGTTGAAAGTTTCAGCCAGTTTGAGTTTGCTCACAACTTGTATCACGGCGCTGTGTTTGTGGCGATTGGAAAATCCCAAAGCCGAAATCACGTCAGAAAACAAACCCACAGCAGCCGATTTCAAACAAACTTTCAAAGAAGTTTGGTCAGAACCCAAGGCCAGAACTTTCACCATCTTTGTGTTTTTGTCCATGTTGGCTTACAGCGCACAAGATTTAATTTTGGAGCCGTTTGCGGGTGCCATTCATGGCATGTCGCCCGGTAAAACCACACAGCTTTCTGGCTGGCATCACATGGGTGTGCTTTTTGGAATGTTGGCGGTGGCGGGTGCCAGCACACGATGGGTGGCAGGGCGTTTAGGCTCGGTTCAAGCTTGGATGGTTGGAGGTTGCGTGTTCTCTGCCATCGCCACTGTTGGCTTGTCGTCTTCTGCGCTCATCAACATGACCGAGGGCTGGCCGCTTAAAGCCAACGTCATTTTCTTAGGCGTGGCCAACGGTGCGTTTTCCATAGCAGCCATCGCGACCATGATGCGCTTGGCTGGCGAGGGCGGCCCTGGCCGAGAAGGCACGCGCATGGGTTTGTGGGGCGCAGCACAAGCTGCTGCCTTTGGCTTGGGTGGTCTGGTGGGTACTGGTGCCAGCGATTTGGCGCATGCACTTCTTCAAGATTCTCGCTCAGCCTATGTGGCTGTGTTTGCATTTCAATCCCTGATGTTTTTGGCCTCTGCAGTGGTCGCCATGCGCATGCGCGCTGGTGATGTGAAGCCTTCAGAAATGTCTATCGACAACCATGTCCTCTTGAAAGGTGGATCCGCATCATGAGTCAAACCGATTACGATTTTGTGGTGGTGGGAGGTGGCCCATCTGGCGCTACTGCCGCCAATGATTTAGCCCAAGAGGGCTGGCGCGTTTTGTTGCTAGACCGACAAGGCCGCCCCAAGCCCTGTGGTGGCGCCATTCCACCCAGGCTGATCAAAGACTTTGACATTCCAGACCATTTGCTGGTGGCCAAAGTCAATTGCGCGCGCATGATTTCGCCTGCAGACAACAAAGTGGACATTCACATCGACAATGGTTTTGTGGGCATGGTCGACAGGATCGACTTTGATGAGTTTTTGCGTGCACGCGCTGCAGCTTCCGGCGCCATACGGCAGCAAGCTGTGTTTGACAAAGTGCAACACGATGAAGCGGGTACATTGTGGGTGCATTACACACCTGTACATGCCAAAGAACACGCTGCTGTAGAGCACGCCAAACCCGTCAAGGTCAGTGCACGCATGGTCATTGGTGCAGATGGCGCCAAATCAGAAGTGGCGCGTCAGCAAATTCCGATGGCCGACAAAACCAAGTATGTGTTTGCGTACCACGAGATCATTCAGGCCCCCTTGCAAAAACCATCGCACGATGGCCAGCGTTGCGACGTGTACTACCAAGGCGAAGTGTCGCCCGACTTTTACGGCTGGGTGTTTCCCCATGGCAACACCATGAGCGTCGGAACTGGCAGTGCTGACAAGGGTTTTTCATTGAGAACCGCAACAGGCCATTTGCGCAAAGTTGCGGGCCTCACAGACGAGCCCACACTGCGTCGAGAAGGTGCGCCAATTCCTTTGAAGCCTTTGCCCAAGTGGGACAACGGCAAAGATGTGTTGGTGGTGGGTGATGCAGCTGGCGTGGTGGCCCCTTCTTCTGGCGAGGGCATTTACTACGCCATGGATTGCGCCAGAACCATGGCCCGCGCTGCGCATGAAGCTTTGAAAACTGGCAACCCTGCGTGTTTGAAACAAGGCCGCAAAAAATTCATGAAGCAGCACGGCAAAGTGTTCTGGATTTTGGCCATCATGCAATACTTCTGGTATCAAAATGACAAGCGCCGCGAAAAGTTCGTCAAAATTTGCGAAGATCGGGATGTTCAAAGACTCACCTTCGAGTCTTACATGAACAAAGAGTTGGCCAGGAAAGACCCAATGGCGCATGTCCGAATTTTCTTCAAAGACATGGCCCATTTGTTAGGATTGGCCCGAACTTAAAGGGGCCCCATTGCAAATCAATTCAGAAACACTCAAAACTTTTGGCATTGCATTTGCACTAAGTTACCTTACCGCTGGCATTGGCGGCGGCTTGACCGAGTTGGGGCCTTGGTATTTTTCGCTCAAACACCCAGAGTGGAAGCCGCCAGACCCCTACTTTGGGGTGATCTGGAGCACCATTTTTACGCTGTGTGCCATCAGTGGGGCGCTAGCTTGGCGTGCCGCTACAGGTCCAAACGAGCAAAAAAGAATTATTTTGTTGTTTGGAGCTAACGCATTTCTGAATATTTTGTGGAGTGCGATCTACTTCAAATTGCAGCGTCCTGACTTTGCCGTATTTGAAGTGGTTTTTCTGTGGCTCTCCATTCTGTTTCTCATCATGGGTCTTTGGCGAATCTCTAGAAAAGCGGCTTTGTTATTGATACCCTATTGGGTATGGGTCAGCATTGCCACTGTTTTGAACGTTGAAACGGTCAAGTTGAATGGGCCTTTTTAAACGCCAAATAAACCGATTTTTAATCAAAATTTCATGATTAACCACTATTGTTGTAGGTGATACTAAGGGTTAAAGAGGGTTGAAGCGCTTCACGCTTCTCTTTATAAACGAGGTTCTTTTAGCGGATCGGAAAGCTATGTTGCCGGCGGAATTTACGCCCCGATCATCCATCCAGGTTGGCACGCTATCCCTCGCAAGGAAATTGCATGTCTAAGTTCAACGGCTTAGGGAGTTCTTCTCAGCGCCCCAATGATTCGGGTGCTGCGAATGACGAGTGTAAGGATTCCCTTCTGGAAGTGATTGAGTCCCAAATCATTCCCAGACTGTTGAATTCTCAGCAACTCATCTCTAGCCAATCCATCAGCGCTGACTCCCCCGAGTTTGGCGAGCCAGTCCCAGAAATGTTGGACTTCACTGCTTGTTGCCTGAAAGGTGACGTAGCTGGGGTCAATCTCATTGTCGACCGCTTGTTAGACCGCGGCTTGAAGCAAGATCGCATCTTCATGGAACTCATTACGCCTGCCGCTAGACACTTAGGCGTGTTGTGGGAAAAAGACCTTTGCGATTTCAGCGATGTCACTTGCGGTTTGGCGCAAATGCACCAAGTCACACACCGCTTCGGTTATGGTTATCACGAAGGGCCTGTTGTTGAAGGTGAAACTCAGCGCGTCATGTTGTCTTGCGCGCCAGGTTCTCAGCATTTTCTGGGTTTGACCATCGTGGCCGATTTTTTTCGACGCTCCGGTGCCAATGTGGTCATTGAAATTTCGTCCACTGAATCTGAACTGATGCGCGCCATTGCCAATGAATGGTTTGACGTCATTGGCATTTCTGTGGCCATTGAAACGCAGCTTCCCCAGTTACGCGATTTGATTGCGCACTTTAGACAAAATTCTGGCAATCCCCATGTGAAGGTCATGTTGGGGGGGCCCATTTTTTCTCTTAAAGATTTGTCGGCCGACATGTTTGGTGCCGATGCCATTTCTACCGACCCCATTGAAGCGGTCAATCTCTTAAAGAGTTTTGCCGCAAAATAGATTCGCAGATTTTCAGAATCAACTGGGCGGTACCTTCGGGATCTTCCTCGTGAGCCAAATGGCCTAAGCCTTCTTGTTCATACAAACGTGCTTGAGGCATTAAGCTGCATGCCTCTTGTGCCATTTTAGGGGGCACAGTTTGGTCTTGCGTACCCACCAAAATGGCCACGTCATTTTTAATGTGCGACAGGGCACTGGACAGTGTGTTCAGTTGCCATGCTGCCATCATGTTCAGTACGCTGTGCACATGGCCCGAATGGCTGAACACACTTTGATACAGTGCCAGACCTTCTGCATCAAGCTGTGAGCCTGTTTGTGATATTGATTTTTCAATCATGGCTGGTTTGCTGGCCAGTTTGGCAGTGGCCCATGCCGAAATGGGGTTGATTGCTGCCAATTTGGCAGCCGGTCTGAAAATCAAAGAAGGCAGGCCGGGAAGGGGTAGCCAGGCAGGATTGAAACCTATCAAACTCGTTTGAGACAAACTCCGTTGTTGTCGCAGCATATTGGCCGCAATGGCCGCACCTGCTGAGTGCCCGCCAATGACCGAGGGCGTCACATTCAATTGCAACATCAAAGCGCGCAGCCCTTCGCTCATGCCTTGCAGAGACAAGCTGCCTTCAGGGCCTCTGCTGGTAAATGCGTGCCCAGGTAAGTCTGGCGCAATCACCTGAAAGTGCTTTTGCAGCAAAGGCATCAGGCCACGCCAACTGAAACTGCCAGAGCCTGTACCGTGCAATAACAACAAGACGGGCCCTTGCCCCATGATTTGCACGTGCCACTGAATGCCACCCGCCTGAACAAATTGGCTGTGCTGTGCATGCGGCCAAGCACTGCGATGGTTGGCCCACTGCATGGTGGGGTACAAACTGTCAAACATGTTCGACACCCTAGGCAGCCAACTGCCTCAAGCTGTCCATGGCATTGGCCACGCGTTGCGCTTGTACTTGCGGCATGGGCAGGTAACTGCCGCCCATGGTATGCGCTAAGTTTTGCACTTGCGGATCGGGTTGAATGGAGGTGTCAATCCACAATGAACGGTGACCTGTTTGTCGCCACTGGGCACTCCATTGCAAGGCATCGGCTTGCGCTTGCGCTCTACCGCCCAAGCCTTGCAAAGTGACATTGGCACGGCCATCACTGAGCATGACCAAAATGGGGGTAACACCTTGACGGTGCAATTGCGCTGCTTGTTCATAGGCCATTTTCAAAGCCAAGGCCAATGGGGTACCACCGCCACCTGGTAAGCCCGTCATGGCGCGTTTGGCGCGTACCAAAGAGCGCGTCATGGGCAACAGCAGCTGTGCTTTTGCACCTCTGAATGCCACGATACAAACACTGTCTCTGCGCGCATACGATTGTTGCAACAACAACTCTACTGCACCTTTGGCTTCAGCCAATCTTTGCAGCGCAGCCGAGCCAGAGGCGTCCAAGGCCAAGATCAAGCAACTGGCGGTGTGCTGTTGGTATCGGTGCACATGAAAGTCTTCAGAACGAATGGCAACGCGGCCTTGCAGCTTGGCGTTCCTTAATTTTTGTTTGGGTGCTGCTGCGCGCAAGGTCGCTAAAACATGCAAACGAGAATTGCCGCCGGGCCTGCCAGGCCTAGGGGGCAGAGGCCTTCCGCGTTGCGAGCCTGTTTTGAATTGACCGCTTCTGCCCGAGGTGCTGCCTTGGCTGCGTCCTGCTTGTGTCATGAGGGAGTCCAGCATGCCGGGTGGCAAACTGGCCAGTGCCGCGGCCACCATCATCTCTTGCAAGTCTTCTGCAGTGGGCTCCGACGGCGGCGCTTCAGGCGGCGCATCTTCAGAATCTTCGTCTGACTCAGGCGGTGGATTGGGGGCTTCGTTGTGGGGCTCGGGCGGCTGCTCTGCAGGTTCTTTTGACGTTTCTTCTGCTGCAGATTCTTCTTGATGTTCTTGTGGCCATTGCGTGGCTCTGGGCGCCAATACACGACGTGCAGCAAATTCTAAATCTTCGTCTTCAATGTCTGTGCGCATGTTCAAGGCCGCATGGCAACAGGCTACGCGCAAAGCCAAGCTAGGAATGCGCAAGGAGTCAATGCCCAAGCCTTGAGCGGTGGCACACATGGCCAATGCTTGATCGTGTGTCCACTGAATTTTGGGCAGCAGTGCATGCATCTGTTGCAAATGCGTTTGGCTGAACCGCACATCAATGGCCTGCGATTCTGAGTCCAATGCGTCTAAGCTCATGGCTTGAATTTCTGACGGTGCGAGCGCTGTCAAATCTAGCCATATGCCCAATCGCTCTTGCAGCGCTTTGCCAATGGGGGCATCGTCTTCCAGCGATTCATCCAACGCAATCACACCAAATTGAGTTTGATGGGGTGCAGCGCCTGCGCCAGCCATCACGTTCAAGGCGGGAATGGACTGTGTGTCCATGGCCTGCGTGATGGGTGCAACCAATGCACTGGGAAACCTTTCGGCCATGCTGATGCACACCACGCCTTGATCGGCTTGCTGAAGTAAGCCGTTCTGCATGTGAAGCAGGCCTGTTTGCAATGTGGTCGATAAATCAATGCCACCTAGCAAGCGTTCAAGATCGATGCTGCCTGGCAGCTTGGTGGTTTTGACGCTGCTGTTGTGCAGGGCTTGCAACCATCTTTCGCGCACAGGGCCAAAAGGTGCTTTCAACCAAATGCCGCCAAATCCGTAGGGGTCAATTTGTAACAACTGCAAGGACGTGATGGCATCGTTCCATGCCGCGATCCCTTGCAACTGGTTTGGCATGGCCAAGCTTCAAGCGCCCAAAATTTCTTGCAAGCACCGTTGCACGCGCTCGCCAGAGTCTGTGTCGTCTAGCGGATTGCGGCGCAGGCGATGACGCAAGGCCAGTGGCGCTATGGTTTGTAGGTGCTCGGGCTTGACGGTCTTGCTGCCTTGCATTGCGGCCAATGCGCGCGTAGCCCGCAATAGGGTGAGTTCTGCACGGAGTCCATCGGTGCCCAGTTGCTGACACAAGCGCGCGCAGAGCGTTAGCATCTCATCACTGATTGCCACCGAGTCCAACAGCTTGCGCGCTTTGACAATGCGTTTTTGCAGCTTGTCACTTTCTTCTTGCCATTGCGCCTTGTAGGCCACAGGGTCTTTGTCAAACGCATCGCGGCGCTTGATCACTTCTACGCGCAGCGCAATATCTTGTGGCGTCCGAACTTGTACGGATAAACCAAAACGATCGAGCAGTTGAGGGCGCAATTCGCCTTCTTCAGGATTGCCACTGCCCACCAACACAAAGCGAGCAGGGTGGCGAATGCTGAGGCCTTCACGCTCTACCAAGTTTTCGCCTGAGGCGGCTACGTCAATGAGCAAGTCGACCAAGTGGTCGTCTAGCAAATTCACTTCATCGATGTACAAAAAGCCACGGTGCGCTTGCGCCAACAGGCCCGGCGAGAATTCTTTGATGCCTTGTGACAAGGCTTTTTCTAAATCGAGTGCGCCCACGATGCGGTCTTCAGTGGCGCCCAGTGGCAAGTCTACGACGCTGACAGCGCGACTCTCTGTTTGAGGTTTGGAGGCTTTGCCGCCGGATGCATTTTGTGATGCCTGGCAAACTGGGCAAGCTTGCGTAGGTTTTTGCGGATCGCATCTGTAGGGGCAGCCCTTCACCACTTGAATGGGGGGTAGCAAGTCGGCCAAGGCGCGAACTGCTGTGGATTTGCCAGTGCCGCGGTCGCCCAGTACCAGTACGCCGCCCACAGTGGGGTCAATGGCCACCACTTGGATGGCCAGCGTCATCTCGTCTTGACCGACGATGGCTGCAAAAGGAAACGTGGATGCCATGGAAAATCCCACTGAACTGGTTCAACCCATCATCTAAAAACTGCCCCAAACTGTCAAGTTAAATTTACAGTTTGAGGCTTCGTGTGGCTACCTGCTGTCAGTTTATGACGACGAGCGGAGTTTTTTGGAGTGACGTTGAACAGTTTCTACAAGCGCCGTCACATGTTCAGGCGGGGTATGTTGGTGAATGCCGTGACCTAAATTGAATATGTGGGTGGGGCCCGTCTTGCTTGCGTCTGTGTGAGGTTTGCCAAAGCTGTCCAGCACCCGAACGACTTCTTTTTCGATGCAATCGGGTGGGGCAAAAAGCACATTGGGGTCTATGTTGCCTTGAAGCGCTTTGCCGGGGCCGCCCACTTCTCCGCCCACCAAGGCGCGGGCTTTGCTCAGGTTCATGGTCCAGTCAAGACCCAAAACCTCACAGTCGAGTTGGCCCATTTCTTCCAGCCATAAGCCACCGCCTTTGGTGAAAACGATCCTGGGAATTTGTTGGCCTTCGTGATGTTTTTTGAGCTTGGAAAGGACCAATTCGGTGTATTTCAAACTGAATTGTTGGAAGGCGCCATCGGCCATCACGCCCCCCCAGCTGTCAAAAATCATGACGGCTTGCGCACCTGCGTCAATTTGTGCGTTCAGATACGCCGCCACAGACAGGGCGTTGACTTCCAAAATACGGTGCATCAAGTCTGGTCGGCTGTACATCAGGCTTTTGACCAGTCTGTAATCGTCTGAGCCGGCACCTTCCACCATGTAGCAAGCCAATGTCCAAGGACTGCCCGAAAAACCGATCAGGGGTACCCGGCCATTCAAGGCTTTTCGAATGGAGGTGACCGCGTCAAACACATAACGCAGTTTGTTCATGTCTGGCACGTGAAGGGCCGCAACGGCGGCTTCATCGCGCACCACTTTCTCGAACTTAGGACCTTCGCCCAAGGCAAAACTCAAGCCCAAGCCCATCGCATCGGGTACGGTCAGGATGTCAGAAAACAAAATGGCAGCGTCTAAG
>Ga0222712_10005596_pt1 | contig 12649 bp, 13 predicted proteins | sample C33_657DmetaG_FD_165043 | JGI IMG/M metagenome (GOLD analysis project Ga0222712, IMG submission 165043) | Estuarine water microbial communities from San Francisco Bay, California, United States - C33_657D | ecosystem: Environmental > Aquatic > Marine > Unclassified | place: USA: California...
GTTTTGATGGTTCAGGCGGTGCAGCTCCTGCAGATTCTTCTGCTGAATTATGCGGTATGTTTCCAACAAAATCTTGGCGTTGGCTTGGTAAGGAGTGACTCTCATAACCCAATCTTCCCCAATAGAAGGTTAACAATCTTGTCTGACAGGTCATCTGGCAAAAAGCGTAGGAAGCCAAGGAACCACCACGCTGCGCAGCCGTAGCAGAACACCTTGCAGAACATGTCGAACTGCTTCTGGTACTCGTTCATAGCTCATCTACCGCAACGCTTAGTGGTGTTGCAAAACTCCACCATTTCATAGATGCCGATGAATAACAAAAATAGCAAGAACGCAATTGCACCAATCGCAACAGCCCACTCTTGCATCTCAGCGTCTTTTTCTTTTTGTTTTTTCTCAGCGGCTTTCATAGCCGCTATTTCTTTGGCGTCGTCTCTGTCCATCTCGGCTTGACGGGCTTTGATTTTGTTCCACACGTCGATCTTGCCGGTCTGCATAAAGAGCATTTTGAGCTCCTCCTCGAAGGCGCGAGCTTGCTCAAGCGCCATTTCGATTTGCAGGGCGGTGCCCATGTTGGAGCCTTTTTTGTCGCGCTTAGCCTGCAGCATCGCCTTGGTGGCAGTACTCTTGGCATCGAACATCTTGCCGATCATCGGCGCGAGTGAACCTAGGTCATTGGCTACTTTCGCAGCCTTCTTGACCATACTAATTGCAGATTGAATGCCTGCTAGGGCCGTTACGGGATCAATCATTTTTTCTCAACTTTTTTCCATTCAAGGCATATTACCTTGCGGTTGTACACGTCCCCAGACCATGTCCACCGGACACAGCGGTATTCCGTGTTTAAGCTGAAAACTAAGAGAGTCGCCGCTAGCCAATTCATGGCGGCCTCCGTATTTAGGTTCGGCTAAACAGGCGGGAAAGGGCAGTTTTAATGGAGTTGAAAAAGCTACCGCGAGTGGGTTCTGCGTTTTTCACTTCGGGTTCTGGGGTCACAGGAAGCTCAACGGGCAGCACGACGGGTTCAGGCACAGGAGCCACGATCGCCTTTTGCTTAGGAATGGCACGTTTTACCGCTGCTACTTTAGCAGGGGCTTTGCCGGAGGATTTCTTTGTTGTAGCCATACAACATCCTATTACTTATCTTGCTTGGAGTCAAGCTTGTCGAAGATTTGGCGCAAGATGTCTTTGATCTCTTTGATGTCGGCTTTGTAGTCATCCTTCTGGACATAGTCCTTCAGAATTTGTTCGCGCATGGCAGACACATCGTCCTCCAATTTCTGGATTTTACGCGTGGTCTGGTTGAACACAAACACGGCCAAGAACGCGGCAATAGCCACGACGAAGTTAAAGATTTGTTGGTTGTCCATGGTTGTATTTTAGTTAGAGGTACCCGTTAGATAGCCCAATAGTAATACCAGTTCGTGTCGTCAGTACAGGTGAGCCCGAAGAACTTGAAGAAATTTCCACAGTGTATTCAGCAGTTGTTTGGTTAGCTGAACCTTGATAGATAGTGATTTCTCTGCCGGAGTTTAGCTGAAGCCAGCCAGTAGAAGCAGTAGATGCAGCAGCTGCACCGAAGCCTCCTGTTGCTGTTCTTGTAAACCGAATCCAATAGTTTGAGCCTATTCCAGAGGTAGTTGGGTTGCCCCAAGTTTCGGCTAAGCTAGCGTACCCTGTTGAATAATGGTAGTAATCCATCGTTCCATTAGCATTCCATCGAATGCCCGCACCTGCTGGTGATCCCGGATAGAAAAATACTTCATCAACAAGGTAACCATTACCAAAGCCACTTGAGTAGGCTACTGTAAAAGCAGACTTACCCCAGCCATCGCTCATACTAATCTGCCCGCTGGACGCGACCCCAAAAAGAGCTCGAACTGCTGAATCACCTAGCCCCAGAGTGGCAGTAGCCGACCGCCCCAGCTCAGTGTTGACCTGAGACAGGGAAATCGAATTACCGGAGGCGGGCAGCGTCATGTTTACTCAGCAGCCGGAGCATCCGTAGGAGTGGGAGCCCAAGGCATGGGGGTATCGGTAATCGGAGTTGCTTTTTCAGCAATTTGCTTGGCAATCTGCTCATTGACATGTTCTTCGTAGCTACCAACTACAACGGCCTGAATCCAACTAAGAACGGTCGCTTCTGTCAATTCAGCCAATGGGATGAACGTGGAGCCCGCTGGCATGGTAGTCGTTGTAAAAGGCGTTGCACCAGAAAACTCACCAGTGTTTCCAGCGGAGTCTGTACCGATTTTTTTCCAGTAGGTCTGAACGACAGCGTTCTCATTGCTGCCTTCGGTGCGGGTTTTCAGGCTTGTCACGGCCCATGTGTAGGTGATGGTCATGGTTAATCTCCAATGAGTTTGTTGATGAGGGATTCTAACTGTGCTACGCGGTTTCGTAAATCCACGAGTTCCGTGTCTTGTTCTTTTATGGCTTCGATCAGCAATGGTGTCAAACGCTCATAATCGATTGTCAAGTAATTGCTGTTGATTGGCGCATCAGTGACGATCTCTGGCAAAACAGCCTGAACAGCCTGTGCTGAAACACCAACTTCGCGTTTGGCTTTGTAGCCGAAACTCTGTGCCAGTTCGTTGGCCTCGTAGTAGAAACCTTCAAGTTGACGTACTTTTTCACGCGCATTTTCAATTTTGCCCAGATGCGTTTTAAGGCGCATGTCCGAATAATACGCTGTAATGTTACCGGCGGCTCGGATCGAGACACCTGTGCTGTTTAAGTCGGCGTAGTAGGTAGTGTCATTTCTATCGTAATAAATGGGGGCGCGAACATTGCTGTAGACCTCCATCTCGTTGCGGACGTGGATGTAGTTGGATTCGCCGAGGTACAGGGTCTGCGTGCTAGTGTTGCCGTACCAGTGCTGAGCCTCCATAACGTAAGCGCTGAAGTCCCACCGCGGCTCGTTGTTGACGTTATTTACTAACTTGATTCGAGACGGAATGACATAATTAAGACGGCTTGTGCTGTGCGGGTCGGTGTAATACCCCGTGTCGTTGTTATCGTAATACGCGCTAGCGTATAGATTACCACCTTGGTTATACCCATATAGAGCAGTATTAAACAGGCCGGGCTCTACCATCTTACTGCCGCTGGGGAGCGCAGAATCTGTAATGCTTGTTACTCGATTGTTTGAATCCCCACCAGCGTCGCGTACGCGGACTTCAAATGAGTTCCAGTACCCCCAACGTGGCCACCAAAAGCACAGGTAGTTGTTGTAGTTAAATACTTTTACGTAAGATATGGGCGTGCCGTGGTTGATGGCCGAGCAGTTAATAATGGTATCGGCGTACAAGTAGCCCTGCACCATAAAACTAAATGGTGGCGAACTTGAGTAACTCTTACCAGTCACTTCCATTACGAACGAAGCACCAGCCCAATCAGCAGCCCATATATTTGTTTGAACTAGAGTGCCGTTCGGAAAGTCGCTTCCGGAGTGTACTTTTCCAATTGCAGTGTTAGCGCCAATACCGGCTAAAGACACTGTATTAAATTGCGAACCGCCGTTTGGATTTGCGTAATAGCCTGTGTCATTGTAGTCATAGAAAATTGGCGCACGTAACGAACTTTCAGCTATTCCAGTTCCACCGTTATCAACTCTAAAAATCCAACTACCGGCTCCGCTTAAAAATCCAATGTTGTTACCATTAGCGTGAATATACTTTTGTCCGTTTGGGGATTCATCATCTGTCATCCGAATGTCTGAAGATGCGCCATTACCCACAAGCATTGAATTTAATCTAGATGTGCCATTTGGATCGGTGTAGTACCCTGTGTCGTTGCTGTCGTAGAAGATTGGAGCGCGAAACGAACCGAATTCAGTCGTGTTGTCGTTGTAGACAAACATACGGTCTGACCCGCCATACATAAAACGATGCGCCGGGTTTGTCGGGCCGCCATCTACCGTAGTAGCTTGGTATTGAATGAAACCACCACGAATCCAGATCGAGTCATCAGCGTCGTTCTCTGTGCGAATTACCAATCGTGATGTTTCGCCGCTAGCCAAGTTTGTAGCGGTTTCATAGTAAATCTGTGCGCCGTCACTTGGGTAGTTAACACCACTTCGGAAGTCAATCGTTGCACGACCGTATGTGCTTTCAGATAGCAAAACCAAGTTGGCAGTGCCTGAACCATAAGCACTACGACCTGTAGATACATTAGCAGCAAGCGTTAAGCCGCCTAAATTAGAATCACCGCCGTTGGGGTTTAAAAAATAAGCCGTGTTACCGCTGTCGTAGAAGATTGGCGCTCGGAGAGAGTTAGTTGCGCCGACCCACCCCCCGCCGCCATCGACTGTCATTAACTCCGTGCCGCGACCATCACCAACTCTAAAAGTTCGAGCTTGTGTAAAACCGTCCGCTTGACCTCTGTAGTTAATCCATATATCTGTTCCACCAGCATAACCGGAGTTCAGTGTGTTTGCATTTTGTGGAGAAATGTAGATTTGACCGCCAAGCAGAGTCAAACCATTTGTATTTAACGCACCAATGTTGGTTGTACCGTTGGGGTCTACATAACGACCAGTGTCGTTGCTGTCATAAAAGATTGGTGCACGTGAAGAACTATTTGACCAAGTGTCACCGCTTCCGTTCATGTAGAACCAAACAGAAGTCCTAGTTGCGTTGTATCCGGAGGTTGTTCCACCAATCCAAAAATTGTTGCTTGTATCAATCCCTAAACTAGCAGTAAATTGACCAGATCGTGTTAAGCCGTAGTACGCATAATTTGCGGCAGAAGAACGGGTAACAGTAACAAAACCGTATGGGTCATTGGCAACCCCATCTGCGGCTGCGCCAAGTCCTGCGTTTAAATTTACGCTGCTAAATTGCGACCCACTATTTGGGTTTACAAAGTATCCTGTGTCGTTACTGTCGTAGAAGATCGGTGCGCGAGAACTAGACCTTGAAAACGTATCACCACTAAGGTTCCAACGCAAACTCCAGTTGTCGCCACCGTTGTTAGTTCCTAACTCACCGCCTTGATGACCAACTAACTGTGGCCCGTCAATTCCTATACCACTGAATCCAGTAGTTTGATAACGGAGATAGTGGTTAGCGTCTTGTAGGGTAATCTTTTGCCCTGATGAAATGCCAAGTGCAAGTATCTGAGATGTGCCGTTAGGGTCTAAGTAATACCCTGTGTTGTTGTAATCATAATAAAGTGGCGACCGAATACCGCCGCCCATTGTTACATCAAGGAAACCAGCGCCATCACCAGAAGTTGTTCTAAGACTACCACCGGTTGCAAACATGTTCCATGAGCGAGTACCAGATTGGTCAAACTGCAGGGTATTACCGCCAAGTTGCAAGTTCACCAGCGAGGTAACCGTAGTAGCATCAATTCGAAGTTTTCTGCTTAACCCAGTAGTTGCCTGAGAAGTATTGTTGTCGTGTACAAGAAACTCAAGGTAAGTACCCCAATGAGACGCAGAGTCAGATCGACCAAACTCAATTGCAGTGCCGATGCTGTCAGAACCTCGCAAAACCACTGCGCCTTTACCAGCATTGCTTGAACGCTGAATAACCAATGGATTAGAGTAATTTGTTTGGTCTGTAATTGAAGCAGTTGTTGTATCGCCAACACCAAGCGGGCCAGATAACGAACCGCCGGTTAAAGACAGCTTTGTGCTATCTGCAACAGTAATGTTAGCCGTACCGTTGAAGGAGACACCGTTAATGGTTCTTGCTGTCTGAAGGGCTGTAGCTGTTGCGGCGTTGCCGGTCGTAGAAGCCGATGAGCCAGTGATCGAAATACCCCATGAACCAGAAGCACCGCCGCCTGTCAGCGTGGGGCTGTAACTATTGTAGTTACCTGCGTGGAGTGCAAGGTTTGTTCCAACATAGAAACCAGAAGACAAGAACGAAAAGCTCGGGCTTGTAGCAACAGAACCTGCATTTGTAGAGAGTTTTACATAAAGAGTACTGCCGTTGGTATCGCTTGTCCCGATTAAAGCGTAAGTGTTACCGCCGAGTGCAAGACCTGCACCACCACCTGTACCAACATCTCGGCCAAGCTGAATACGTGCCGCAGCTTCTGTCGAGTAGAAAGAAAGGAAATCACCGTTAGCGTTATAAACACCTCGTGTATTTCCGGAAGCTCCAATTGTTAGGGGGCCAGTTAACGTCCCACCACCCAAAGGCAAATAGTTTGGTGCTGAAGTTGCTGTTGCGGCTGTGCCTGAGATATTTATCGAATACGTACCACCGTTAACACGAGCGTTGTCCAGTGTGCCGGTCAGTTTGCTTGCATCTAAAGATGTGATCCATGATGGGTTGGCGTATGAGCCGGTAGAAACCAAACCGTTTGTAACCGTCGCTGCGTTTCCGGTGATCGAAATGCCCCAAGTGCCTGATGCGCCTGTACCTGTTAATGTGGGAGCGTATGAGTTGTAGTTGCTGGCGTGGAGGATCGTATTGCCAGCGTAAGTGACATTGTTAATGAACGGGTTACCACCGTTGCGGCTGAGGGTGTTTATCCATCCGTTTTGAGCTGCGTTCAGAATGTACTGGCTACCGTTATGGTAGAAGTCGCCATTCAGGCTGATGTAGTTGTTAAATATCGTGACGCCAGAAAGCGTTGTAGTGCCGCTACCATCGACAGTTATTTTGCTTGCGCCATTGATTCCGATACGAAGACTGGACGACTCAAGCCACAACGGGGTGAAAGCAGCTGATGTTCGGTTATATCCTTGTACGACCGTTTGCGTTCCGTCCCATCCGAGTTCCAAACCACCACCAGAAGTACCCGCAGCAAATGCATTAAGAACTAAACCCCGTCCATAGACCGTTCCTGTTAACGTACCGCCGGTCAAAGGCAAATAAGTACTAGCCGCTGATGCAGAAGTCAAATAGCCTGACAGCGCAGAGTTCGTGATGTAGCCGCTTGGGTTGCTGTTGTTGTATGGCGTGTAGCCCAGAGCAGTTGTCACCATGCCGGATGTAATGCCGGTAATGTAGCCCGATGGGTTGCTGCTGTTGTAAGGCGTATAACCCAGAGCTGTTGTGACTTGTGTCGATGTGATACCTGTCAGGTAGCCGTTAGGGTTTGTGTTGTTATAAGGTGTAAAGCCCAACGCAGTCGTAACGTCAGCAGACGATAAAGTGATCGCGCCTGTGCGGGTGTTGAAGCTAGTCACGCCACCGACAATATTAATCACGCCAGTGGCTGAGTCGTAAGAACCTGCACCAGTAACAGAAATCGCACCGCGCGCGCCTGCGGCAGTAACAAACCCACTAGGATTCGTTGCGTTGTATGGGGTAAACCCTAATGCCGTAGTGACATTACTGGATGTAATACCAGTTATATAGCCAGCTGGATTGGTAGCGTTGTATGGGGTAAACCCTAATGCTGTTGTAATATTACCACTAGTCAGCGCAGTCCATGAGGTAGACGTGGCATCAGTAGTCAGGAACTTACCTGCGTTGCCTGTCTGAGATGGCAAGAAGCTAGCTTTAACTGCTGCTGTCAATCCGCTGCGAACGGTATCAACGCTCAAATACTGAGGGTGATCGTCGTCGGTTAAACCAGACAAGTTACCGTGATCGGTAGCAGGGTTTGCTGCCGAGCCAACTGCGGAGATCGAACGCAGATCGACAATGCTGACAAGTTGAGCGTTTACGCTATTGGCGTAGCCATCTGAAGCTTTGTAAATCAGTTTGTACAGCGGTCTAAACTCAACCGAAGGAAAACCTGTAAGGCTCAAATCAGCAAAAGCAAAAGCTTCAGCTTCGCCTAGATTATCTGTGGCAGACTGACCGATGATCGCAATAACGGGGTACGTTAAATTGTTTGTGGCCAGAATCCATGTCGTAGCGTGTTGGTTGTTGCCAACGTCCGCCGTACTCCAAACACCGCCAGACAGGGAGTTGTACTGAGGTCTGGATGTACCCTGCTTAAACGGAAAATTTGTGGGCGCATCCATGACCCACGAAGTGCCTTGCAAATGCAAGACTGGAATCTTCGCAGGGAACAACAAGTTCTGTTGATATGTACCAGCGGTAGGCGTAGCAGTCGACACAATGTCGATCTTCATGTCCTCATCAAAGAACGTACCCGACTCAATCGCAATCTGAGTAGCAGCATCGGTAGCTGAGTTGTTCAGCGTATAGCCACTAGCCAAGAAACCGTTTGCGATAGCAGCGCCGCGTGTGCGGTGCAAATACTCGTGGGTCTGCCAGTCGAGGACAACACCGTGGCGTTCGTCGCCAAAGTAGGGGGCTGCACCCGTTGTCGCGTTCCAGTACACATAAGCAGTCGGAGCTTCTGTGGAGAACGTAAAGTACCCAATTTTAGATGACAGCGTGCCGTTTGCATCGTAATAAATCGAATGCATCCCCGATGTGTTGGGGATCGTAACGGTCTGCGCGGAACTGACAACAACCTTCTTGCCTTTGCACCAAACTGTAAAGCTACTGTTTACAGGTGCAATCGTGAACGTACGGGTCGATGCATTGAAGCTAATCGTAGATGTTGTACGGTCTTCATGACCCATGGGTTCCCCGGTAACACCGGATACTTCCGCTAGATTGGTGAAGTTTGCGTCGACTTCGTTATTTGTAAGAGGCGAGCCCTTACCCGCTCGGGTAACAATATCAACCATACAACACTACTCCAAAATTTAGCTAACTGTGATCGCCCATGTAATGCTCATGGCGTCATCTGCGCCTTTGTTAACAACAGCGAACACGGTACGGCACAACATAATACCGGAGGAAGAAGCGTTGAAAACGCCAGCCTCAACAACAGCACCAGTACCTGTACCAGCGGGGAAGCTAGCTACATAAGTAACAACAGCGCCGGAGGATGTAGAAGACGACAACGCAACACGGCCCAATTCAGCGCCCAAGGCAGCGTCGTTAGTCGCAGCAGCGGTACTGTTAGAACCAATAGCCATGTGAGACATAGCGGTCGGTGTGCCAACAATGCGTGATGCAATGAAGGTTTTACCTGTCGCAACAACGAGGTTTTTAATCTCGCGGCGATCTTTGATCTGGCCATCTGGGCCAGTGATTTCGACGACTACGTCGCCAGTTACTTTGAGTTGGTCGTTTAACATGGGGGCTCCTATGAAAATGTTCGGGATTCACCGACGTAGTCTTCTGCGAAGTATGACAGATCGCAGTAGTTTTGGGAAGACAAAATACCACTGCTGGCCAAAGATACCGAGTCGGCTTTGTTCGCATTCCAAGCCCTCGTGCTGGTGTCAGCAACAAAAACCAAGTTGGTTACGTATTTTACAGCTTGGTAGGTGATATTGTCTGCTAGATCGGCGCTATCGTTCATCGCAACGCCGTCGTTAATTACGCGCCCAATGATGCGGCTCGAGAAATCAGAAAGCACAAGGCTGTCAAACACGCCTTTGTCGACAACTCTAGACAAAGAATCGGAGTGACTAAAGTCGTCTGAGAAAACTTTAAATGTGTTTCTGACCGCAAAATCAGATAGCGGGAACGAATCTACCAGCGACTTGCCAGCGTCTTTGGCCACCAAATCAGTGTGCGTAAAGCTATCAAAAAGCGCCTTAGAAGTGTCCCGAGATATGCTGTCCGGCACGTAGAACACATCTACAGAACGTTTTCCCAGATTAAATTGAGTCGCATCCACCGTGCCAGCGCTATCAATTAGTGCTTTACTAAATACTGTACGGAAGGTTTCTTGAAGGCTAACCGAGTGTGTGTACGCCAGTTGATACAGAAATGTTGGGGCGGTGTCAGATAGAGAGAATGAGCTAGCCAGAGGTTTTGTAAAACCCTTAGCTGCGGAATCACTCAGTGCAAAATTATCTGCAAGAGGGCGGCTAAAGGTAAACGAAACTTGGTGAGCAAAATCGATCGTGTCTGTAAAGCGACGGATGAACTCTAGCGTACGGATGATGAAGTCCGGCAGAGACACACTGTCAGTGTAGGCAAGTTGCGTGTCAATGCTTGCAATGTAGTCTGTCGGCCCGAACGTGTCGGTAAGCGCTTTCTGCGTCGTTCTAAACGATGCATCAGCTACAAAAACTTCTTCAGGGAAAAACTGGAACCGTCCAGATGTATCAAGGTACGCGGCAGACGCTAGCAGAATGTAGTTCAGGTTAGCCGCAGGTACTATCACCGTCACCGATGCGCCAGCAACGACAACAGAAGTAGCAGCAGCTAAAAGCGCAGCCGAAGTCTCGGCTACAGGCGCTACGATGACGACGCTTGCCCTTGCTCTTGTAACAGCCGTCGAAGCCGTTAGAGCAGTTCTGACAACCGTCACGCCCATTAGAAGTCCTCGCGCAGCTTAAACTTCAACAAGTCGTAAACAGTTTGGATGGTTCCGTCGGAAAACGTGATCTGGATTTCGCCTTCATAGTCACCGGCTTCACCCAACAACATAGCGGGAGCAGAAGCAGGGTAGAACGCAACTTGGCCGTTAACGCCGTCAGTCACAGAGCCAGTCACAGTAGCAGTCAGGTCAGCAGAACCAACGGCACGGAACTTCAGCAAAACCGTGGCACCAGTCACCACAATAGGCAACCCGGTGATCTCATCGGTGATGTTGCAGACTAGCGCAGGTTTGGTGTCGCCCTGTACGAGTTTAATTTTCTCGGCCATGTGTCACCTCAGATTTTAGGCGCTACGCCTGTTGTACCAGCCATCTCAGTTGTCAGTGCAGCTTGGAATGCTGCGTAGTGAGCCTGTGCGCGTTGAGCGTTACCAGCGTATTCGCTGTCCTTGGTGTAGGCGCGGTACAGGATGTAATCGGCCAAGACGTTGCCGTAGATGTCAGGCAAGCTGATATTACCAGTCACAGCCGTGTATAGAGCGCCGTCAGCGGGCTCCGTGATATCAGCTGGATAGGCAGAGTACACAATCTCCACAGAAGCGCCTGTAGAGGCTGCTGGTGGGTATACGTAAAACACCTTGGGGTCACGAGCATCGTACATGTAGTGCAGAATCTCAGTCACGCCTGTCAGGTTGTACCAGTTGGGGCTCTGCGTGTCCAAGATGTTACGCACGGTCATGCGAACAGAACGCTTTGTACCAGCGGTATTTCGAATCACGTCGATGAGTTTGGAGCCATTGGTAGGAACAGCTTGTTTCGCCCCAGCAACTAGAGCCACAGTGGCGTTAGTCACCATAGAGTCAGGACGGTACAAGACCACTTCACGCTGACCATCATTGAGGTAGCGCACAAGTTCAGCCACTGGCCAGCGCACAGACGTGTTGTCCTGCATTGTCTCAACGGCGCGACGAATAATGGATTGAGCTGAAATGGGCATGATTTACCTCAAGCGAAAGGACGATAGCGAACGCGCATAGAGCCACGGATTGACCCGTAGTTACCATCGATGCGAGCGGAATTGATTTGTCGTGCTACAGAGTCCATCAGTTGCTGGGCTCGAGCAAAGTTTGTAAAGGGTTGATCGGGAATCTGCATTGCACGGGCGATAGCGCCAGAGGCAACTGCATCACTCCACATGTTAAACAGGTCATCGTCCAACTGAGTTGCATTCATCGAAGGACGTAAATTAACAGCCACCACGACGGTGTATTTGCCATCAGGTGGAGGGGACAGTTTCAGCGTCAATACATTGTCAGTGCGGTCAGTAAAGAAACCGCGTGGCTTTGCTTGTGCTGTAGGCATGTCGTTGCGAGTAGCTTCGTACAAGCCGGGGGAGAGTTCTCTACCATCGATCGCAACACTCATCACACGGTCAATGTCGTGGTTTGCGGTGGGTGGGTCTAAATCGTACTGGGTTACACCAGCGACAGTTTTGAATGAATCAAGGTTCTGGCGCAGCACTAACGAAGACTCAGCAAAGTCAATCGCAGAACTGACCAAAACCTGATTCACCAAAGGCTCCGAGCAGCCGGGTAAATACGGCAAGATTCTGGAATAAAAAACGCTCAGAGGTTGCATGATGTACCTTATTCGGTAGCTTGTGTGAGGCCAACTTCTGGCTCACCGGTAACTTCAATAGATTCTAACAGTTGTGTTTTACTTTTGCGAGTTTTTGTTGTAGCAGCTTCGGCCACAGCCAAATTAGAATGCTCGTTAGTCAACAAGACGCCGCGATCGGTCAAAACCCAGTCTTGGTCTTCAAGGCGGGCAACAATGACGATTTCACCTTCAATGTAAACACGGATTTTATTGTTCAGGACTTCACCACCGAGGCGTTCCATCAGTTCAAGAGCGGTCATATTATCTCCAAGGTTTAAACAAAAAAGGGGCCCGAAGGCCCCCTCTTTATACCACTATCAGGTGGCTGAGCCAACAACAGCAGTTACCAAGGCTTCAGGTTTAGTAACCTTACGGCCATAGACAGCCAAACCGCGGACGATATCGCCGAAGTCAGTCTGGTTACGCAGGGGTTCTGTCTTGTTAATGGTCATGGCGAAAGACGTAGCAGCCTTTGTACCGGCAACCATAATACGACGGGCCTTAGCGTTGGTGACAGCGCCACCAGTAGAAGTAGCGGACAAGCCAGCGACCAATGCCTTACCTGCTTCGCCGCGTGGCAACAAGTTAGACACATAGACGCTGAAGCGATCCAACATACCGATCTTGCCGGTACGGATGGTGCTTGACTGGTCGCCGGTGAAGTACGCCTGAGCAATGTTAGATTGCATCAAGAGGTGACGGTCAAATGGGCTGATAACCAAGA
>Ga0222712_10005597_pt1 | contig 12649 bp, 10 predicted proteins | sample C33_657DmetaG_FD_165043 | JGI IMG/M metagenome (GOLD analysis project Ga0222712, IMG submission 165043) | Estuarine water microbial communities from San Francisco Bay, California, United States - C33_657D | ecosystem: Environmental > Aquatic > Marine > Unclassified | place: USA: California...
GGCGATATGGCCCCTATTGGGGCTGGCATTGAGCGGGGGCCTGGCCCTGGGAGCCTGGTGGATCCATCCGATCCGCGAGAAACCGATGGCGGCGGATCTGGTGCAAAAGATGGAAGCGGCCCAACCCTGGTGGATGCGGCTGGGGTTGCTGCAAACGGGAAAAAAGACCCAAGGCCGATCGTTTGAGGAGAGGATGCGTCTGGTCCCGGCTGACTTCCTGAAGGCAGCACCCGCGGTCGCCGCCCTGGGCATCGCCCTGAGCGGATTCACCTATGCCGTGGCCGCATTCGGGCGGTCACGCATCCAGGCGCTGGGGCTGCTTTCCGCGGTGCTGTTCCTGATGTACCTGGCGAATCTACTGGCCCAACTGTACGACCCGTTGGGATGGGTGCGTCCATTCACGGTGTTCTACTACTACCGACCACAGGAATTGGTTTTGGGCCGGGCCGACCTGATCGGCATACCGGAATGGGGAATGGCTCGCGCGGTTGTCCCCGCGAGCCTGGTTTTGGTGGTGTCCGGTTTGGCTGGATATTGGGTGGGAAGCCGTCACATGGAAAAGCGCGACCTGCCGGTTGCGCTTTGAGGCGTGTCAGTCTTCCTGGATCACCTCGCCCCCGGCCCGGGTTCCCAAAGCCACCCAGGCGGCGGGGCGGATTGAGTTTCTGATCATCCGCACGGCGCCATCACCCTGCAAAAAATTGACGCCGCCGGTGTGATTGCTGGCGAAATCTTCGGCATGAAGTTTTGGGCCATTGGGTGTGTGGGGGGGATCATTTGGGTCCATCATCCCGGTGTGGCCCAAAATGAGGGGGTAGGGTTCCTCGGCATCATCGGGGTCGCCCACCGGGAAAGTCACCGCCCCAAGGACAAACCCGGTCCATGTGCTTTTGCACAAGCGACTGGACCTTTCGCCGATCATCAGGGTGTTGCTGGATCCGTCGGACAGATCGGCGATGCGAATGCGGGAATTGCGGAAAAAGCAGCCCTCCCCACGGCCCGGGTCGTCCGCCATTTCGCGGCTTCCGAACATACCCACATAATTGCTTGGGCCCACCTCAATGGAGTTGCCATCGGTTCGGAAAGCTTGCATGTGGTTGTCCGACGGACATTGGAAAGTTTTCACCACCAGGGACCGGTTTGACGCGTTCAGGGGATCGGCTATCGGTTTGTCAAAACGAATGGCCCGGTACAGGTTGTCCTGCTCCAGGAATGGCAGGATGCGGGAACCCCAACCCCAACCTGGGCCCAAATTGGCCGGATTCACGACCTGGCTTTGGAAATCCATGTAACCGGCGGGAAAGGAACCAAAGGTGTCATTGTGGTTGTGAAGGGCCAAGCCAATTTGCTTGAGGTTGTTGGTACAACTCATCCGGTTGGCCGCCTCACGTACTTTTTGAACAGCGGGGACCAACAATCCGACCAGCACGGCGATAATGGCGATCACCACCAAAAGCTCGATCAAGGTAAAACCGTTTCTACGGGGGATACCTGCCATGGCTGACCTCGCTTTTAACCGGGTAATACCCATAGACCCTTCGTACAACCGTATTTAATGAGTATAACCTGCCAACACCAAAAGTTTAACCTTTTAATTAGGTAAAACAAGAGCATACCAAAAGATTTTTTCCCAAAAGGTCCACAACCAAACCCCGTTCCCCCGATTGGGGCCAAATGGTTAACCTTGGTCAACTTTTCCGGCGTTTCTACTGGCCTTTTGCCTTCGGACGCCCGGTTTGCCAGCCAAGGAAGGCGCGCATGGACGAGCTGAAGCCCTGGGATTTGCTCGAGGATGTGCGCCGTTTATCGCCCGGCCTGCTTTTTGTGGCATTGCTGGTGGGTGTCTTATTGTGGGGTTTTGGCGGGCGGTTGTACCGCTTTTGGGTGATCCTGCTGGCCACGCTGCTGGGAGGGGCCGCAGGGTTGGAAATGGGCCCCAGCCTTGGATTGCAGCGTTTGGTTGCCGCGGCTTTATTCGGGGCGACGGCTGGCGCATTGGCCTTATCGCTATTCGATGTGGTTGTGTTTTTGCTGGGTGGTGCCGCCGCAACGCTGGGCGTCTTGCAGATTGGGACAGGACAAACGGATCCCCTTCCCTTTTTTTTGGCCGGGGGATTGGCTTTCCTTTTGTTCCGGGGCTTTTTTCTTGTGGTTTTCACCGCCGCGATCGGTACCGCACTCATCGGGGCCGGTGTGATCGGACTGATGGAATCGAAATTGGAAACCGGCGCCCCGGGTTGGCCCGAGGCCCACACGGACCTGGTGGCGGGAATCGGGGCGGTGGTTTGCCTGCTGGGTTGCCTGGCCCAATGGCTGACGCGGAAATGGTTCAAAACGGTCGATTCCCCGCCACCCCCCATCCAACCGGATAGCGGACGAAACTCCAGACCTTCATACTTTGGAACTGGGGGATTCGCTACGGACCAACGAGCCCGATAGTCCCCCTTGATTCGCGATGCCCGGGGAATGAGCCATGGGACTTTGGACCGTATGCCTGCAGGCCGTGGTTTGCGCCGGGTTGGCCCAACCTCCCGGAACCCCTCCAGGAACCGCTCCGGGCTCCCCGGGAACTGGAACCACCACCGCGGCTGCTCCTTCCGGAGGGGGCCGTGAAGAGGTCCCGCTTGGTCTGCATGTGTTCGCCTTGGCCCTGCTTGGCGCCATCACCACCGTGCTGGTCTATCCCACCCGTCGCAGCGAATCCTGAATCCGCGGCGAATGGAACCGTATAAACCCCATGCCGGTTGTGCCGGGAAGCCCCGGCCCCTAATCTGAAAAAACAGGGCAAGCAGGCTCCCAGAGATTTTTGAGCAAGGAACGATCGGATGAGCACCATGCAGAAAACGAACGGCGGCCTCGACCCAGCCCTGGAAAACCGGGACGAAAACACCCTGACCGAGGCGCCCTTCGACCTGCTGGCCCTGTCGAGGCGGATCATCAACGGCGGTGAAATGACCCGCGAGGAGGCGGACGCCTGCTTCCGCCTCCGCGGTGACGCCGTGTATGACCTGATGTACGCCGCCAACCGGGTCCGCCGGCATTTCCACGGAAACAAGGTCACCTTCTGCAGCATCCTGGCTTCGAAGTTCGGGCGTTGCAGCGAGGACTGCAAATTCTGCGCACAATCCAGCTTTTACAACACTGGAATCGAGCCGCACTCCATGATGGAGGGCGAGGAGGTGGAGAAGGCCACCGAGTTCGCCCGCGAGAACGGCGCCAGCGCCTTTGGAATCGTCAACAGCGGCAGGGGCCCATCCCAGCGCGAATGGCCGAAAATCATGGAAGCCGTCCAGGCCATGAAGAAGGTTGACGGCATCTGCCATTGCGCCACCCTGGGGACCTTGAGCCCCGAGCAGGCCCGGGACCTCAAGGAAGCCGGCGTGCGGCGGATCAACCACAACCTGGAAACCTCCGAGCGACATTACGCGAAGATCGTCACCACCCACACCTGGCAGGACCGGGTCAAGACCCTCAAGCTGGCCCAGGAAGTGGGCCTTGAGACCTGCTCGGGCGGCATCTTCGGCATGGGTGAGACCGTGGAGGACCGGGTGGATCTGGCCTTCAGCCTGAAGGCCCTCAACCCCGACGTGGTGCCATTGAACTTCCTGCACCCGATCGCCGGGACCCCCCTGGCCCACCTGAAACCACTGGAGCCGCTGGTCATTTTGGGTATCATCGCCACCATCCGGATGATTTTGCCCAAACAGGATCTGAAAGTGGCCGGTGGCCGCGAAAAGAACCTGCGTGACATGCAGAGCTGGGGATTCTACGCGGGGGCCACCAGCGGCCTGATCGGCAATTACCTGTCCACCTACGGCAGGGCCAACAGCGAAGACCTCCAGATGATCCGGGACCTCGGTCTCACCTGGGATGACGACCGGGTGGGCGGGGGAGACCCCGACGCGGTTCCCGCCGAGACAATCGGTGGTGGCGCGGCGCGTGCCAATGGATCTTTTTCCCTGCCTGTGCTGGCCGGAAACTGAACCGGATTCGGCCACCCGATTAACCGAAAACCGGGCTGCCCCATGCGCCCCTTTTGGCTGAAAGAAATGCGACAGACCCGGGCGGAAGGGAACGCCCGGGTCCGTCGCGTTTTAAGGCCCGATCCGGCTGGGCCAAACCGGGTGATATGGCGCGGAAAATCGGTTCTGCCTTTCGCCTCGAATGATTACCTCGGTTTGGCGCACGACCCACGGTTGGCACGCGCCGCCTTGCGGGCGATCCGCCGGCAGGGGACCGGGGCGGGGGCATCGCCCTTGGTTACCGGTTGGCTCCCCAGCCTGCGCGCACTGGAGAGGGATTTGGCCGCATGGGAGTGTGCCGAGAAAGCGTTGGTGTTCCCATCAGGCTTCCAGGCTAACCTCGCCGCCATCAGCGCATTGGCCGGCCCGGAAGACCTGATCCTTTCCGACGCCTTGAACCATGCCAGCCTCATCGACGGATGTCGGCTGTCCAAGGCCACCGTACGGGTATACCGTCACGCCGATCCGGACCATGCCGAGGAATTGGCACGCGCCCATCGGTCGCGCCACCGGCGCCTGCTGGTGGTGACTGATTCTGTCTTCAGCATGGATGGCGACACGGCTCCATTGGAACGCCTGGCCAACCTGGTGTTGAACCAGGAAGGCATGCTTTTGGTGGATGAGGCGCATGCCACCGGCGTGATGGGGCCTGAGGGGGCCGGCTTGGCCCACACGCTGGCCCCGAGGTTCGAGCGGGAAAAGGGGTTACTGATCCGGACGGGCACCCTCAGCAAGGCGCTTGGATCGCAAGGCGGGTTCATCGCTGGGAGCAGGGACCTTATCCGCTGGCTGGTCAACGGCGCGCGGGGTTACCTTTTTTCCACCGCCCTGGCACCCGCCAACGCGGCTGCGGCCAGGGCCGGATTGCGGATCGCAGGCCAGGAACCCTGGCGGCGTGAAAAAGTGCTGGGGTTGGCCGCGCTGCTCAGGACGAAACTGGGGGAAGCCGGTTTTTCCGCGCTGCCAGGCACGGCGCCCATTGTCCCGGTGGTGCTGGGGCAGCCCCGCCGGGCGATTGCATGGTCGGAAATCCTTGGGAAAGCGGGATTCCTGGTGCCGGCCATCCGGTATCCCTCCGTACCCAGGGAAGGTGCCCGTTTGAGAATCACCCTGTCGGCGGCCCACAGCGAGGGGGAAGTGCTGGAATTGGCCCACGAATTGGCCACACTGAACCGATCCGGCAGGTAAGATCATCGCAGGGAATCGGTAGGCGGAGAGCCGGTGCCAATGCGATCCATTCGACTCGACCAATGGTTGGAAAGCCGGGCGCCTGGTGGCGTGCTGGCCCCCATGCGCATCCTGGAGCGGATGGAAACCGGGGGCGTGGCCTGGCTGGGTAACCGCAGGCTGGCGGCACGCGGCTACCTGGTGGTCTCCAGGCAAGACCTTTGGCGCAAGGTGGAACCCGAGGAGCTTTCGGTTTCGCCCACGCGGCTGCTTCCAGACACAGTCCTGCTGTTGCTCAAACCGAATGAGGATGAAACCAAGCTGCTGGAATCGCCCGGGCTGGTCCGCCAGGCCCAGGCTCCCGGAGTGGTCACAGAGGAACAGGAGCGGCTGGAAAAAAAACGTTCCGAAACCCTGGGCAAGCTGACACGAAGGCTGGTCATGGCCCGTGTGGAGCAGGTCCTTCTGGAGCGGGGCTGGGGGCCTGAGGCCTCCGCGAATTTCGCGGAGCTGATTCCCCCCTGTGAGATGGATGAAATACGACAGGTCCTCGCCCGGGACGGGCGTGGCAGGCCGGATTCCCCCGCCGACCGGGTGCTGCTGGAATTCCTGCCCTGGTTCGGAATGCTGTCTTCCCTTGAACCGGAAAGGGTGGGCGCCTTTTTCCCGGGCCTGGCCCGGCAAACCGCCAATAGCCTGGCGGAGATGCTGGAGAGCAAGGTCCGTCTGGATCTGATCGTCCGGGAATCGCTGGACACCGATTACCCCTTCCACCCGGGGGGGCTGGCCGCGGACGAGGAGCCCGACCCATATCTGGAAAGGCACAGGCGGCTGGCCGAAGAGGCGGAAGGCCAGGGCCAGTGGGTGACGGCCGCCCTGGAGCAGGTTCGCGAATCGCGGCTGTGCGTCGGCAAGCGGTCGGAAAACGCACTCGCCCGGGCGCAGGCCAACCTGCGGCTGCTGGTGGATGCGGTGGGCGCGCCACTGGGATTGGACAGCGAGGAGGGGGACGCCTTCCTCAACGCGCTCAACCCCGTGCTGGACAAGGCAGAACAAGGTGAATCGGGTGAGGAATCGGCGTTCCTGCGCAACCTGCAGGGGATGAGTGACGGCCTGGCCAACAAGGCCTACGCGCTCGATGTGGTGGAATACGCCATCTCACTGGGAGTGCGGCCATGGAAACGGCAACTGCACTACCTGGGCCTTGTCCAGGTTTCCGGACGGCTGAAAACCCTGCTGGGTCTGCTGCCGGTGATGCGCGTTCCGGACACCAGCCGGGCTGTATTGCAGCGATTGCTGGGCAAAAGCTCCCTTCACGCCGAAACCCAGGTGCGCCGACTGTTCCATCCGCTGATCGACAGTGCCCTCGACGATGTGGGACTTCAGGCGGACAACCCCCTGGAGCGGGTGGCCCGCCGGAAAATCATCCAGGAACTGATTGACCGCATCCTGGACCAGGGGCACATCACCTTTTATGACCTGCGGGACGCGTTGAGCCGCAACCATTTGAAGATGCAGGATATCCGCGACCCAGCCGAATGGTTGCAAGGCGATCCCCTGCTGCGGCTGGACCGTCGCTTGGCGGCCCCGCTGGATGGCATTTACCGTCCCTGCCCCGTCTACAGCCGCATGCTCGAGCGGGTCACCTCGCTGGGATTCGGCACCGGGGTAGGCCGCTGGCTGGTGAGCAAGGTGATCATCCCCTACGGCCTGGCCGCGCTCCTGGTGGTGATGGTCCACGCGCTGTGGGAACACTTCGGGGGCGTCAGCAAACAGGCGGTCACCGCCACCGGCGAGGCGGCCCAGGCTGTGGCCGAGGCGGTGCAAGAATCGCAATCCCAAGGACTGCAGGAAACCGCCACCAAGGTGGCACTCTCGGTGCATTCCAAACCTCCGCCCTCGGTTCTCACTCCGGCGAATCTTCTGGCACTGGGGGCGCTGGGAACAGTGTTTCTCCTGTTCACCAACCACCCGGTATTGCGGGGGGCTGTCTGGCGCGTGGTGAACGCGCTGGGAGACGGCATCCATTGGCTGGTGCATGACCTGCCCGAAATCCTGCCCAGCCACCCGTTGTTCCTGTACGGGGTGCGCTGGCCGCTGAGCGTGTTGTGGCATGCGTTGATCAAGCCGCTTGGCGTGGTTCTGATCCTGCTGAAGCTGGCGGGAATGGATGTCGACTGGACCAGCCCGGTGCTTTTCGGCGGATGGTTATTGGCGACGGTGGCCCTGTTGAGCCGGCAGGCCCGCATGACCGAGGAATGGTTTGTGGGGGTGCTGCGCGAAGTGCTGATGGCCCTGCGCTCGGGCGTTTTGGGCCGGGCGCTGGGCGTGCTGAACGAGTTGTTCCGCGCGGTGACCCGGTGGTTCGACCTGCAGATGGCCACCATCGAGAACGTGCTCCGCGTGCGCCAGCGCGACAATGCCGGCCAACTGGGGGGCAGGGCGCTCCTCAGCCTGCTGTGGTTCCCCCTTGGGTGGCTGGGCCGCTTCACCTTTGTGGTGCTGATCGAGCCAATGCTGCACCCGCTGAAACTGCCGATCAGCTTCCTGGCGGCCAAGGTCATCTACCCGTTCCTGTACCCCTTCACCACGGATGTTGCCATCCCCGCGCTGACCCCGATGATGGGCGCCCTGACAGCCGGCCTGATGATGGGCGTGATCGTGTTTTTGCTGCCGAACGCCTTCGGCTTTTTCTTTTGGGAGTTCCGGGAGAACCGGGGCCTGTACGAGGCCAACCGGCCCGAACGACCCGCGCCCGATGGCGCCGGCCCGCACGGCGAAACCATGGCGGTGCTGCTGGAACCGGGCCTGCACGGGGGAGTTCTGCCGGCCCTTTTCACCAAATTGCGCAACGCCAGCCTGCCCGCCTCGGAGGGTGGCACCCGGGCGGCCCAGCGCGCCTGCGAACGCAAGCTGGATCTGCTGCGCGAGGCCCTTGGCCGGTTTTTCAGGCGCAATTTCCTGGATGTTTTGGGAGTGACCACCGCATGGGGCCAGAACCTGACGACCGAGGATGAAACCCAAAAAAGCATGGTGCTCCCGCTGGCGCTGGAGCCCTCTGCCCCGCCAGCGCCCAGGCAATGGTGGCGCCCGTTCGAACTTGAATCGGTCAACCTGGCGGTGAACCGGGTGGAGGCCACTTTCCGCCCTGCCAGAGGCTCCGGATTGGTTTCCGCCAACGGCGCCCCCCCCGAACCGTTGCGTTTTTATGTGGCCTACATGGAAAACCACCTGCAGGCATGGATCGACCGGCCCGGCTGGGTGGATCATCTGCCGGATGAGAAACGCCACGCCTTGGCCTGGAGCCTGGCCTGGATTTACCGCGCGGCAGGGGTGGAAGTGGTGCGGGAAACACTCGATCTCCTAGCCCCCCCGGGCACCACCCAAACCCGGCTGGAAGAGGACCGCGTGGTTTTCTCGGTCGAGGACAACCAGCGGGTGACCTACCGGCTGACCGATCAGGGCCGCGCATGGCACCGGGTGCAGGAGGCGGCAAAGGCCCAAGCGGCCCCCGGGGCTCCCGAGGAAGTTCGACCGGCGTGGCGGGCCCTTTTCGGGGAGATGCCCTTCACCTGGGCCTTGTTCGTGGACCGCTGGACCGCTGATGCCAACGGGCAAGACTTCGGTCAGGTGCGGCTGGATGGATTTTGGATAGACCTTCTGGGTGACACCGGCGCTGGCAAAGGCACCCGGGGCCTGAGACTTTCTGAGAGCGGCCAGGTAGCCGGCGCCTGAGCAGACGGGGATAGTCATGTTCCAATACGCGATCTGCAACGAGACATTCGAGGGGTGGGATTGGGAGCGGGTTTGTGACCTGTGCTCAGGGCTGGGCTATTCCGGGCTGGAGGTGGCACCCTTCACCCTGGCCCCCCGAATCGGGCAGGTGGATGCCCGCACCCGGGCGCTCCTGCGAAAAACCGCCGAGGCCCGCGGGCTTCAGATTTTCGCGCTCCACTGGCTACTGGCCAAAACAGAGGGGTTTCAAACCACCAGCCCGGACCCGAAAGTGCGGGCTGCCACCGCAAATTATCTGGGGGAACTGGCGCAGGCATGCGCCGACCTGGGTGGCGACCGCATGGTGTTCGGTTCGCCCCTCCAAAGAAAAATCCCCGAGGGGCACACCGAGGAGCAAACCGACCTGCTGTTCCTGGACACACTCGGGCAACTGGTGCCCCACCTGGAAAAGACAGGTGTGAAGTTCCTGCTGGAACCCCTCGGGCCGGCCGAGACCAATTACATGAACACGGCGCGAAAGGGGGTTGAATTGCTTGACCGGGCCAACCACCCCCTTTTCGGACTGCATCTGGATGTGAAAGCGATGAGCGATGACGAGGCTCCAGTCGCTGACATCATCCGGATGCACTCCGGCCGGATGGGTCATTTCCACGCCAACGACGCCAACCGCAAGGCCCCCGGGATGGGAAAAACCGACTTCATTCCAATCATGCGCGCCTTGAAGGATGTCCAATACCGTGGATATGTCTCCATCGAGGTTTTCGACTATACCCCGGATCCGGAAACGATCGCCCGCGATGGTCTGGCGCACCTCAAGGCCTGCGCCAGCCAGTGCTGAGGCGGGCCGGACCTCGACATGCCAACCGGAATCAACAGTCTGCACCGTCGCGGGGAATGGCTGGAACGGCTGCTTCTGGCCGCAAGATTTTTCGTGCCCTGGGCCGCCTTGTGGTTTGGATCGATGGTTCTTTCCTCCCTTTGGCCCTGGAGGATTTGTCTGGTCCTTCCAGGGGAATCGGGCTTTCCCTACCTTCCCTGGCTTGTCCCCTGGTATCTCAGCCTGGACCTGATGGTGCCCCTGGTCACCCTATTGGCCCCGGACCTGGACACCTTGCGCCGGGTGTATCGGGCCATGCTGGTTCAGACCGGGGTGGCGGCGCTGGTCTACACGGTGCTGCCGCAACGGCTGGGCTTTATTGGCCATGAATCAGGCGGTGTATGGGAAAATTTGGCTCAAAACACCGGGTCGGCCAATTTGGGTTGGCATGCAGACGCTCCCAGCCTGCATGTGGCCTTCGCCTTCACAATGGCCCGCCTGTTGATTCCACGACTGTGCACCAACGAATCGTGGTGGCTGCATGCGGCAGGTTGGATTTGGGCGGTTGGTGTGATGGTCAGCACGGTTTTCGTTCACGAACACCACCTGGCGGATGTCGCCTCAGGGTTGGTGCTGGCTTGGTGGACCTGCCGGTGGGCCGGTCGGTTGGATGCCCAAGTCCTGAAGCCGGTATGTGAAACCAGCTGAAATCGGAAATAAATGCCAAAGCTGAAGGCAATTCCCCCAAGGGCAGTCAGTCGTCCCATTTTCTCCAAAATATTAACCACGCCGATTTGACTAAGCATTATCCAATCTATTCAATTTAATTTTGGCGAATGTTCCGGTTTGGCCGGATTTGCCGTGAAATCAAGCTACTTAGGCAGCCTCAACCCATAAAAGGCCTGGGGCACTGGGAGACCTCACCATGCTGCGTGGTTTTTGGGCCTTACGGCTCCTTTTTGCCTCAAGCCTACCGTTTGTCCTTTCTTTGAAGGGAAGCGCCCAAGGGGCCCCAAAACCTACCGTGCCGGCCACACCAGCCACCCTTACTCTGGTTCCTGTGCAAGGGAAGCCCACCCCAACCGTGGTATCGCCGCCTGCTCGCGGCGGTGCGGGAGTGATTCCCTCCACACCGGCACTTGCCACTCCTCTGCCGGCTCCACGGTTGGTTGAAGGGACCAAGCCTTCCATGAATGCAACGCGCACTTTGACTGTCACAACGGGAAACCTCGGGTCCACCATGGTTCTTTCGTTGGTGGCAGTCCCGTGTGGAACTGGCCCGGTTGGTCCCAAGCCCCCGACTCCTGCCCAATCGCGCCAAATGGCCGCATTGAGGATTGACCGCATGAGTCCCTTGGCTGCCCCGCGGTATGGCAAAAATGAGCAGGTGCTGCCGATCAATGCCGAGGTTCCAGCCGCCGAAGCTTACATCCAGGGTCTTCGGGCCCTGAATCGATTCGAGTCCGCCAAGGCGCTGGCGCTTTTCAATCACGCCTTGTCGATTGATCCAACGCATCCGGCCACCCTGCAGTTGAAGGCCGTGGCGTTGTATGACCTCGGCCGTGACGGCGAGGCAGCGGCAGCCGCCCGTCAGGGAAAAAATTTCGCCAGGGAACAGCCGGGCGGTCTTGAGGAACTGTCCCGGGCTCTGGAACCGATCCAGGGCCACCGTCGCGCCTTTCTCGATTTGGCGGCGCTACACAACCTGACGGCAGCCCCAAGCGGGCCTGGGCCTAGGAGGCCCGCAGTGATCGTGGCGCCATCCCGCCCGGTGCCTTCGGTTTCCCCTGCGCCCGTCAACACTGACAAGCCCAAGCCTTCTTCACCCGCCAAGCCCTGATCTTGCCTCGATGAAGAAAAAGTAAAAGAGAAGCCCCGGTCCCTTGGACCGGGGCTTCTGCTTTTACACGGGGAAGTGAGGCTACCTCGACAAACTCCGCAAAATCAAACTGGGCGCAGGGTGCCCTCGTAGGAAACCACTTGGCCAAGGAGCGGCGCGAAGGCGGCTACCTGAATGGAAAGCGAACCATTTTCCTCCGCCCGCTCAAACCCTTGACCGGTCGGAGCCAGGAAAAGCGGTATTGGAATTCCAAGCACCCACGCCCGAACCACCCACAAGCGCATAGCCGGCGGTTCCACACTCAGCCGGTAGGCCAAAGTCAGCAACCCGAATTTCTCCATCAGCAACCCGCCTTCGGCCCATTGAACGGACCGCATCGGAAAGCCGCTGAAATCCCTATTCCAAACCTCCGCCCGCCTTCCCTTGGCACTCTCGGCCTGACAACGGAGGGAGACACGCACCTTTTCCCCCGCGGGGGGTAAACCTCCCAGCCAGGCCACCAGGTTGCGCAACCATCCCTTGCCTCGGGTAACGGTGAATTCCGCCTCCCCTTGCCAACAGGTTTCCACATCGTGGAACTCCCTGAGGGCGGGTGGTAATCGATCCAGGTCCGGCCCCAACAATTCGCGGTACGGGGATGGCATCGTTTTGGATCCCTTCATGCAAAAGGCCCGCGGCGAGGAATCGCGCGGGCCTTGCAAACTCATGGTAGTCCGATGGCAGTTGAGCCAGCCCTAGCTGCTCTTGCGACGGGTATTCTTCCGCATGGCAAAGGGGATGGAAGGTTGCCCAGGCGGGTCAAGCCGGATGAACATCCTGGTGGGACGGGAAGGTGACTGATCCGGTTGGGGAACCGGATCGGCTATGCGAAGGAATGGCAGGACCCGGGGTTCCTCGCCACTTTGATTCCGCTGCTTCCGCAAAGAGCGATTGAATTCCAGGCGGCCCAGCAGCACACCGAGACGGAGGTCACCCGCGAAACGGAACCGGGCCTCGTTCAACAGGTCCCGGGCTTGCCCGTACGCCTTGGCAAGTCGAAGGGCCCGGTACAGCGCCAGGAACGACGCG
>Ga0222712_10005598_pt1 | contig 12648 bp, 7 predicted proteins | sample C33_657DmetaG_FD_165043 | JGI IMG/M metagenome (GOLD analysis project Ga0222712, IMG submission 165043) | Estuarine water microbial communities from San Francisco Bay, California, United States - C33_657D | ecosystem: Environmental > Aquatic > Marine > Unclassified | place: USA: California...
CAAATAACCGACCTAGATGTGGATGGTTCAGGCCAACTATACCTTGCGGCATGGGATGGGGCAGGATTTTCAGGAAGTCCAACCAAAGGATTTGTCATCAAAGCGGTGCCAAAAGGATGGACTTACAAAGCATTTCCTGATGTTAAAAAATCTTCATTGGTGGAGTTAACGGATTTATTGAAATCCAATAGCGCGGTGGCAAGAATCACGGCCCAACAAGAACTATTAGGCAGAAGTGCAAAGGATGCCGCTTCTATATCTTGGAAATTAGCGGCTGATAAATCACTGCCTTTATATACGAGAGCTACTGGAATTTTCACCTATGCGCAAGCAGCAGATCAAAAAGAATTGGCGAAGCTTGCCACGTTGGTCGCAGATAAAAGTGTTAGAGAATTTGCATTAAGAGCAATGGCTGATCGAAAAACGAAAAGCAAATTAATTCCTTTGGCACCTTATTTGAATGGGTTAAATGACCCATCTCCTCGAGTTCAGGTTGCATCGGCCATTGGCCTAGGCAGATTAGGTCGCAAGGAAGCGATTCCAGCATTGTTGCAAGTAAAAGTTCCTAGCTCATTTGTGGCACCTCCTAAAGACAAAGAAGGCCCACACGCAAAACCTAATTCAGCCATCATTCCTTCTCACGTAGCGGTTCAAGCGCTCAGAAGTTTAGATGCGAAGAAAGGAAGCATCGCAGCGTTGGCGACTAAAAACTCCACGATTGCTTTGTGGGCAATGCGTTATATGCATGATCCCGCTGTGGTGAAGGCACTTTTGTCGACGTACAAAAAGTCTAGCCAACCTAAATTAAAATCTCAGATTTTAGAAACAGTCGCTCGTTTGTATAAGAAAGAAAATTTCTATGAGGGTCAATATTGGTGGTCGACAAAACCAAATGGACATGGTCCTTATTATAAGACGGCTGATTGGGAATCAAGTCCAGAAATAAAGGATTTCTTCTTGGCACTTTGGAATAAATCAACGGATGCTGAAAAAATAGCATTATCGGATTTAAATGAAAAGCATCAAATGGAAATCGCCGAGATGGCCGGTGCTGCTCAGAATATGGTAGCCAAAGAAGAAGTGAAAGTTGACTTAGAAGCTATTCGCAATAAAAAAGGGCAAATCGGAAATACGTCCATCGAAGATATTATGTTGGCCATGGTCAAAATGCCAGGCAACTCAGCCGCAGGAAGAGCCTTATTTAATAAGCAAGGTTGCGTCGTTTGCCATAGTTTGAAACCTGGAGATATGCCAAAAGGACCTTATATGGGGCAGATTGGTGCGATCATGAATAGAGAGCAAATTGCTGAGTCTATTTTAAAACCAAACGCATCGATCTCTCAAGGATTTGCAACGGTATTAATTACGACCAAAAATAAGAGAGAATATATGGGATTTGTTACCTCTGAATCAGCCGAAAGACTGATCCTACGAGATATAACAGGGCAAACAACTACGATTAAAACCGCTGATATTTCCAGCAGAAAAGAGATGGAAACATCGATGATGCCAACGGGTCTTACGAATGAATTATCGTATGAGGAGTTTGCTTCCTTGATTACCTTTTTATCGGAGCGAAAGAAATAATTAAATTTTTTCTTTTAGCTAAATTTGAAGATCCGACCACGAGTCGGATCTTTTTTTTGGAGTACACATTATCAGTATCCTTGTATTTTTAATGTAATATCATTTTTTGAAGGATCTTACTATAAATCGTATGTTCGAATCAGTATTGGCATTTATGTGTTTGAGTATCATTTTAATTTAAAGTTATGAAGCTTCTAATTTAATTGATACTTCAGTTTTAGAGGGCCGGTATTTGATGAGGAAGATGTAATTAAGTTGATTGCGGCCAAGGTGGGGAAATAAAGATTTCTGCTAATTAAATCATTTCATAATTGCGCTATTTTTAGCTAGCGAAATCTCGAGTGTTTTATTGATCTTAAAATTTTGATCCCCCAACAAGAACATTTCAAAAGTACCTGGGGCCATTTGTTGGGTTTGTAATTCAAATAAACCGGATGGGGCTAAATAGTTGCCAGTTTTAAGAAATTTCAAAATACCATTTTTATAAAATTTTACAGGGCTTATGAATTTTTTTCCTGAAGATTTATTTTTAAACAAAACAAACCAAGCGTTATTTAAGATAGGTTTAGATGGAAAAGCATCTATTTGAAATATAAAATAATTATCCTTTGGGAGATGATGTTGCGTATAATTAGATATTTTCAAATTTATAGCTTTCGACTTAGTTTCAAGTTTTTCTTTAGGAAAATACGTTTCATTTACTTTCCATATACCCATTTGATAAGCAGGTATTAAGAATTCATTTGACAATGCAACAAATCTAGGATCCATATTAAACATTACATGATTATTACTCCAATTAAACGAATTAGCCAATGCCGAATTTTTTCTATCAAAAACAACCTGAGTATATCTATAATAAGTTAATGCGGAAAAACATAAACTAAATAATAACAATGTGACAACTATCCATTTTGAATTAATAAAATAGGGAATCATTATAATGTAGATACATGTCAACAAAAAGGGACTAAACATGAGAAATCGCCCAACTATCACCGTTCCAGTCGAACTTCGAACAAATGCAATCAAAAAGATAGCGGCCGCCATATAGCTGAAATAAGAAAGCAAAACAATTCTTTCACTTGGAATAGAAGAGCTTCTAAAAAAGCTTTTAAATGATAAAAATACAAAAGCTGAGAACGCAAAAATTCCTGTGCCAACTGAAAGAAAAATTCCATTTTTGTCAAAAATAGAAAACACTCCACCCATCAATCCGAAAAAAGTGACAAAAATATTATAAAAATTGGTACTAAATTCTGCCATGCGGCCAGAAGGAGAATAATTTATTTTGTAAATAATTAAATAAATGATTAGTAAAAGAACCAATATTAGTATGGGTTTGTATTTTTTTTGAAGAAAGTAAGAAAGTCCCACGCTACTAATGGCAAATAATCCACTTCCAAATGTTAAAGTTGACAATACCGTAAACAAATATGTTGAAAAATATTTCCTTGTAATCGATAGCTTAACTGCCAAAAAAATTAATAGGGAAGTAGTTATATGGCAAAGTCCACCACTGGCCCAAGTTGAAACTTCAAAATATTGAGGTTGAAAATTCAACACTATTACAGGAAGAAAAAAGAGTATATTTAATTTTAATTTTTTAAATTCTAAATAAAATAAATATTGAATTAAGAGTAGTTGAACTATGTTAAAATAAATTAAACCATCTATCGGCAAATACCCAAATATAGAATAGAATACTATAAAAATTAATCGAAGTACTAATACAAAGTGATCATTCGCTAATTGAAAAAAAAGTGCTAAATAATTACTGAAGTTTCCTCCTTCTGTTTTTATCAAATATATGAACCTAATATATTCAACATCATCTTGAAATGGAAAATTGATCGTAGACCATATAATAAAAAATACAAACAAGGATGTAAATAAGGAAATCAAAATGATGCCCAATAAAGACATTAGCCTATCAGAAATGGGAATCATGAAAAAATAAGTTTTGAGTGCACGTGTTTGAAAATCATTTTGATTATAGAATAACAAAGCTAAAACAACATACTATTAAATCACAAAAACTACAGTCAAAAAGAAAAAATTAATGATTAATACTTGAAATATATATCTAAAAATAAAATTTAATCGCTCAAATAATTTCATTTACCCAATTTGTTCTTGATTTTTGCCAAACACTAGCAAATAAACATTGGAAATAGTCATTTTAGGAGGAGGAGCCGCCGGATTTTTTGCCGCCATTTCGGCAAAAAAATACTTTCCACAAGCACATGTACGGGTATTTGAGAAAACGTCTAAGTTTTTAGGGAAAGTCAAGATCTCGGGAGGTGGCCGTTGCAATGTCACAAACGCATTATCAAACCATCGATTATTATCCGAAAAGTATCCAAGAGGGGAAAAATTCTTGCGAAAAGCTTTTGAGCAATTTGATACCAAAGCGACCATAGAATGGTTTGAAAACCGGGGTGTTCCATTGAAAACCTATTCAGACCTTTGTGTTTTTCCGGTATCAAATGAGTCTCAAAGCATCATTGATTGCCTGTGGAAAGAAGCGAAAACATTAGGAGTTGAATTGTGGACCTTGCGCGCCATCGACAAAATAATTCCTTTAGATAATGGTTTTGAAATTAGCTATAAAGAAGTTAATGAAAAAGTAGACCGAGTGATTGTTACGATTGGCGGCCAACCTAAATTGACAGGGTTTTCTTGGCTAGCCGATTTAAACCATAACATCATCCCACCGATACCATCCTTATTCACATTCAACATGCCCAAAGAACCCGTACGTGAACTGATGGGCATCGTGGTGGAAGAGGCAGTCGTTCGAATAGAAGGTCAAAAACTTGTAGGCAAAGGCCCTTTATTAGTTACCCATTGGGGTATGAGCGGACCAGCCATTCTACAACTATCTGCTTGGGGAGCGCGCATACTGGCAGAATCAAATTACGAATTCAGCATTTTAGTTAATTGGCTTAATGAAACGAAAGAAAATACGCTTCGAGAAAGCTTAGTTAAAACCATCAGCATTCATGGCTCTAAGATGATTTCAAATCTAAATCCCTTTGAGATCCCCAATCGACTTTGGCTTTTTTTATTATCAAAAAATGAAATTAATCCAGCGACCAGGTGGAATGATTTAGGTGCAAAAAATACCAATAAACTTGTAAACACCCTATTAAACGACCGCTATGTCGTCCAAGGAAAGACCACGTTTAAGGAGGAATTTGTTACCGCTGGAGGAGTGGATTTACAAGAAATCGATGTCAACACCATGCAAAGCAAAATACATCCTGGCTTGTTTTTTGCCGGAGAGGTTATGGACATCGATGGTATAACGGGAGGATTCAATTTCCAGTCGGCCTGGACAACAGGTTATATCGCCGGAAAAAATGTGGGGAACTAAAATTCCCCCCACAAATTTATTGCGCGCGCGGCACAAATTAAATTCAAAAAAATATATTCAGAACTGAACTTTCAATTCTTAGGAACATAGATATAATCCGAAGGCAATTCTTTTCCCATTCGATTTTCTGACATTTTTCCATATAATTCCAACGAATAAGGATCAATCAATTCCCCATATTGATTAAAAAAAATCTGGGAAACGGGCATGATTTTTGAATTTTGCCTAAAATTATAATTGTAATCCACTGACAACATCCCTTTCAATTCTAACAAAAAAACAGTTGAATCACTGGTGGGTCTAACCACATCATCCGCCTTAAATTCAGGCACCATACCCATGTACTTTCGGTCCTTGTAATAATAGGCAGAAAAGCCTTCTTCAGTTAATTTGTTCCGGTACAGTGCCCATAAAAAATGTTTAATGGATCCCTGAAAAATATCTTTCCGATTGGATTCCCAGCGCTTTTGTTGTTTGGGAGAACTTGGCTTTAATGGTTCAAAATATCCACTTGCCTTAAAACTCATGCGGGTAATTCCCTTTTGAAAATCGACCAAAAAGCCTCGATATAAATAACCCAAACTTCGGTTTTCAATCATCAAGGGTTGCTCTGCTTTAGCGGTCAATACCTTTTTCGCTTTGTCATAATCGACATCGATAACTTCTCGATTTAAAATTTGAACCCCGCTCCTTGAAATATCCCGACCTAAAAATTCATTTTCAAAATCCCTGATCGATTTATTCCACACCTTATCTTTTTGACCCTTTACCCGAACTTCCATCAAATCTAGCACATTTTCATCTAATCGTTCAACCAGGTTTTTTAGGTCAGAATCGATGCTCGTCAACTTCATTGATGTCTTAAACCCGACCATCGATATGGAAAATTTATAAATGCCTTTGGGGATATTTTTAAGGACAAATCGGCCATTCACATCTGCCTGCGTTCCAAATGATGTACCATTTAAATACACATGAGCAAATGGGATGGGAGCACCTTCTAGGTTGTTTTCAATAATTCGACCTACAACTGAAAACTTTTGCTGGGCTTGAGCGCTCAGCAAAACGGATAAACACAGAAAAGTAAGAAGGCAAATGGAATACTTCATCTTTATTAATTTATTAAAAATTTATAAGATAATTGAAAACAAAAACGATATTTTTGTCGACTAAACCTAGTCTATGAAAAAAATATTCCTTGCATGTGCGTTGCTTTTTTCTGCCAATGCCCTTGGACAAATGAATGACCAAGCCAAAATCACGATTGACCTTTCCAAAACCCAGGAAAAAATGAAACCCATTTATGCTTGGTTTGGCTATGATGAGCCAAATTACACCTACATGAAAGATGGTAAAAAATTACTAACTGAAATTTCTGCCTTAAGTCCAGTGCCTGTTTATGTTCGTGCGCATAGCCTTTTGGTCACTGGAGATGGCGTCGCAAGTTTGAAATGGGGTTCTACTAACGCCTACACGGAAGATGCGCAAGGAAATCCGATCTACGACTGGACCATTATCGACAAGATTTTCGATACCTACATTCAAAGAGGCATGAAGCCTTTGGCCCAAATCGGCTTTATGCCAGAAGCGCTTTCCACTAAACCAACACCCTATAAACACTATTGGAAACCGGGCGACAATTACAATGACATCTACACCGGTTGGGCCTATCCCCCAAAGGATTATAAAAAATGGGGGGAATTAATTTATCAATGGGTCAAACATAGTGTCGCTCGTTATGGTCAAAAAGAAGTCGAATCTTGGTATTGGGAGGTTTGGAACGAACCCAATTCTGCCTATTGGAAAGGAACGCAAGCAGAATTTTTTAAACTCTATGATTACTCGGCAGATGCGGTTAAAAGGGCATTGCCAACGGCTAAAATTGGCGGAACCGATATCACGGGAGGAGGAATGAAATTCCAAGATGCATTTTTAAAACACTGTTTATTTGACACCAATTACGTAACAAAAAAGATAGGCTCGCCTCTAGATTTAATTTTATTTCATGCCAAAGGATCCCCCAAATTAGAGCAAGGGAAAGTCGTGATGAGCGCCAAGGCCCAACTCAAAAACATTGAAGATAATTTAAAGGTGATCGCTTCTTATCCCCAATTAAAAAATTTACCCATCGTCATCGGTGAATCAGATCCTGAAGGTTGCGCTGCTTGTGGAATGGCCACAAGTCCACAAAATGCGTATCGGAATGGAACGATGTATTCAAGCTATACCGCGGCTACTTTTGCCCGTAAATATGAATTGGCTAAAAAATACAATTCCAATTTAATGGGAGCCGTGACTTGGGCCTTTGAATTTGAAAACCAACCCTGGTTTTACGGTTTCCGAGATTTAGCAACCAATGGCGTAGACAAACCGGTTTTAAATGTCTTTAGAATGTTTGGAAAGATGCAAGGGGATTTTGTAGAGTCAAAATCAGATCATGCCTATTCACTAAAAATGGCCTTAGACTCTAGTTTTAGAGGAGCAAAAACGGATATCGGAACGCTTGCCACCAAAAATAAAAATACCGCATCCGTCATGGTATGGAATTACCATGATGTAGATAAAAAGGGTGAATTCACACAGGTAACTTTGGAAATTTCAGGCATTAAATCCACCTCGGCTAAACTAACGCATTACAGAATCGATGATTTACATAGCAATAGCTATGAGGTTTGGAAAAAAATGGGGTCGCCTCAATCACCGACAAGCCAGCAAATTTCAGCGCTAGAAAAAGCAGGCCAATTGGCCATGGTGAATCCACCAAAAAAATTAACGATTACAAAAGGTGGATTAAAAATAGAAACTGAATTGCCCCGACAGGCCGTCGACCTGTTCCAATTAACCTGGTAAAATTTAACAGAAAAACCCTAGGAAGAAAATCACCGACTTCTTCCTAGGGTTATATTATTTTTTTCGGCCGACGCCAAATTGGTCCCCAGCTCTAACCGCTTTTCCCTTTTCAAACTGAATTTCAACAACTTTTTCACTAGAAACTGCATTGTGAAATTCGTCCTCTAAGTTCAATATAACTTTTCGCGTCTGTACGTCAACCACCTCGCCGCTAGAAGGATAGGCAAATTTTCCATCTAAACTAAACGTAATCCAACCCGGCATATCTTTCATGGGGATCGTAGTTAACTGTTGGTATGGCGCAACCGCCGAAAAAACATGCAAGCGCATATTAAACCCATCACATAACCAAATTTCCTTTTCGTCTGGAGTCAAGCCAATGCCATGACTCGGGTTTCCATGTCGGCGTACAGGCCCTTTATTCCAACCCTCCACCACTAAACTAGCTAGCTTCTTGCCCGTCTTTAAATCCCCCACTTCAAATCCCAATAAACTATCGACCGTCACAAAACCTAAAGTCTCATTGTGATTCACGGTGAATGGTCGAACATATCCCAAAAATGGACCCACTTTTAAACGCAATGAATGAGTTTTTGTATCCGAAACATATAACCAGGGATTTCCGATATCACCCATATAGACTGAATTTCCAGAGGAACCATACACCGTATTATGCGCCCGCTTAAACCCATCAATTTTTTTAATGATATCCCCTGTTTCGCAATCGACCACATTCCAGAAATTTTTCTCCAAAGAAGGTAAATACATCGTTTTGCCATTGGGAGAAATAGACATGCGGTCGCAACCTCCTACAAACTGACGTTCCCAAATCACTTTTTCAGTCGTCAGATCAATGCGCTGCAAGGACTCCAAAGTACTCACATAAATACTATTCAAAGGAACACTAACGGCTACTCCTTTGACATTCGAAGGTTTCCCGTTGGGATGCAAGCCTTGCGTTTTAATTCGTTTCACAAATTTATGTCCATGGTCCATATCGAAAACTAAAATCCCATGTCCGCCATATCCAAGGTAATCGCGTATTCCAGGTGCGGCCACATATAAATAACGATTTGCTTTTAATTGTTGGGCTATGCCTTGAAAAGCAAAAGTCGCGCTGATCAAAATAGTTAATATGTATTTCATGGTATGATAGGTTTAATTATAAATTAACAATATTTAAATTTTGTGCATAAATAATCTTTACATCTTATATCCAACCCATGAATAATTTTTCATCAAATCATATGAAAAACCAATAGGCAAAAAAGAAATAATTATTGGGTCATAAAGACCCAATTCACATCTTTTAAATATCCCATGGGCGCTTGAGAGGGTTGGCTTCCGGCCAACCTACCTTGTGTGTCTTTTTGGACTGAAAAATGTGTCAGAGAAAATGCACCTTTTTCATAATCAAAGGATTTTCCATCATCGTCATATAACGTAAATTCTCCCGTAGATTTTCCATAATGGCGCATTTCAAGTGGCCATTTTTGCCCTGATTTAGGGGCTTGCCGGTGTATCGGAACCATCGGTATAATCCCCCCATCGCGAACAAACAAAGGAATTTTTTCCAAAGAAGGTTCGATTTGAATGATTTGATTTTCACCTACAAAGGTACCTGTGTAAAAATCATACCATTTGCCCTTTGGCAAAATAACATTTCTAGTTTTCTCACCGGCAAACATCGGGGCCACCAAAATCGCATCCCCCATCATATATTGATCCTTTATATCTTTGCGAATAGCCATTTGGTATGGATTCTGTGTGGCGTCAAATTGCCCTCGCTCCTGCACATTTTGAGAGACAAAACCATCTATAAGTTGCATCGCTCTAAAGGGAGGTTTTCCTTCCCTATGATATGCAGCAAAAGTCGTATACAAATAAGGAAGTAATTGCATCCGTAAATTAGCTACATCCTTAACCGCCTCAGCCACCTCAGGAAAAGTCCATGGTTTGGTGCCATCGGCCCAAGCGTTGATCATAGCCATAGGAGAAAAACAAGCCGATTGCATTCTTCTAATCCACTCTTCGGCCGTTTTGGAGGCGCGAACTTCGGGGGTCCAGAGTACGCCGACAAAACTACTATTCACCAAAGCGGTGATAAAATCTTTATGGTTGTAATAATCGTTGTAAATCACATAGGGCAAATGACTTCCTCCAGCATTCGAAGCGCGCACTAAGCCGTAAGTTCGTTTATTGATTTCCTTGTACCAATCGGCCGTCATTTTCTGAACCATCGACCCATACATTTGCCTCATCTGTTCGGCACTAGTCCCCGATGGGAACGTGGCCACATCCGGCCAAACCCAGTTGTCATAGCCATCCACTTCATCCATTTTATAGCCGCCAACTCCAATATCCAAATGATTTTTCTTGAAATGGTCTTTGTACAATTGGCGCGTTTTTGCCAACGTAAAATCAGGCACTAAGCCATTCCAAACCGTGTGTGAACCCGTGAGGTTTTTGACCAAAGGGTACAAAGAAGACTTAGGCGAAACGTAAGGATTCATCCATAAATTGGCCGAAACCCCCTTGGCAGCTAATTGGTCCAAAAACAATTTAGGATTAGGGAATCTCGTTGGGTCCCATTCAAAAGTGCAAGGATAGGACATGCTATGCCAACCTGGTTCCACACCAATAAAATCCAAAGGGAAATCGTGTTCCTCAAAACTGCTTACTTCCTTTAATATATCATCCTGTGAATAAAGCGTGGGAACTCGTTGGGTAAATCCAAGCCCCCATTTCGGCGGCAAATATCCCCCGCCACTGAGTAGATTATAGCGCTGCACTACCTGCATCGTCGACGGACCAGCAAAAACATACAACGTAGTTCCTGAGGCTGGAACTAATATCTCAACCGCATCTGAGTAAGGCTGCGCATCCCATTTTTTATTGGTATTCCGATCCTGCAATTCAGGAGGATTTTTAGAATCCACTCGAACACCCGTTCCCGCGTAAACAGTGATGTATTGAGCCGCGTCAATCAAAACTCCGTAGCCTTTAGTAGACACATAAAATGGTACGGGCGCGTGCGTCCGACCATTATCCTTACCACCGAAGTGATCCATGTGCAGATTTAAAATCCGACCTCTTTGATTGACTGTTTGAAAATTTAACCCTAAACCAAAAATTTGCTCTTCCTTTTGAAGTGGAAATTTTAAGTAGGTTTTACCGTCAATAACCTTGACTTCGATTGCACCTTTATCTAATGGAAATTGGGTTTTAGGCAAAGTTTGGAGCGCGGCCAAATTTGCCTTCCCCCCTGCTGCTTTTAATAAACTGTGTTTTTGTGGTTTGCCCACTTCCGCTTTCCAAATCCCTGGATAGCTTTCTTTCCAAATGACAGGAACTTGAGCAAGCATTGTTGACGCAGACACAAAAAAAGCGAAAGCAAGATGGAAAATCCTCATAGCCAAGAAATTTAAACCTATTTATTTTTTATAAGCAATGCGGTAGATAGACCCATTTAAATCGTCACACACATATAGGGCACCGTCAGGCCCTTGAGCTAATCCGCAAGGACGATGTTGGATCGGACCAGAAGGTTTAACTAAATCAATGCCTGCAAAATTATCTGCAAAAATCTCCCACTTGCCGCTTGGCTTATTATTCACAAAAGGAACAAAAGCAACTAAATACCCTTTTTTCAATTCCGCCGATTGGCCATGGAAGGCTACAAATGCTCCATTTCTGTATTTCGCAGGAAACATTTTACCCGTATAGAAAAGTAAGTCATTGGGTCCCATATGTGCTGGAAAAGTAACAGTTGGATTAATAGCCTTTTCGCCCCCTACTTTTTTTCCATCGCCACCATATTCCGGAGCTTGAATTTTTTTGTGTTGAAATTGGTCATAATAGATATAAGGCCAACCCGCATCATCGCCCTCATGCAATTCGTATATGGCTTCTGCAGGCATTTCTTGGCTTTGCTTAGGCGTATAAAATTGAGGATAAAAATCATGAAATTGACCGCGACCATGAGCTGTTATAAATAAAGAATTGGTTTTTGCATTCCAAAAAGTCCCTACCGAATTTTTAATTCCCGTCGCATAACGTGTACCATCTTTAAATCCTTGATTTAATTTATCTGCATTAAATTTCCAAATTCCACCAGCTGAATCTAAAATAGAGCAAGGAACCATTCCTGTCCCAGTGCCTGGGATTCTACAAGCGTCATTATAAGAACCAATGGAAACGTATAAATTAGATTTGTTGTCGAAAGAAAAAGGTTTTGCATTATCCCGGCCATGATCTAATAAGCCATTGACAATGTTTTCCGGGTTTTCCGTATCAATTACCTCCTCATTTGCATTTAACTTGTAGCGATAAACACCCTTATTTGACGAGGCGTACAGATATCCTTGATTGATTAAAATACCTGTTCCTGTATAATTCCCAAAAAGCTTTGTCTCGTCGATGACCCCATCTTTATTGGTATCACGCAACAAATAAATGCCTTTTCCCTCCTTTAATTTAGATAATTTAGCATAAATATCCCCATTTTTCGAAATGGTCATGTGCCTAGTTGCTCCCAAATCAGAAGCCAAAATTTGGACTACAAATCCTGCAGGAACTTTGATATCGGTAGTTTCAACTACCTTCTTTGTAAGTTTTGCATTCCATCGATACGAAATAAAACTAAAAGAACTGAAGAGCACTAGGCCCAATAAAACGAATTTTAGATTTGAATTTTTCATAGAAGAAGAAGTAATCTAGCCCATTTGAAAGCTGATTATTTTTAGGTTTAGATAAGCTAATAACTTATAAAACTATATTTTCTTTTCGGGAGGAACAAATTTATATTGGACAATTTTGGATCTACCATGACC
>Ga0222712_10005599_pt1 | contig 12648 bp, 32 predicted proteins | sample C33_657DmetaG_FD_165043 | JGI IMG/M metagenome (GOLD analysis project Ga0222712, IMG submission 165043) | Estuarine water microbial communities from San Francisco Bay, California, United States - C33_657D | ecosystem: Environmental > Aquatic > Marine > Unclassified | place: USA: California...
GCTTGTCATACATGGCATTGCGGTATGTTACTTCTACCTGTGTACCTGTGGTCAAATCCATCTGGATCTCCTGATCTTGAACTTGCTTGTAGTTTAACTGAAATCCTGTGCGCTGTCAACCGGCCCACCAAAGTCCAGCACTTCCCAGGTGAAGCACCTGTTGTCAAGATCCCAACCCACATCGGTGATCTTGGTCTTGGCGCCGTAGTATTTGAGATAGGCATTGGCTGTTTGCAAAGCTTCGTCCTTGGTATCAGCTGTGGTCAGCTTTTCCAAATCAGTGTACCAAGCATCTCGGAATTCGTCCCAGCATCCGGTATTGACTCCTCTGGCAATGTTGGGCAGATGTGTTTTTTCACTGTACCAGGCCATCATTGTTTCTCCTGAATGTGTACGATTGTTTCCGCAGTCTGACCCAAAACATGAGAGACTGTTTGAAAGCGACCAAATGCGTCGTTCCAATTATATCCAATCACATGGAACTCTTTGCCGTCTTCGAAAAGAAATTTGTAGCGTTTCATTGGCTGTCCTTTCGTGCCTGTTGCTTGTGTGCTTGGCGCTCTGCTTTCCAGAACACTCGTTTCCATTCTTTGAGATGCTTCCACCACTGTGGCGGACGGGTCATTGTACCTTTCTTGACACTGGCCATGTGGTGCTCCTGTTATTTGAAAGTGGGTTCCAGCGGCACGTTAGGCATCACTTCCTTGCCTTCCCAGTGTGCACGAGTCACACAGATCCCACGAAACTGCACTCCCATTGGGTGCTCGCCTTTGCGGGGCAGTTGTTTGATAGCTCGTGTGCATGCCGCTTGAGTGGGCATGGTCACAGGAATCTTGTCCATGAAGTCGCCACCTGGACTGAGCAAGAAAACCAGCAAGATCCATTCGTTCATTATACTGTCTCCAATCTAAATTTAACCATGCCCAACGTGGCCATCATGAGCTGTGCATCAAAGTCTGCGGGCAGGATGTCTTGCCGGGCACGTTCATAGCCCTTGCGCAGTTTCTTGTGGGCTTGTTCTTCAGCCTGCCATGTGTATGCATATTCCTTGAAAGCCAGCTTGGAGCCACGCTTGCCCCAGAAACTGAGCACACACTGATTGCCTTCGATGGCGCCCCAGATCTTGTCATGACCATCCTGGTAATTGTGCAACAGAGCAACAAATTGATGTGCCATGTCAAGCCTTCTCCATTTTGCGTTTGAGTTGATCATATCGAGCAAGATATGCATCACGCTCGCACAGTAGTTTTTGCACGTAGAGGTTGTTGACACTGTTTCCGTTCAGCGTCTCAATCATCATCTCGCCATGCCAAATTTCCAAGGTATCTCGAATGTCCTTGAGACAGAGTTCAACTTCCCAAAGCGACCGGCATTTGGCGGCTTTGGCAGTGAATGTCTTGGTCATTTCTTGATAGTTCATGTTCACATCACCTCGGTATACAAAGGGTTGCGACGACGCAAATAGGCCAAGGCCTCTTGCTTGCTTTCAAAGCGTCCGCTGATGGGAGTCTGATGACGACCCCGAACAATGTACCAACCATTGAGAATCTGATTGAACACGATCTTCATATCACATGCTCCAGTAGGTTTCGCTAGCAGGTGAACAGCAAAGCGGCGTGTTAACATCTTCCTGGTAGTCCTGGCCCGACATCAAATTCTTGCGAGTGACCATGCGTGGCTTGTAAGTGGCCCGGTCAACAATCTGAAGATCGTTTGCACTCCAGCCTGCCTTGTTGATAAGACGAGTAATCACTGCCTTTGCGGCACCCCAGGTCTTGTATGCACGAGTGCGGTTGGGACCGTCTGTGACAATAAGACCAGTACCTTTTGCAATTACATAATAGCTCATCGTTTGCTCCTTTTTGCTTACCATACTCGTATTATGCAACAAAACGGGCTCACAGTCAACCGAAATTTTCCAGAAAAATGCAGGTGTTGCACAAATACAACACCTGCTAAGTGCTTGATTTTGCTAGGAATTTTTCCCTAATGATTTCAATAGGTTAGCAATGGGCTCAAGATCAGCTGTTTGCACCTGTTTTTCCAGGGCATCAAGCTGGTCTAGTTCTGCTTGCACAGCCCTGCGATGCTCATCATTGTGGGCCACACGCAACTGGATGGGGCGCCAATTTGGGTAGGGCTGGGTCCAGCGGAAACTGTATGACCAATCACTCATCATCGTACAGCCACTCCTCTTTGGGTTCGTTGAGCCGGTACACCACTTCGCCGTCGGGATCCAGCACGAAGCCGTATGCATCCACTTCGTCCTCCACTGCATGTTCGCAAACAATCTCAGCTTCCTCTTGTGTGGGGAAACTGCCAAGATATTCCTTGTCACCGTCAAGTTCCATGTAGACTCGCCAACCCATCACTCTTCCTCCTCATAGTCCTGCTGGGATTCATATTCAGCCATGGTCTCAGTGATGGCAAACATGTCGTCCAGCCAGTCTGGAATTTCTTCCTGTACCTGTTCTGAAGTCATGCCGCTAAGATCAAATTCGTCATCTCCGTCTTCGGTGCTGAAATATCCACAGAAGCCAATGCCGGGCTCATGATAGCTGAGATGCACCACAAAGCCTTCCTCTTCAAATGCACTCATGGCTTCAACAGGTGGAGACCATGCAGAGTCAAAGTGGAAAGTGATCGTGTCTCCATCAATGGGATAGTCGTCTTCTTGTGCGCCATCGGCACCTACGTCCCATTTGGTACCCCAATTGGACACTTGCCAATCATACCAATTGGCAAAGCCATATTTCTCTCGCAGTCGGTCTCGCAGGTCATCATACTTTTGTCCTGCATCACCTGGCGCATGTGTGGTGCTACCTTCATCCAGCAATTCCTCTGGACAAGGAAGAAACTCAGCCAGCAACTTGCCAGCAAGGAAGCCTCGACGAGCACGTGCCAGCATGGCTGGATCTTCGTGCTTGAGAGTCAATACATTTGAACACCAATTGGGCATGTTATTTCTCCTTACCACCAACTGTCATAATAAACCGCATCACCGGATGCGATGGCTGATTTTGCTTTGGCAATGAACTGCATGTCTGTTTCCATGCTGTCAAAGTCAGGCGGATTGATACCAAAGAAGAACCCTTGTGTTTTGGGTAATCGGAACAGCAGTACATCTTCTTCCAGTTGATCAAGATCTTCCATGGTCAATCGAACTGGAACACAGTTGAAGCTTTCAGCATCACCGCCCTTGGTGCGATAGAGCTGTTCCATCCAACCATGTAGGTCGTGGTGCTTGCGCCAATAGAACAGTTCGTCTTTGCACGTGCACTCGTCTTCGTCACGACGGATTTCAAAGTCTCCTATTGCATCTTGGGCTTTAACTCGCCATGCATACATGTCTAGTCCCATGTGTGTCTCCTGTGTTAGTGTGTTACTGTAGCATGAACTGATCAGGCTGTCAACCAGCTCATGTCTTCTTTGACCTCGATGCTTTCGGATCCGTCATACTCGTGGATCCGAAACAATACGCCAACTGGCAACCATTCAATTTGGATGTCACGCAGACCGCCACAGTAGGGAGCATCCTCGCCATACTTGGTTTCAATGTAGGCTTCCAGCTCATGCGCCGGACGGCCGTCTTCGATCATGGCCACAAGATTGGGCTCGTACAGTAGCTCGGGCTTTTCGGTATTCCAACTATACCAGCCAGCACCAAATCCAGGGCTGTATAGCACAGCCACCCGTCCGTCACGTATTACCTTGTCCATTCAAGCCTCCTCAGTGGTGCCAACAATGTCAAACCAGCTGTCCAAAAAGTTCTTGCCAACATCCAGGCTCACAAAGTCATCACCTTGCATGCCCTGTTCGCTGTAGCCAAGATCCGACACATCAAATCCAGCTTCTACCAGAACGGTAGTGAGTTCTTCTAGAAAGCAATCGTCAGTGTAGATGAGTCCGTCTTGTTCAACGTCCCAGGAGGCAGTGTCAAAGTAAACACGCAGTTCGCCAAAATCTCGCTCGTCGTTGATGTATGGAACACTGATGTGAGTAGCACGAACTGCCTTGCAAGCCGTGCTCCAGAGGCCAGTGCCGCTGGTGGCCAAAGTGGTATTGAATTTGACCATGTGTGGGTTGAATCTGATCATGTGTGTCTCCTTAACGGTTGAGTGAATAAAAGCAGGTGTCATACGAATAAGTGAGCTGACACTTTTGCATGGCACCATCATCCAAGATAGCGCCAATTGCAATCGTGGTACCCAGCAGGGCCAGTGCGGCTATGATCATCTTGAGCATGGTGTTCCTCACAGGGTGTTGAGCGTGGCGCCCAGTTCCACAGTGAGCTCACGCTCACGTTCGTGGGCAATGGTCTTACCACGCACAGTTTCGATGATGATGACTTCGAACGCATCAGCGCCGTGCTTGCGGATTGCCTTGCACAGAGTCCATTTCTTGTTCTCAGTGCGGGCACGTTGCAGGTGCTTTCTCCAGCGAGTCCACAAGCTCTTGGCTATAGTGGGCTGGGTCTTTGCAGTCACACCCACATATATTTCACCAGTAACCACGCAAGTGGCTTGGTAAATGATGTGAGTGCGATCTGAGCGTGGCTTGCGTTTCTTTATCATGTATGTAGTATAGCAAACGGACCCGGGTGCGTCAACCGTTTTTTGAACTTTTTTTCAGAAATCTGCCAGTGTTGCAAAAATGCCACAGTTTGAGCTAAGTCATTGATTTTTAACACTTTTTGCTACACAGCTAAGTCATTGAAATCATTGGGGTTTTTTGGGCTAAAATTGCCTGTTTTTTCAGCAGTTTTTGGGCTCAAAAGTGCCTGTTTTTTGTGCAATTTTGGGCGGGCTTGGGTGTTGCTTAAATACAACACCATGATACCCATAACCCACTTTGAAACGGTACTGAATAATCTGCGCTCAAACGGACGCTATCGAGTGTTCAATGATGTGCTACGCGAGCGCGGTAGTTACCCCAATGCCATATGGTACGGCCCGTACAACATCAAAAAGATTGTGAACTGGTGCTCCAACGACTACCTGGGCATGGGCCAGCACCGTGTGGTATTGGATGCCATGCACACTGCACTGGATCAGTCTGGAGCAGGATCAGGTGGCACACGCAACATCTCCGGAACCAGTCACTATCATGTGGCATTGGAAATGGAATTGGCCCGACTGCATCGCAAACAGCGAGCCCTGCTGTTCAGTTCTGCATACGTTGCCAACGAGTGGACACTAATTGCTCTTGCCAAGATCATACCAAACTTGACCTTTGTAAGTGACAGCAAGAACCATGCAAGTCTGATAGAAGGCATGCGTCATTCGGGTGCACATCGGATGATCTTCAATCACAACGACATGGCCAGCCTGGAAGAATGTCTGCAGGCAGCGGTCATGCGTGAAGAAACTCCCTGCATCGTGTTTGAGAGTGTGTACTCAATGGATGGGGATGTCAGCATGCTTGAAGAAATATGCGATCTAGCAGACAAGTACAATGCTGTCACGTACCTGGATGAAGTACATGCTGTGGGATTGTATGGTGCAACAGGCGCAGGCTATCTTGAAAAGCTGGGACTACAACATCGTGTGGACATTGTAAATGGCACACTGGGCAAAGCATTTGGTGTACAGGGCGGGTACATTGCTGCCGACGACTTGGTTGTAGATGCTGTGCGTAGCGTTGCCAGTGGCTTCATCTTTACCACCAGTATCAGCCCTGTGTTATGTGCTGGTGCATTGGCGGCAGTGAAGTATCTCAAAGATCATAATGAATTGAGAGAGGCACATCAAGAACGTGCGCAGACTCTTAAAGCAATGTTGACGGCAGCAGGGTTGCCTGTGATGCTAAACAAAACACACATCGTGCCTGTGCTGATAGGTGATGCTGTCAAGTGCAAAGCGGCAAGCGACCGCTTGATAGAGGAATTCAATATCTATGTGCAAGCAATCAACTATCCTACTGTGGCAGTCGGAACAGAGCGACTTAGGTTTGCTCCAACTCCTTTGCATACTGATGCTATGATGCATAATCTTGTTGAAGCGTTGAAGCAGATACTTTAACTCTTATATTATGTGCCAGCGCAGTCTCATGATCATGGCATCTTGTGGGTCGCGGAAATAAAACTTCATGTAGTCTGGTGCCGCTTCAGTGATAAAGCGATCTCCAGGAAGGCCAAATTCTTCTATGGCATAGATGCAGATCATGTCCCACCAATCTTCTCTTTCCTGGCTTAGGCTCCAGTCTACTTCTACCACATGAGGATGCTGGCTTTTATCCACGTTCAGTGACGAGAGCTGTAATGACTTCAGCGTGGGTAAGAGCTTGGTCCAGTGTAGGATATTTTTCACGTAATGCTCGCATTGCTCGTTGACGTTCGCGTTCTTCTCTAGCCCAGGTTAACAGGTCGTATGCGTCTGATGGCAGTGTTACTCCCATGTCGCGTGTGTTGATCATAAGCATGTTCCATGTACCCCACTGATCCATGGCCTCAAAACAACAACTGTTACCATTCCAACGAACAGCGCAGTAATTGCCAGGGCCATTTATTTCTGTATGATAAGAATTGCTCATGCCACTCTCTTGGTCATTACCCGATCGGCCAAGCCATATGTGACTGCTTCTTCTGCACTCATGAAGAAGTCTCGTTCCATGTCTTTGGCAAGGTCTTCAAAGCTCTTGCCAGCTGAATTGTGATCAACGTAGATCTGCGTCAAGTTCTTCTTCATGGCCAGGATCTCACGCACTTGAATTTCCATGTCTGTGGCCTGTCCACGAGCACCACCACTGGGCTGATGGATCATGTGTCGTGCGTTGGGCAAGATAAAACGCTTGTCCTTGGCACCTGCTTGTGCAAGCAATGAACCCATGCTACAGGCCTGTCCCATTACCACGGTGCTTACGTCTGGTGACAAGAACTGCATGGTATCATAGATGGCCATACCTGCTGTGACACTACCACCTGGTGAGTTGATCCACAGGTTGATGTCACGCTTGGGATCTTCGGCTTCAAGATATAGAAGCTGTGCCACGATTAGATTGGCCATTTGATCGTGTACTTCGCCTTCAAGCAAAACGATGCGTTCCTTGAGCAAGCGACTGTAGATATCATATGCACGTTCACCGCGTCCGGTGGTCTCAATGACCATTGGTACCAAACTCATGTTGTTTCCTTTATATTAACGACTGAGACATTCCATAGCAATGCATTGAGCAAGTGCTTCTTCAAACTTCTGATCGCTGGTGATCACATATAGTTGGTTGGCATGACGATCTGTCTTGCGATCGTATCTGCGGAAGCTGGCAACATAGCCACCGTTGGCATTGTGGATAGTAACAGTTAAACCATCAGCATCAAACTCTCTTGGCGCCCCTATCGCCAAAGTACTCTTAGAAACAAGCACGTTCATATCTGGTTTGTTCTCGTCATCCTGGAGCCAGTTTCGAATTCGTTGTTTCAGTGACATCTTTGTTTTTCTTTTCATTTGCGGTGCGTCCTCGAACCCTTCTGCTTCTTGTGCAACCATCATTGTTCCCATTTTACGTACTCCATTTAAGTTTGAATAACATAGCTTCATTCTCGTCGCTGATGTATACTGTCCACATAGGATCACCTGAATTGAACCTATGTATTACTTCTGCTGTTGGACAACATTGAGCCATCCACGTTCTAAATTCTTCGTCGTTGCCAGGATACATACAGCAGTACCATCCACGAGGCGGAGGATCCAATATCAGCTCCTTGATAGGATGACCAGCATTGGGTGGCGTCTTGCCATCTTCGAAACGCCAGTGATGTATGCTATTGCCTCTCCTGACAGGTTCTATATAATTCATGACCACCTCAATACGAACATCACTTGATCCTCTGGATCCTTGAACCAAAACTGGCCATCTTTGAGATACCATCTTGCATGCAGTACAAGATTGTCCGATACAGGGTGCTTACCGCCCCACGGATCTTTATTACCACATTCACCCATTGTATCTATGCACCACTGGAACATGTCTGTCCAGGGTTTGCCTATTGGTTTTATGCAATTATACACAATACCAGCAACAGTGCCAACCTCTATCTTGAGTTCTGGCATTTCTTGTTGTGCCAGAACTCCACTGGTTACGACCCAGGCATTGCCGTCCCACATTTCAATCGTTGATATGGTTGTGTTGAAACGGATTGCACCAACAGCAGGATCAACATGCGCACCAGGCATTCCGGTTATGATGTTCATGACCACCTCAGTACAAACAAAAGCATGTCTTCCTTGCTATCAAATTCAAACCATCTTGCAAAGCCATCTTTTTTTCTAACTTTGATACGACATCGATATATCGGGCATAGCCAATTTTCAAAATCCCTGTCCCACTCGGGTTCTGTACGAGAATCTGGATTCTCAGGAATATTTTGTTCCCAATAAAAAAGTGCGTTATCTAAGTATGGTTGTATTTGTAATTTGATCATGACCACCTCAGCATGAACATCAACATATCTTCCCTATAGCGAAAGAATATCCTACCATGGAATATGCCCCAACGTCCTTCGTCGTTGTAGTTTTCCAGGTTGGCCATGTTTGGAAAATGCTTGGATGCAACGATACCTTGCCCAAACACATCCGTGCACCAACGATCCAGGTCTATGAACTTTTTCTGCGGTGATGCTATGTCTCGGATAGGGATCGCATACCACTGCGTGTCATCAGCAGACCTTTCAAGAACAGTATTCATTCAACGTCACTCATCAGTGTAAACCAGAAAGCCTGCTGTTCATCAGCAAAGCGCACTTCCAGCACAGGACTACCATCGTTGTATAATCTTTCGTACTTTGCGCCTGGGCAATTTACCAACAGCCATTCTTCAAGATATTCAAACCCAGGATAAGGACGCTTGAAAGGTGCGATATTTTCAGCATAACACCATAGTGTCTTGCTGTCAATAAATTTGCGTATGGTTGGTGACCAATAGCACTCTCCAGCAAAGTCGTACCCAAAATTCAACCCATCCACCTTAGCGCGAAAATCACAGCATCCTCGCCGTTTTCAAACAAGAAGTCACTGCCATTTCTTTCAACCTTGCTGTTGCAATTTTCAGCAACCCAATAGGTAATATCAATAGCATGGTTATTATCTACAAATCTGGGCAAGGTTACTCTGACCCATCCTATGCCCTGTAGCATGCCCCACAGGATTTCTTTGTCGATTTCTCTTGCTATCTCACTGGCAAGAACACTGGACATTTCTTGTTCTAGACTTACAGTCACATCCACCTCAGCTTGAACATCATTGCAGCCTGCTCATCGCGGAACTCAAACATGTCATATGCTGTGCGCTGGCCGCACCCTGTTTCTTCACACCAGGCGGCCATTTCCTCAACCAGATATTCAGGAGCGGCAGGTGCCCAACCTTCTGCGTTGTCAGGATCTTGCATTATCACTCGCAGTCTAATCTTGCGCTTGGGTGATTCTACCTTCTCACAGACCTTGATGTGATAATCGGCCTTGCGCATGCTCTCAGCTGCCTTTGCCAGGATTCGACGAGAACTCGCTTGGGTACTTGCCTGGCACACCCAGCCATCGGTCTGCATCCTCTAGCGGAGCAATTTGCTTGTAGATCTGTGGCCAGGTCTTAGAAAATTCAGCATTCAACTTCACCCACTTGTCTGCACCTGGATCACTGTCTGCTTGGATTGCCTCGGCTGGACATTCTGGTACACACACTCCGCAATCAATACACTCGTCGGGATTGATCACCAGCATGTTCTCCCCTTCGTAGAAACAGTCCACAGGGCACACACTGACACAATCTGTGTACTTGCATTTGATACAACTGTCGTTGACTATATAGGTCACTGGAATTTCCTTATTCTATGAATCCCACTTCTTTGCGGAATTGTTGTTGATCATTCTTGTAACGACCATAAGCAATAACAGAGGCGAAAATAACAACAGCGGTCAACCAAAAAACAACCCCTAGCACAACAGCCACAACAGCTTCTCTAGGTGTGCCGTGATTGGCCATGTTGGTGAAAATTTCAGTCAATGTCTTGGCAACAGACAGGCCAATCAATGATCCAATTATGGTCACGGATGCGGCAGTGGCACCTTTTGACAGACTCATCTTGAAGAACATGCGATATCTATTCCAGCCACCTGTAAACATGATATTCCTTTGAGAAATTTATAATGTACATTGTAGCAGTGATTGTTATTGCAGTCAACCGGGGTCAAAAGAAAAGGGCCCAGTTTGGCCCTTTTTAGTCAACAACTAAAAATTACTTCTGGATTAGATTTTGCCAATCAGCACCGTAGCGCCTGACCAAATATTGATTGGCCCTACGCTCACCGCTGGCAATCATTCCAGATATCCAAAGTGAAAAAAATCTTCCAATCATAGATATCTGTTTCCGTGCTTTTTGTAAAACTCTTCTTGCAAGGCACGAGCGTCTTCGATCGCTACTACAAACATCCACACTGCCTTGAATGGTGCAAACAAAATGGTTTTGATTAAATCCATGATTGATTTCTCTCTTCGGTTCGATTGTATCTCGTGATCCAATGGTCTAGATCAGCGGAATTGCTGATGTTTTTACTGGCCAAATAATTTTCCAAGCGAGACTGGTAGTCCTGCGCTGGAAACATTTCAGCAAGACGTTCTAGTAGCTTTGTTATCATAGTCATTATTTCTCTCCTTATTAAGCGAGTAGTGATTGTTGGCCTCTCTTGAGCACCAACTAGTGAAAACGTGTAATGGTTTTCACTAATACTATTTATGTTGCAGTGCAGTGTAGCTAACATTCCACAGAATGTCAACCAGCATGTTCTGTCGCAAGATTAAATACCTGTAGAGGGAACTATGACAACGAACAATCCAAGCCACTACATGTATTTTAATCCCAACCCAATCACGGATCCGCTGGAACTCAACTATGACACAGTGAAAAACGAATTTTATGATCTGTTGCGTTTTGAGCAACACATCAAAAACACTGGTGGCGAAAACCCTGCTCTAAATTGGGGCATGGAAATGGGCAAAAAGCTCAACAGAGAAAGCATGTCATTTGACGGCGCTCCTTTGTACTTTGGCAATTTCAAAGCCATACCTGTATTTTTACGCAAGAGTCTGCTGGACGATGCCGAGAAAAGAGACATGGTATGGGGCGAAAAAGAGCAACGTAGAATATATCACACACGACTGAAACAAATGCCTTTTTTGCGCGACTGGATTGATGCCAACTTTGATGCAATTGGTGCCGTGACATTCAATATCATGCATCCAGGAACCACACTGAATCATCATTGGGGTCTGGATCGTAGGTATCTGCGCTGTCATCTTTGTTTCAAGGCTGATCCATACTGTGTGTTTGACATACAGGGCGAACAGCATGCCTGGAAGGAAAAGGAAATATTTGGATTTGATGATGGTTCAGTACTGCATGGCACAGCCCATCGCGGATCTGACTTTCGCATCATCATGCTATTTGATGTGTTGAAAACATCGCTCAGACCTTATACCAAAAATTGGAACTGTAGAGATGACTGGACCACATGGGACGGTACCAAACAACGACCACCCAGAGAGCAATGGCCAGCAGTCACTGACTGGAAACAATTAGAACAAGAAAGCAATTGGGAGAAAAGAAATGTGGCACAATCATGATATTGAACTAACATACAAAATAAACATTGATTCAATAGACGTAGTAAATCTTGAATCAAAATTGCGTAATCATGATTGGACCAAACGACATCTACATAGACAAGGCCCGCTCACAGGTTCTTATGTGATATATTACCACCATTTTGATGATGGCTCATATAAAGAAATACTTGCAAAAACTAATCCAATGCCATATGATAAAGATGACATTGATCTCAGAGAGCTGACCATGCCAATCTTAGCACAAGTTCAATCTTTTTATTCAGATTATAGATTTATCAAGGGAGAAATTTCAGTATGTCCGGGAGAAGAAAAACAAAGAATACACAGAGATCCGCGTGTGTTTCATCGTTTTAGTCATCGTATGCATATTCCTGTTATTACCAATCCTGGCGCAAAGCTTCAAGTTGAAAACAATAGCCAGCACTTGGAAAAGTATGGAGTCTATTTGTTTAATAATCTTAAACTGCATAGATCATTCAACGACGGAAATAATCTTAGAGTACATGTTATCGTAGACATGATGCCAACCAAGTGGTGGGATATCTTGACTAACCTTTATCCGGAAAGCGAATTATACAATTGGTGTCGCGCTGTTACTAAAAATCCAGTAGAACGAATGTCACAGATACAACAACGAAAACCAGCAGCCTCTCTGGCCCAACTACTTTTGGAATTAGGTGATGACTTCGCCTTAAATGACCCCGAGTATAAAAACATATAAAAAGCCTAGGCTTTTAGGCCCAGGCTTTTTTGTATGCTTCCAATGCTAATCGTCTAGCTAGCCATAATCTAAATTTCACATAGTCGGATAGTTCAGGATCTTCATGTACTATCTTGCCAAATTCACGTGATTTTAGATTGCGACCAAATGTGACTTCGTCATCAATGACAATGTCATCATTGTGCTCTAGATTACTTAGTAGCGGCTTTTGCGTCTGCTTTAGGTGCGTCTTTCTTAGCAGGTTCGCTTTTGACAGGCTTCTTTTCGTTTTTCTTGGCTTCTGCTTTAGCAGGTGCTGAAGCGGCAGGTGCGGCT
>Ga0222712_10005600_pt1 | contig 12640 bp, 10 predicted proteins | sample C33_657DmetaG_FD_165043 | JGI IMG/M metagenome (GOLD analysis project Ga0222712, IMG submission 165043) | Estuarine water microbial communities from San Francisco Bay, California, United States - C33_657D | ecosystem: Environmental > Aquatic > Marine > Unclassified | place: USA: California...
AAAATTGACCCCGACGACCCCGCCGAACTGCGAACGTGGATCAGCCAATGGCTCAACGCCCACCCGCGTCGGGTTCGGGATTTTCCGGATTTAATCGATCGGCTCTTTGCCTGCAGCGACCCCTGGACCGACGATCTCGGGCGCGCCACGGCGCGACTTTTGACAGCCGATGAACTTGCACGCTTCTTTTAATCATGTACTACCGACCTTCTGGATTCAGCTTTCTTCCGCCCGTTGTTAAAAACCTGCTGATCATCAACGGACTCGCCTTCTTCGCGAGCATCGTGTTTGGCCGCATGGGCTACGACGTCATTGGCCATTTTGGGCTGTACCTGCCCGCCAGCGAACTATTTAAACCGTTTCAGCTGGTTACGCACCTTTTTCTACACGATACCAGCAACTTAGGTCATATTTTGGGCAACATGTTTGCCCTGTGGATGTTCGGAACTCCGCTCGAAAATCGCTGGGGAAGCCAGCGCTTCTTGACCTACTACTTCGTCACGGGATTTGGGGCCGCCGCACTCCACCTAGGGGTCAACTACTGGGAGTACCTCCAGGCGAGCAACCTCCACGCGCTCACCGGCAGTGCCGAAGCCCTGTACCAAATGCAGTCGCTGGCCTTGACCCCCACGGTTGGCGCATCCGGCGCCGTTTTTGGGCTGCTGCTCGGATTCGGCATGATGTACCCCAACCAGCAGATTTACCTGTACTTTCTGTTGCCCATCAAGGCCAAGTATTTTGTGGCCATTTACGGATTATTTGAGTTGTTCAATGGGGTCGCCAGTTCCGGCTCCAGCATCGCCCACTTCGCCCACGTTGGCGGAATGATTTTTGGCTTCCTCCTGATTCGCAAGTGGCAATCAAGCAGGACCCGGTTTTAGCTCCCCCGCCCCGATGAGCCCGATGGATTCGATTCGCTCCTGGATGCAGCAGAGCCCCGTTAACCGCTTGATTTCGGGACTGGTGCTCGTTTTTGTGGTACAAACCCTCCTCGAGTCCGCCGGCTGGCTGCTCGGCTGGCCCGCCGAACAAGGCATCATTAGCTACCTCTCGCTGGACACCGAGGGCCTGAGGCCGCTGTATCGTCCATGGACCTTTCTGACCTACGGCGCCCTGCACCACGGGCTACTTCACCTGGTTTTTAATGCCCTGACGCTGTACTTCACGGCCTCGCTGCTCGAAACCCTCTGGCCCCCGACGCGGATCCTTCGGCTGTTTGCGGTGGGCGTTTTTGTGGGCGGACTCGGAGCCTGGTTGGCCGGAATTTGGCGCCCTGCCTTTGTGGTGGGCGCATCGGCCGGTGTTTATGCGGTGTTCACCGCGGCCGCGGTGCGGATGCCCGACTTCAAGGTTCGGTTGTTCATGGTCCTCGAACTCAAGCTTTGGGTCGTTTTGGCCGTGTTGCTGGGAATGGACGTAATCGGGCTTTTTGCACCCGACACGACGGCCCGCGCCGCGCACTTGGCCGGAGCCGCAGCCGGCTGGTTTTTTTCGGCCCGACCGCACCTCCTCGACCTCGCGGCACGCCGTACGGCGCGGCGTTCCGCCCCCAAAAGCCCGCTGAGCGTCGTTCGACCCCAAGATCCCAGCCTGGACCAACTTCTCGATAAAATTTCGGCCAAAGGCTACGAATCCTTGACCGCCAACGAACGCAAACTCCTTGCCCGCTACAGCCAAAAGAAGTAAATGGGGCCGCCGGTGGTGGTGGATTCCGCAGCTCCTCGCCTTGCCGGTGACGGGGCTGGCGTGGCTGGGCATGGCCACCGATCTGTCGCTGCTCGCGCCGCTGAGCCTGCTCCTGCCCTACCTGGTGCTCTACCACGTGCTGTGGAGCATGATGGCTACCGCGCACCTCCACCCCTCGGCCCTGTTGGGCGGAATCCTGCTGGCCGCCTTTTGGACCCCAATGGGCAGCTGGATGCAGGTTCGGGCGCCGAACTCGGCATCGTACGCTCAGCCCAGCGTGTTGGTAGCCAGCTGGAACGTGCACCACTGGCGCAACCGCACCTGGACCGAGGATTCCGCCACCGTGAGCGAAATGGCCAAGTTCGCCTCGGAACTCGGCGTCGACGTGCTCGCCCTTCAGGACGTGCGCCGTGGAACGGACGCCGAGCGCCAAATCGGCGAAGAACTGCCGCACCGCGTTGAGGCCTACGACCTCGCCCTGTACAGCCGCTACCCCATCGTGCAGTGGGACCGAGTGGATTATCCCGGCGACTCGGGACGCGTCGGTTTTATTTGGGCCGACGTTTTGCTGGCCTATGGCGACACGCTGCGCGTGGTCAACGTGCACCTGGTGAGTACCGACGTCGACCTTCGCGAGGCGCAGTCGGAACAAGCCAAGGCGGGCTGGTGGCAAAGTGCGAAGCTGCTGCTGCGCCGCATGATTCGTCGGGCGGAACCCCGATCCGTTCAGGTTGACGCCCTCGCTGCTTGGTGGGCCGAAAGCTCCCGTCCGGCGCTCGTGCTGGGCGACTTCAACGACGGCCCTACGTCGGCCACCCACCGAAGGCTCCGCGAACTGGGCTCCGATACGTTTATTCAGTCGGGCGCCGGCTGGGGAAGCACCTACCGCGGGCTGCGGGTTGTTCCGCTTCGCATTGATTGGATATGGACCAGCGGCGATTGGAAGGCCCTCGAGCACCGCGTGGTCAAGCAGCGCTGGAGCGACCACAATCCGGTAGTGGCGCGAGTGACAAGTAACTAGTTTCTGGTTGCTCGCCGCACCCGACGCAAGTCCAGGTCGTTCATGGGGTGCGAAGGCGGGCCAATCCATTCCTTGGGCCATGCGCGCAGGCTGACGTCGTAAAAGAGCGGTATGAGTGCGGCGCTTCGGTGGAGTTCCGCGTCGAGTTGGGCCGCCAAGTCTGCGCGGCGCTGCGGATCGGATTCCGACAAAAATTGGTGAAATCCGGATATACCCGGATACCCACTGACGTTTGGACCGCCGGGCGCACCGTAGAGCATCAGGTAGTTGCTCGGATCGGGGTAGTCGGCGATCCAGCTGGCGCGGTAGAGCCCAAGGCGCCCGTTGGCTTTGTCTTCGCGGAAGGTGGCCGACGGCAGCACCTGAACCTCCACCCGCAGGCCCAGGTCGGTCCACGCGCTTTGCAGAAATTCGGCGATGTCGCGGTAGGAAGCCGTGGTGCTCAGCACCAGGGGCTTGACGCCGGGCTTGGCGTTGCCTTGGGGGTCGAGAAGGCCCGCTTGGGTAAGTAAAATCCGCGCGGAATCCGGCCGATAGGTCCAGGGCGTGGCCCATTCCGCGGCCGGACGGTAGCCGGGCATCCCCGCGGGCAATAGTCCGCCATGAGCAGGAATTCCGAGTCCGTTCTTCAGGTAGCGAATGATGCCCTCGCGGTCCACCGCCCAGTTGAGGGCACGCCGAACCCGCAGGTCGGCGAGGTAGTCGGGATCGCTGGGACCGAAGCGCAGCACGAGGTATTCGGTGTTGAGAAAGGGCGCCGTGCGCTGCGTAAAGCGGTCGCGCCATTGGGCTTTGAGTTGGCCGTCGGGGTCGAGCCACTGGTCTTTGTAGCTGGGATCCACGCCGGTTAAAAAGTCGAGTTCCCCCTGAACAAAGGCCATAAAGGCCGACTGCCGGTCGGGCGTGAAGCGAATGCTAACCGCCTCGAGGTAGGGTAATCGGCGGCCCGATTCGTCGCGCTCGGCGTAGTTCGGGTGGCGGCGCAGCACGAGCTTTTGGCCCCGCTGCCAGGCCTTAAGGCGGAACGGACCCGATCCGACGGGGTGTTCGCTCAGCCCCGACCCATAGGCGGTGAGGGCCGCCGCCGGAACCACCGCCGTGTAGGGAACACTCAACTTGCTCCACAGGGCGGGGTCCGCCGCGTGCAGCAGAAAAACTACCGAGTCGGGCCCGGCGACCCAGACGGAATCGACGCCTTCGAGCAGCCAAGCGCCGGGCGAGGCGGTGGCGGGGTCGGCCAATCGGCGCAGGCTGGCAACGACGTCGGACGCGTCCAGCGCGTGGAGCTGGCCGCCAAAGCAAGGGTCTTCGTGGGCGGTAAAGCCGGGGCGCAGGCGGAGGCCCGCGGTGCGTCCGTCTGGCCCTACGGACCAGGATTCCGCGAGGAGTCCGCGCAGTTGGCCCGTGGAATCGGTTTCAAAAAGCGTGGTGTAGAGCTGGCGAATCACCCAATTGTGGGCCTGGTCGCGCGAAAAAGCTGGGTCAAGCGACGAAATTCCGCTGGCTTCGTTGTAGCGAAAGAGGAGCCCCTCAGCCTCCGGCGCGTCCGCCGGGGTGCAGCCCGAAAGACCGAGTGCTGCGGCGACCGCCCAGACCGCCGCATGGGCGTCGAAAATCCGAGGAACACGAAGCATTTCGAGCCAAAGATAGCCGCGAAAATTCGCTAAATTCGCGGGATGCTTCCGACTGGACTCCGCGCTTCGTTTCACACCCTCGGGTGCAAGCTGAATTTTGCCGAGACCAGCACGTTGGCGCGCGACCTCTACGCCGCCGGATTTGTGCGCACCGATTTTGGCCAGGCGTCTGACGTGGCGGTAATCAACACCTGTTCGGTCACGCAGGAGGCCGACAAAGAAACGCGCGGCTTGGTGCGCCAAGCGCTGCGGGCCAATCCCGAGTGCTTTATCGTGGTGACCGGCTGCTTTGCCCAGCTCCGCCCCAGCGAAGTGGCGGCCATGGAGGGCGTAGACTTGGTGCTGGGCGCCAAAGAAAAGCCCTACCTGCGGCGGTTTTTGAGCGACCTGCGCAAGCGCGGCGACGCCGAAGTGCATGCCTGCGAAATCGGCGAGGCCGACCAGTACCACTCGGCCTACAGCATGGGCGACCGCACCAGGGCCTTCCTCAAAGTTCAGGACGGCTGCGACTACGTGTGTACCTACTGCACGATTCCGATGGCCCGCGGCGTGAGCCGTTCCGCGCCGCTGGACCAGGTGGCAACCAGGCCCGCGAGTTGGCCGCCAAGGGCGTGCTTGAGGTGGTGCTCACCGGCGTCAACGTGGGCGACTACGGCAAGGGCGAACAGGGCAACAAGCGCCACGACCACACCTTCCTCGAACTGGTTCAAGCGCTCGACCAGGTGGAGGGGCTGGACCGCCTGCGGATTTCGAGCATCGAGCCCAACCTGCTGCGCGACGAAATCATCGACTTCACGGCCCAGAGTGCGCGCTGGGTGCCGCACTTCCACATTCCGCTGCAGAGCGGCAGCAACGAGGTCCTGGGCTGGATGAAGCGCCGCTACCGCCGCGAGCTCTACGCCGAGCGCGTGGCCCGCATCATCGACCGCATGCCCGACGCAGCCATTGGCGTCGACGTCATCGTCGGATTCCCCGGCGAAACCGAGGAGCACTTTCTGGACACCTACCGGTTCTTGGAGGCGCTCCCCATCGCCTACCTCCACGTGTTTACCTACTCGGAACGGCCCGGAACCGAAGCCATATTGCGCGAAGGCGTCGTCGAAAAGGCGGAGCGCAAGGCGCGCAACCACCGGCTGCGCTTGCTCAGCGCCATCAAGCAGCGCGCGTTCTACGAGGCCCACTTGGGCAGCGTGCGCCGCGTGGTCTGGGAGCATTCGGAGCGCGACGGCCGCATGCTCGGCTATACCGACAACTACATTCGGGTGGAGGCCCACTACGACGCTGCGCTGGCCGGAACCCGTGCTTGGGTGCGCCTGACCGAACTCACTCCCCGCGAAACGGTGGCGACCGAGCCCGCCGCCGATCCGGCTCAATCCGCCGCCGTATGAGTGCCGGTTGGGAACGGGCCGTGCGCGAAGTCGGCGACTGGATCCGCAGCGAGCGCCGCGAGTTTGCCGCCAACCGCGTCGAAACCAAATCGCTCAACTCCCTGGTGAGCTACGTCGACCAGCAGGCCGAGCAGATGCTGATCCAGCGCCTCACCGAGGCCGTACCCGGCAGCGGGGTGCTCGGCGAAGAAGGCGGCGAATCCTGGGTCGAAGGCGGCGCCAACTGGATCATTGATCCGCTCGACGGCACCACCAACTTCATTCACGACCTGCCGCCCTACGCGGTTTCGGTGGCCCTGATGCAGGACCGGGAGCTCGTGTGGGCCGCCGTATACGAACTCGGCCAAGCCCGCATGTTTACGGCCTCAAAGGGCCAGGGTGCGCGCTGCGACGGTCGCGCCCTTCAGGTCGGCTACGGGGCCTCGCTGCGCGACGGGCTGGTGGCCACCGGCTTCCCCTACCACGAGTTTTCGCAGATGCCTGCCTACCTCGAAGCGCTGCAGGCCTGCTTTCGCGGGTCGCGCGGCGTGCGCCGATTCGGTTCTGCGGCCACCGATTTGGCCTGGTTGGCCGACGGACGTTTTCAGGGATTTTTTGAGCACGGACTCGCCCCCTGGGACGTGGCTGCGGGCATTTTAATCGTTCGCGAGGCGGGTGGCTGCGCCACCGACTTTCACGGCACGGAATTAGACGACTACGACCTGGTTCGCTGCGGCAGCATCACCGCCGGCAATCCCCGCGCCCATGCCGAACTTTTATCGATTACCCACGAAGCTTTTCGCGCGAAATGACCCTGCACTCCACCCCCATTCCCGGCCTGATTGTGATCGAACCCCGCGTATTCGGCGACGATCGGGGTTACTTTTTTGAGTCCTTGCGGCGCGACGTGCTTCCGGCCGACGTTCCGGAATTCGTGCAGCACAACGAGAGCATGAGCAAGCGCGGCGTGCTGCGCGGCCTGCACTTTCAGGCTCCGCCTCGGGCCCAGGGCAAGCTGGTTTCGGTGGTACGCGGAGCCGTCTACGACGTCGCGGTCGACATTCGCGTGGGTTCGCCCACCTACGGGCAGTACTTCGGATTGCGACTCGACGCCGAAACCAAGAAGCGCCTGTACATTCCGGCCGGTTTTGCCCACGGCTTCCTGACGCTCGAGGACCACACGGTGTTTCAGTACCTGTGCACCGACTACTACGCGCCGGAACTCGAGGGCTGCGTGAAGTTTGACGACGCCGACCTCGGTGTGGATTGGAGCGCCATCTGGAACTCCGACGAGGCCTTCACCCTCAGTGCCAAAGACCAGGTGGGACAGGCGTTTGCCGCGTTTAAAAGCCCCTTTACCTACGGTGGCTAAACGCTGGATCGCGGCGCTGGCCTTGGTCAGCCTGGGCGTGCTCGTCGGGAGCCGTGTAGATTCCGTGGCCGAGGCCCTGGGTCGGGTCGCGGCAACCAACGAAACGGTGGCGGTTCCGCTTCCGCTGCGCCTGGAGGTTTTTGGTGAACCGGTGCCGGTTCGCGAGGCGGACATTGCCGAATTCCTGAGCCGCGAACTGCACGCCAACACCTACTGGCATTCCAACACCTTGCTGATGCTGCAGCGCCGTCCACGCTGGGAGGCTCGGGTGCGCACCTGGCTGCGCGAAGAGGGCGTTCCCGAAGACTTCGTCTACCTGATGGCGGCCGAGAGCGCCTTTCAGCCCACGGCTTTTTCGTCGTCGGGCGCAGCGGGTCTGTGGCAATTCATGCCCGCTACGGCCAAAGAGCACGGACTGCGCGTCGACGCCCAAATCGACGAGCGCTACCATGCCGAAAAAGCCACCCGGACGGCGGCCAAGTACCTTAAAAACGCCTACGCCCAAACGGGATCGTGGTTTTTGGCGGCGGCGGCCTACAACATGGGGCTCAACGGCGTGATCCGCCAAATGGAGCGCCAGGGAGAGCGCAGCTACTTTCGCATGACCTGGAACGACGAAACGGGCCGCTACGGATTCCGAATCGCCGCGCTCAAACTGATTTTAGAGCACCCCGAAGACTACGGCTACCATGTGCGCGCCGAAGAACTTTGGCGCGAAGAACCCGGCCGCATGGTTCCGGTAGACAGCAGCATCGCCCACTGGGGCCGCTGGGCGCAGCGCGAAGGCACGCACTACCGCGAGCTAAAACGCCGCAACCCCTGGCTGCGCGATGCCCAGTGGGACAATCCCGACTCCGCCCGAATTGAACTGGAGCTTCCCGAAAAGCGTTAACCCTAGAGCATGAAGCTTCGCATCCTTGGCGCCCGCGCCCACAACCTCAAGAACATCGACGTCGAGCTGCCGCGGCGCCAACTCGTCGTGGTCACCGGGTTGAGCGGCAGCGGCAAGTCCTCGCTCGCCTTTGATACGCTCTTTGCCGAGGGGCAGCGGCGCTACATGGAAACGTTTAGCAGCTACGCCCGTCAATTCCTCGGAACCATGGAGCGCCCCGACGTGGACCGCATCGAGGGGCTGTCGCCCGTGGTGGCCATCGAGCAAAAGACGACCAACCGCAACCCGCGCTCGACGGTGGGCACGGTGACCGAGGTGTACGACTTTCTGCGCCTCCTGTACGCGCGCACCGCCACCGCCTACTCGCTCGCGACGGGCGAAGCCATGGTCAGCTACACCGACGACGCCATTTTGGAACGCGTTCTAAGCGACTTCAACGGCCAACGGGTCGCGCTGCTCGCGCCGGTGGTCCGCGCCCGAAAGGGCCACTACCGCGAACTTTTTGAAGGCCTCGCCAAGCAGGGCTACCTCAAGGCCCGTGTCGACGGAGTGTGGCTCGACATCGATCGCGGGCTTAAGCTCGACCGCTACAAGACCCACGATATTGAGGTCGTCGTGGACCGCCTTAGCCCCGGAACCGACGAAACCGAGCGCCTCAAGCGCAGCATTGCCATTGCGATGCGCCTGGGCCACGGAAGCATTACCGTGGTGAATTGGGATAACCAGGCCCAGAAGCACTTTAGCCGCAACCTGATGTGCCCGACAACCGGCCTCTCCTACCCCGAGCCCGAGCCCAACACGTTCAGCTTCAACTCGCCCAAGGGCGCATGTCCGCACTGCGACGGCCTCGGAACCGTCCGTGAACTCGCGCTTAACAAAGTGGTGCTCAATCCGCGGCTCAGCCTGCGCGACGGTGCCATAGCCCCGTTGGGCACCTACAAGGCTTCCTGGATCTTTCAGCAGCTTGAACACATCGGGTGGCGGTACGGGTTCACGCTGGACACGGCCTGGAAGGACCTGCCCGACGAAGGGCGCGACGCCATTTTAAACGGCTGCACCGAAGATTTTACCCACACCCAAAAAGCGGCCGGGATTTCGCGCAAAATCAGCATTAAGTACGAGGGCCTCAAGCCCTTTATCGAAGCCCAAGGCCGCGACGGAACCAAGAGCCTGCAGCGATGGGCCGACGAATACCTTGAAGACGGGCTGTGCAGCCACTGCCACGGCGGGCGCCTTAAGCCGGAATCGCTGATGTTCCGCATCGCCGGCAAGTCCATTGCCGACGTGGCCGCCCTGCCCCTTCACGAGCTGGCAACCTGGCTCGACGGCGTGAACGCAAGCCTTCCTCCCGCCCAGCAGCGCATCGGCGGCGAAATCCTCAAAGAACTCGCCACCCGGGTCGGATTTTTGAACGACGTCGGCCTGAGCTACCTCTCGCTGAGCCGGTCGGCGCGCACCCTGAGCGGCGGCGAAGCCCAACGCATCCGACTGGCCACCCAAATCGGGTCGCAGCTCGTCAACGTACTCTACATCTTGGACGAACCGTCGATCGGCCTCCACCCGCGCGACAACGACCGCTTGATCCGGAGCCTCGAAAAACTCCGCGACCTGGGCAACAGCGTGGTCGTGGTGGAACACGATGAAGAGCTCATGCGCCACGCCGACCACATCGTCGACATGGGGCCGCGGGCGGGCGTACACGGCGGAAGGGTCGTCGCCGAGGGCAACTTCGCCGAACTTCTGGCCTCCGACAGCCTGACCGCCAAGTACCTTCGGGGCGAACTCAAGGTCGCCGAAGCCCGAACTCCGCGCGCCGGAAGCGGCAAGGTCCTCACCCTCCACGGCGCCACCGGCCGCAACCTTCAGGGCGTGACCCTGGAGCTGCCGTTGGGCCAACTCGTTGTGGTCACGGGCGTTTCGGGGTCGGGCAAATCCACGCTGATCAACAAAACCCTGCATCCCGCCGTCGCCGGCCCCCTACAGGGCCTGCTCGACAAGCCCGAGCCCTTTGAGCGCCTCGTCGGTTTGGAGCACCTCGACAAAATCATCGCCGTCGACCAAAGTCCGATCGGGCGAAATCCGCGCTCCAATCCCAGCACCTACACCGGCGTCTTCAACGAAATCCGCAAGCTATTTAGCGAACTTCCGGAGGCGAAAATTCGCGGCTACGCTCCGGGGCGCTTCTCGTTCAACGTCAAGGGCGGACGCTGCGAAACCTGCGAAGGCGGCGGCATGCGGGTCATCGAGATGAACTTCCTGCCCGACGTGTACGTGCCCTGCGAAACCTGTCAGGGCCGGCGATTCAACCGCGAAACCCTGGAAGTTCGCTACAAAGGCCACAGCATCAGCGACGTACTCGACATGAGCATCGAAGAAGCCATGCACTTTTTTGAACCCGTTCCGCGCATCAACCGCGTCCTTCAGACCCTGAACAGCATCGGACTGGGCTACATCACCCTGGGGCAATCGGCCACCACCCTGAGCGGCGGAGAGGCCCAGCGCATCAAGCTGGCGACCGAACTCAGCAAGCGGTCCACGGGCCAGACCCTTTACCTGCTTGATGAGCCAACCACCGGACTGCACTTTGACGACGTCAAGGTGCTTATGGATGGCCTGCACCGTCTGGTTGATCAAGGGAATACGGTACTGGTCATCGAACACAACCTCGACGTCATTCACCAGGCCGACCACATCGTCGACCTCGGTCCCGACGGCGGATTGGGCGGCGGACGCATCGTTGCCACGGGAACCCCGAGCCAAGTGGCCGCCGCGCCCGAGAGCATCACCGGACGCTACCTCGCCGACTACCTTAAACGCCTAAACGCTTAACCGCCCATGGCAACCAACGGAAAACGCCCCATCAAGACCGCCTTTGCGCAAAAGTCGTGGAACGAAGTGCGCACCAACGACTCCTGGGCCATCTTTAAAATCATGGGCGAGTTTGTACAGGGCTACGAGCGACTGTCGCGCATCGGACCCTGCGTAAGCATCTTTGGCTCCGCGCGACTGCCCGAAGACCACCGCTGGTACCAAACCGCCCAAGATATCGCCGAAGGCCTGGGCACCAAGGGCTACGGCATCATCAGCGGCGGTGGCCCGGGCATCATGGAAGCCGCCAACCGCGGCGCCAAGGCCGTGGGCGCACCCTCGGTGGGCTTAAACATCGAACTTCCCCACGAGCAAAAGCCCAACGACTTCATCGACCTCGACAAGAGCGTAGACTTTGACTACTTTTTTGTGCGCAAGGTCATGTTTGTCAAGTATTCTCAAGGGTTTGTCGTGATGCCCGGCGGCTTTGGCACCCTCGACGAGGTGTTTGAGGCCATTACGCTCATTCAAACCAAGAAAATCGGACGCTTCCCGGTGGTTTTGGTCGGCCGAGACTACTGGGGCGGACTCCTCGACTGGATTGAATCCACCCTTAAGGGCAATGCGCTCATCAGCCCCGAGGACTCCACGCTGTTTAAGCTCGTCGATACGGCCGACGAGGCGATTCAGGCGATTGACGACTTCTACAGCCGCTACATCCTCAAACCCAACTTCTAAGCGGCCGCGGGCTGCGGTTTAGGGCCGCAGCAGCTTTTGGGTCCAGCGGCGCCCGGCGGCGTCGGTGGCTTCGAACACGTACCAGCCAGCCGCTTGCGGATACCCAATGCTTAGGGATTCGCCGTCGGCAGTTCCCCGCGCCACATCCCGTCCGTCAATGTACCGCAGCGTCCAATCAAGACCCGAAAAGTCCGACGCGGCGCGCAGGGTCCACGCCCGGTCCGACTGCGAAACCGACCACGGAAGCTCCATTTCGGGCGTCGACCACACGTAGTCGGCAAAAAGCGTGTCTTTAGGGAAAAGTCCGCTGCCCAGGACCATCGCCTTGCCGACCGACATCGGGTTGGCCGAAAACGAAGGCCACACCAAGGAATCCTGAATGCCTCCGACTTGGGCCACCACGATCTTGCCGGTGGCGTCGGGCCAGAGCGTGTCGCCCGACTGGTCCCAAACCACGTAGGGCGCCAGGCCAATGTTGTTGGCCATAACCGAATCATAGGTCAGGGTTCCGCCGGGCCCGCCGAACCGAATCTGAAGCTGAACCTCTGCGCGGCTCACCGACGGGTAGTCGGCTTCGAGCACCCAAAGTCCGGTTTCGATGTCGTTGACCAGCACCCGTCCGCTCGGCAGGTAGGGGTACGCACCCCACGCGCCGTTGTAGCCCGTTCCGCTGTACTGCGGCGACGTGTCAAAGTAGGCCGCGAGCACCGGCAATTCCGGAAACTCCGTGTCGAGCACGTGGCAACCAAACGTGTAGTACGACGTCACGACGTGGTTGCCGTCGACATGGGCATTGTGCGGAATCACCCCGGTTCCCTGCTGAATTCGGTGGCGAAACCGCTCGCCGACGTTGGTCAAATCGTTCACGTCGTAGGCCGCCACAAACCCGTTGGCCACCTCGTCGGTCGTGTACAGGGTATTGCCGTCGTCTGAAAGCCAGCAGTTGTGGGCAAAGCTGTTGGGGGTGGCAAACGTACCGAAGGTGACCGGCTGGCTGGGCAGCGCGACGCCGATGACCTGAATGTCTTCCCAAAGGGCGGCACCGTACAGGGTATCGTGCCGAGCGTACCCGTCGTGCAGGTAGTAGGTCTCGTACACGCCCATCACGCTTGGGTTCCACGG
>Ga0222712_10005601_pt1 | contig 12638 bp, 11 predicted proteins | sample C33_657DmetaG_FD_165043 | JGI IMG/M metagenome (GOLD analysis project Ga0222712, IMG submission 165043) | Estuarine water microbial communities from San Francisco Bay, California, United States - C33_657D | ecosystem: Environmental > Aquatic > Marine > Unclassified | place: USA: California...
GTGCTCGGCGAGCTCCCCGGCGCCGAGGTCTCGCTCTGCTGGGCGCTGGCCGCCGCGCTCACCTTCGCCCTCGGCCTGCTGCTCGGCACCCGCGCCTACCGCATGCTCGGCCTGATCGGCCTCCTGCTCGCCACCGGCCACGTCATCCTCTTCGACGTCCATGACCTCATCGGACGCATCGTCGCCTGCGCCGCCATCGCCGCCGCCTTCTTCGTCGTCGCCTGGCTCTACGGCCGCTACGTGAAGAAGGAACCCGGGTCCTAAGCGGACCAAAAAAGGCCGGGCCGTCTCGCGACGACCCGGCCTGGCTGAGACCGTCTTCCCCTTCTTACCCTCCGCCCTGGGCCACCGCCTCGCGGGCGGCGCCGAGGGTTTGCCGGAGGTATTCCCTCACCACCTCCGGGGCGGGCCACCTTCCGGGTCGGTCGTAATCCGTCCGGAAGAGGCACCGGAGTTTCGGCGCCTTCAGCGGCTCCAGGTCCTTGATCAGGATCTGGGCCCGGGGGAGGTCCCGGTCGAAACTTCGGCGGAGCCCGTGGGCTCGCCGCTTTCGCCGTTCCCACTCCCGCTCGAACCTCTGGTGGTCCGGGCTGTCGGGGCCTTCCCCGGAGGGCGCCCGGAGCGGCTGACCGAGTTCCAGCTCCGCCGCGATCTCGACCTTTTCAGGGGCCTTGATCGGGTTGAGCCGGAGGATCCAGTCGAGGCCTCCGAACCGGAACTCGATCCGGTATTCGCCGGTCTCGCTCCGCGGGACCAGCTCCGGGTCCCGGACCCCGAGTTGCTCGAGGCTATGTTTGTGGATGGTGACGAGTTGATACTCGCTGATGATCATGGTGGTTTTGTTTTGATGTGGTGGTTGGTTGAAGGGCCCCGCGGGATGCAAGGCCCTGTAACCATTCCCCTCCCTGGCGACGTCCGCGGCGCGGGGGCGTTTGTCGCACGAATCGGCGCTTAGCGGACCGTCTATCCATACAGGACCGGCCGTCTATGCGCGGGACGCATGCGGCATGGCGGGAGCGGCTGGGAATAGGGAGTGGGGAGTAGGAAGTAGGTGATGGGGAGCGAGGGCAGGTAGGGCTGATCGTCTTCGGTCGGGCGCAGACATGGGGTCTGGCTTCGTCTCGCGCAGCGATGACGTGCCTGACCCCATGCCGTATTTTCACCCCCGCGGACCAGCAGGGACGCTGGTCCCTACCTGGCGCGCAGGGTATTCGCGTACGGTTGGCGATGCGGCACCAGGTACGCTCGATGCAGCACTCTGACCCTTTCGTATCTCCCGATTCCCACTCCCTAATTCCTACTCCCTAATTCCTCGCGCCCTTGCCTCCTCTTCCGCCATGCCCCTGGCCCTGGCCCTAATTCCGCCCTAGGGCAGCACGCGGTGCTGCCCCTACCACCCATTCCCCAATCCCCATTCCCCAATCCCCATTCCTACTCCCTATTCCCACTCCCTACTCCCTATTCCCTATTCCCTACCCTGCGACTCCCGCTGCGCTCTCCGGACGGTGCTTTCCGCCGGCGCCGGCGTTTTCATGCGACAGCGACTTTAGCCCCGTCTGGGAGGGTTCTGTGATTTCGTGCGACTCCTCCAAGCCCCGTCTTTGCGGGGCCCGACGACATTGTCCCTTTTTTCGTGCGTCATCACCCGGGCGGGCCATCCGCCGCCATTCGTGCCCATTGTTGCAACACCTAACCTAAAACCACGCACACCTATGATACCGCTCAACTCCATCCCCACCGAAGTCATCCGCAAGTCCCTGGTGCCCTACCAGGGCTTCGTCATGCCGTTCGAGATCGACCTCACCCCGAGGGATCGCGCCGGCCTCTACTCCATCCGGGAGCAGATCTCGCGGCTCGACACCGCTAAGCAGGCCGAGCTGCGCATCGACCCGACGCCGATCTTCAAGATCTTCGTCGACCTGTTCGGCTACGACCTCCAGGCGCTCCACGCAGGCGGCGGCGAGAGCGGCGTGCCCGCGCATGACTGGAACACCTACGGTCGGCCGGAGCGCCTCCCGCTCGTCATCCGTTGGCGGGCCTTCGGCGGCGAGGCGCTCCTCTGCTTCGGGGGCATCAACGCCTACCAGTACTATGTCGTGGCGCTGGCCGACCAAGCCATCACCCCGCACCTGCTGCGGGTGCTCAAGGCCCTCGAGTCGATTCCCTTCACCAAGGCCCACGTGCCCACGGAGGAATTGGCCGCCGGCAAGGTCGCGCTGAAGACGAAGGTCTCCCTGGGCTCCTCGCCCTTCGAGCCCAAGCTCCTCAGCGCCACGCTCAGCCTGCGCGACGACGACCTGGAGTCCGGCGGCGGGGACCTGGTGCGACAGCTGGACGACCTGCGTTTCTCGGCCAGCTGGCAAAAACGGGGTCGGCTGTCGAAGTCGACCGCCCTGCTGCAGCTCACCTGGCACCGGCGGGTCAACGGCCACGCCGGCATCCCTTGGCAGTCGGATTACATGCCCGACCTCGCGCTGGACTTCCACGCCGGCGATATCATTCCCGCCGGACTCATCGACCATGTCCGCCGGGCCTCCGTCGATGACGCCGAGGCGGTGATGCAGCTCATCGTGAGCCCCGAGTTCACCACCCGCGAGGAGCTCACCCAGCGCTTCCTCATCGAGGAACGGCTCTCCGTCCGCCAGACGATCCTGGACCCGGAGCTCGCCGAACGGCAGACGTTTCTCTGGTCGATCCAGGACTGGTCCTTCCGGCAAGTGGTCGACCACCTCGGCAGGGGCGGAGCGGGCAACATCCACCTGCACGCCTACTTCAGCCGGGACTTCCGCCAGACCATCCCCGCGGAGTTGGTCGACACCGCGCCGACCCAGGTCTTCAAGAACGGGGAAGTCGACACCAGCAGGGATGTGCTCCTGTCCGTGCTGCAGCGCGCGTACCATCATACCACGGAGCTGATCGAGGCGGGTGATTACCGGGAGCGGGCCATGGTCAAAGGGGAAGTCATCGTCACGGCCATCGCGGAAGCCCGCTACGGCCAGGGCAACCGGCAACACGTCCGCGTCTGCGACTTGGATCTACCGTACTTCGCCGTCTACCGGGGCCTGCCCGTCCGCGTGGGCCACACCGCCATCGGCTGGCGGGAAGGCATGACCGAGGCCCTCGCCTGCGACTTCCACATGGACCTCCACTGCGGGACCATCCTCTACGCCGCCCTCCGTCGCGTCCCCGTCCCGAAGGAATGGAAGGACGGTACCGACTAAGCCCCGCGTCCGCTCGTGCCCCCAGGGGTCAGGCCGCACCCGCGCCTGACCCCTTTTTATTTCCCGAGGTAGGGGCGGCACGGCGTGCTGCCCTAGCCTCTTCAGACAGGGCTGACCGTCTACGGTCGGCCGTGTGCCTTATCCGCGGACGAGCAGGGACGCCAACCTGGACGATTTCCGATTGCGAAATCCGGAAATCCTCCAGCCAAAGGCTTCGCTTGCGCGACCCCTGATCCGCTCAAACAAGGGATCCGCAATAATCGCAGGTTCCACGGCGGCCCAGGGAGGCGCCACAGGCCGAGCACTTGACGGGACCCTTGCCCCTCGTCGAAGTAGGCGGCTCGGGCGACGGCACCCGCCTGGCGCCATCCTTACCGAGAACGATGCTTCTCATCTGGTCGGAAATCTCCGCGGCAGCTTCCAATTCGCCCCCTGCCCTTCGGCAGGCGTCGAAGACTTCCAGCCAGCCGTTGAACGAGACAGGGAGGCGGACGGCTACGCCGGAATGCTGCAAGATCATGTGATACCGCGTCTCCGCATACCCAGGCAAAGACCCGAGGTTGAGCCGGGCGACGGTCGTGGCATCCAGGAGAACCGCCTGGACCTCCGCGTTGCGTCGGGCGACGGCGATGAAGTCGTCGTTCAACGTGATGGCCTCGGGCTGCCCGTCGGACGCCGCGGCAGTGCCCGGCAAGGAGACTTTGACACCTTTGAGACCGGCGACCGTCCGCAAATGGGTAAAAGGGTCGAAATGCCCGTCGCTCGCGACAACGACGCCTTCAACCGCGGGTTGTTTCGCGGGCCTGAACAAGTACCACAAGACCAGACCGACGATGAGGAAACTGAAAAGGGTCTCGCCGTTGAGTAGCGCCAGGACGGACAACCAGCCCATGACTCAAAGACCTCTCGCAAGCAATCCCGTGCGCAGTTTGACCGCTGCGTCCAAGCGGGCGCAGGTCGCCTCGACCTCCTTCGCGACGGCACCGATCCGACCGGGATCCGCCTCGAGCGCGGCAAGCTTGTCATGGAGCGCCTGAAGGCAGGCGCCCACTTCGGCATCCTCGGCGGCGCTCGCGGGCGTGGATTCGACGAACACGTAACGAAGATTGTCCTGGGACTTGATCAACGCCGCCTTGGCCGTGCCGAAGTCGGGGGAGGAGATCAACTGGGCGCGGGATACGAGCCTGGCCGCCGCGTTCTTGAAGCCGCTGAGGACGGAATCGGAGGGGTGCACGTTGTCGCTCGCGACAGCGCGATCGGCCACGGCCGACCCTAGGACCGAAAGCACGACGAACGCCGCGGTCGCGAGGATATGCAGAGCCCAGATGAGCGTGGCGCCCGCCCCCAAACCCACCAGCACGGCCGCGACCAAGGTGAAGCCGAGGTACAGCCAGGCGTACCAGATTCGGGAAAGTCCGAAGAGGTGGCGGGCCGACTTCTCGTCATTGGAAAGGGAGTCGAGCACCATTCCGCCGAGCAGAAGCTCGGCCAACACCACGGGGACCAACCCGAGAGCGAAACGTCCGCCGTTCTGGATCGGGCTGAAGACCAAGAAGGCGAGACCTACGGTGACGGCGACGACGAAGATCGTCAGCGCAAGCACCTTGAAGACGGAATTTTGGTTCATAGGGAGCGGAAATCAGGGCCTCGCGACGGGCGTGCCGCAGTCCAGGCAGAATTTGGCTCCAGGCGGAAGGAGCACGGAGCACTTGGCGCATTTGGGCTTGAGATTGAAACCGCAGCTGACGCAGAAGGCGGCGCCGGCCGGCGACTCGGTCTTGCAGGAGGGACAGGCCACCCCCGCGGCCACCTGGAGACCCGTCCCGCAGGAGACGCAGAACTTCCCCCCCGGCTGGTTGACGGTGCGGCATTTCGGACAGCTCACGTTGCCGGGCTGGATGGACCCCATGGCCTGGGACATCGCCCCACCCAGCGCCGGACCGGCTCCCAGCCCCATGCCGAGGCCGATGCCCGCGCCCATCACCGCGCCACCGGTACCGGCATTGCCGGCGGCCTCCTGCAGCGCGTCGAAAGTCCTCTCCTGCTGGTAATTATAGCCCAGGATCTCCATCTCGGCCTTCTTGGCGAGGGCGCCTTTCAGGCGGGCGACGGCGGGATCGTCCTCCGGGGCGTCGATCGAATTGACGAAGAACTTGGTCAGACCAAGCCCGAACTCCTCGAGCTCAGGCGTCAGCTCCTTCTTCAACTCATCGGAGATCTCGTTGAGGTGGCTGGAAAGATCCAGGATGGAGACCCCTTTCTTGCCGAGGTACTGCGCGACCGCGTCCTTGGCGCGGGTGACGATGACGCCGCGGAAGTAGCCGTTGAAGCGGTCGCGATCAAAGGTGGAGAGCGTGCCCACCAGCTTGACCAGGAACTTGCCGGTATCCTGGACCTGGAGACCGAGCTGGCCGTAGGCGCGGACCGGCAGCATGATCTTGTACTTGGGGTCAAGCGCCTGAATCGGGCTGGAAGTGCCCCACTTGACGTCCAGCGAGATCATCTTGTTCACGAACCAGACCTCCGCGGTGAAGGGCGATCGCCCGGTGGCGATGTTGAGCACCGAGCCCAGCACCGGATAATTGGCCGTGTCGAGGGTATGGCGTCCGGCGAGGAACGGCCCGACCGGCTGGCCGCTCTTGATCAGCCAAGCCTCCTGGGACTCGGCGACGATGAGCTGCGTCCATGTGCCCAGCTCCTCGGAGGGGTATTTCCAGGCGAGGATATCAGGGGTGCCGTTCCACTTGAGGACGTCGACGATGGCCATGGGGCATTCAGCCAAGGCCCGGCCGCGCCATCAACCGAAAACCATGCCGCCCGCGCGAGCCGGGCCCGGATTTTCATTAAAATAATGTTACAGCGAACATCTTGGTCCGGTTTTGACGTGATATGCCGAGGAGGCGCACCATTGTTGGCGACTAATCCATGTTCAAAGCCCCCTTCTCGTTCAACGGACGCGTCACCCGTACCGAGTACATCATCTCCACTTTCCTGATGTTTTTCCTGCTCGGCCTATCCGGCTTCATGGTCGGCAGGGCCGCGCCCTTGGTCCTCTTGCTTTGGCTGGCGATCTTCTGGTTCTGGTTCGCCCAAGGGGCCAAACGTTGCCATGATTTCGGCCAGCCAGCCCTGCTGCAGATCATCCCCGTGATCAACCCCCTCGCACTCTGGCTTTTCCAAGGCGCCACTGGCCCGAACCAATACGGCCCGGACCCTCGCGGACCAGCCTTGCCGCCGGAGCCCGAGGCTTCACCCGCCCCACCCGCGCCCGTCCGCGCCCCCCTGACGACGCCGCCCGCCTACACCCCTCCGACCAGGATCGCCAACTTCCGCTGCAAATCCTGCGGGGCACAGAACACGGACGTGAGCTACACCCAGTGCCCTTCCTGCGAGTTCTGCGGCGCTCCCCGAGCCGGCGAGTGATCCCGACCAGCGGCAGCCGCGGAGGCTAGGCTGGACTCAGTCTTCCCGACCCGCAATATTGGCATAGATGCGACAAGCCCGTCTTGGGATATCGCCCATGCCCGCCGCATGCCGTGCAGACGAAATCGCCCAGAAGCTCCGGGGCCGGGGCCTTGGACGCATCGAAATACCCGGGCCGCCAGGACGGCAAGTCCTTCATCTTCCGCACTAACCAATCCGGGCAACCGGGAGCGAACTCGACCTTCGCGCCCCGATGCAGGCACGCGGCGAGGAACTCACCCGACCCGACGAAAACCATCGGCACCTCGACGTCACGGCTGCCGTCCTGAACCCGCAACTTGTAGTTGAAGCCCATGAATTCCTCCCATGTCAACTCGCCGAACCCGCGCTTCCGGATGACCTCCTCGACGTGGAGCACGATCAGGAGGGAGGGCCCCACGTCAAAGACGGCGGACTGGCCCTGGCTCGCGACCGTGATGGACGATCGCGTGAGGTCGCATCGGTGCGGGATGACGACGGGCGGCACGCGGGTCCGCGCGAGCAAGAGGAGCAGGGGCGTCAGCACGAAGCAGCCGATGGAGCCGGCCAGGTAATATTCCCAGTGATGATCCACCGCCATGCATCGAGACAACAGCACGAAGGCGGCGACGAATAAGCCGGCGGCGGCGATCCACGCCCAGAGCGGCACCTCGTCCCTCTCGGGTGCCCCGAGATCGTCCCAACCGAAGGTGACGTCCTTGAACGGCAGGATCAGCCTAGGGTCGAGATGGAATTCATCCGAGAGCTGCCGCCTCCTCCGCTCGTTGAGGACGGCCCAGACGCCCGCGCCCGCCAGGAGAATCACGAGGATGATGATGTCCTCCGGTCTCATCGGCGAGACCCTCGAACCGGCTTGGTGGACAGGTCCATTTATTCTATAAACTTATCTTAGGGCCCCGGTTCAAGCCATTCCTGTCGGGCTCCGTGGATGTCGCCGCTTTTCTCCGGCGGAAGGGTCTTCGCGGGCGCCGGCGTCGCGTCCGGTCGCTCGGCTATCGCAATGAGGGTTTACGGCCGTATTTCCGCCGGAAGACCTCCTGCCCCTCGGTCGAGATGACCGGCAGCAGGTCGTCGCTATTGCAGCCGACGCAATACTTGACCGCGCTGGAATCCTGGCGTCGCCAGATGGTGTAGATGATGCCAGGGAAAAGGTAGAAGCACCAGAGGACGATCTCGAGGACCAGATTGCCAGGCATCCTCCGCCCGGGGACGGAAGCGTAGCGACCGCAGGCGCGACAAACGACCCCGGTGCCATCGACGGACACGGTTGCCTCCATGGGCAAAGGCGGGGCTGGCGGAGGGACGCTGGCCGGCACCGCGGCCTTGGGGCGGGCGTTTTCCGGCGCCGGCGAGCCGCAGAACGCGCATTCGCCCTCGGCGGCGGCGGCATTCTGGGCCCCGCACCCCGTGCACTTGAAAGCCTGGTACATCATTAGCAAAGCATTATCTCCATAAATAAAAGTAATCAAGGAGTTTGGCGGCGGTTCGAAAGGGGTTTCCGGAGGCCGGTGCAAACTTGGGCCGCCTCACCCCAGCCATGACGCACTGGCGCCATCCGATGCTGAGCTGGCACGCTGGCGGGGGGCGGAGCCGAAGTTGATCGGTTGGCCGGAGGACGATGAACTTAGAGCCTGAGCCAAGGCTAGGAGATGTGACTCCGAGCGACACGCTGACCCGTGGCCAAGGGCATGCCTTCAGCCACGCACCCAATGTTGCGGCTAGGTAGGGGCAGCACCGCGTGCTGCACCTGCCACCCAATCCCCATTGCCCAATCCCTCGCCCCCGTGTCACCGTGCCCACCTACCCCCTCGCCTACGCTAAGTAGTCGACGACCAACGCCTTCTCCAGCACCCCGCCGAGCATCCCGACGAATTCCTGGTGGGCGGGCTCGTGGAGGTAATGCTTCTCGAGGGCATCCTTGCTCGCGAAGGTCAACGTGAAGATATGGGTGAAACCCTGATCGAGACCTTCCGGGCTCACGTTCGTGCCGCACTCGAACGCCTGCACCGCCGGCAGCTTGGCCGGTAGGGCCTTAAACGCATCCACGATCGCCTGCACCTTGGCGGCGGGCGCATCAGCCTTGAACTGGAAGAGGACAACGTGGCGGTAGTGGCTCATGTCTGTAGCCAGCCCATATGCCCGGGGTCGTCAAGCCAGCGTCGCGAGCCCACCCTCGGCCGCCTGTCCCTTAAATGAAACTGATTCTAGGGCAGCACGCGGTGTTGCCCCTACCCGCGCACGCAGCGCGCGACCAGAGGCACCAGGTACGCTCGATTCAGCACTCGATGCAGCACTCCGCACTCTATCCAACCCTCCTTCTCACCCAAACACCTTATCCAAAATCGTGCGGATCTCGGCCTTGGGCAGCGGGCCGCGCGGCGCGGTCTTCACCGAGGTGAACTCGTGCCCCTCGTAGCCCTCCGACTTCTTGAGGGCCCGGAGATAGGCCTCGAGCAGACGTCCCCAGACCTCCGGCTCGGGGAACGTTCCCGCCGGCACGCCGGCCACCACGCTATACCCCTCGTCGGACCACTCCGTCTCGCGGCACAGCAACACCCAATCGCCGGATTCGTCCGGCCCCACCGTGAACAAAGTCTCCTCCGTATGCCCCGGCCCCAGGTCCAGCTCGCACTTGAAAAGCAGGCGGTACTTCCCGCGGGAGAAGTCCAGCCCCCCTTCGCCCAGCCACGTCGCCACCCGATGCTTTTCTTGGAAACCCATGCCCGATGGTATACCCGACCTTTCGGCGTTGTCTAGTACCTCAAGGCAGGGCGGACCGTCCCGGGCGGAGCGCGTGCGGCTAGGGGATAGCGGTTAGCGGCTGGGCGATGCGACAGCTGGTACGCTCGATTCAGCACTCGATTCAGCACTCCGCACTCTGTACTCCGTCTCTTTCAGGTAGGGCTGACCGTCTCCGGGCGGCCGCCAGTCAAATTGACCGGTTGATCTGCTGATGCGCTGACCAGAGAGATGGCGCCGGGGAAGAAATCGTGGCCTTGGCGCTGAACTGCATCTCGTTTCCTCCGACGAGGGCTCCCCAACCCCCTTCTATTTTCTTTAAAGTTTACGCTCGGCGTCGGTCGGCCAAGGTAAGGGCATGGCGCAGAACTCCCCCCGCCGGTTCGTCCCGACCGAGGAAAACTCCGCGGTCACCCACAAGCTCGGCGGCCGGGCGGGCTGACCTGTCCGCGAGGAACCGAGGCTCGCTTGGGTCTTCGCCCTCCACTCAACATCTCCTCCCCCTTCCCTCGCCATGCGACCTGACCCCACCCCGCCGACCGGCGGCGCCTTCGCGCCCACCCAGGAGGATCTCGACCAGCTCTCGGCCCGGCTGAACCAGCGCTTCTATGACGAGCAGTTGCGTCGCCTACCCCGGCAGCTGCAGGAATGGGAAGACCGTCATTCCTTCGGACGCGCCCTGCGCGCGGTGATACCGGAGCCCATCACCACGTCCAAGGACCTCTCCTGGGTTTTCCGGGTGTTCCTCCCCTTGATTTACCTGCTTCGCCTGGTGTTTTTGTTGATCGAGATCGTCTTTCTGCCGCTGACCTTGGGCCTGCTGCTGATCCGCCGCCTGCGGACGCCTAAACCCGCGGTGGGGGATCTGCCCAAGATCAACCTGAACCTCGCCGAAATCACCTGCTTCCTGGAGTTGAAACACGCGGTGGATAGGTTCGTGGTCGCCCAGCGCGGCCTTTTCGCGGAAGTGCCGCGGGAGGAGCTGGAGAAGCTCTGCTCAGCCATCTCCCGGGACTTGGATGATCCCGTCTTCACGGAGGTGCGGCGCATCGCGGAGATCAACACCCAGCTCCGCCCCTGCCGCACGTGGATCCGCGAGCGACGATGGCGCTTCCTCTACCCGGACCTCGCCGCCAAGGCGGACCAACGCAAGTCGTCCCGCGCCTTGCTGATCACCCGCAGGGAACTGAGCCCTTCGGCCCGTGAGACGAAGGAGATCCAGGACGCCTTCAGCGAGTCCGCCCGGGTCAAGACCGAGAACATCGCCTTGGCCGCCCTGCCCTCGCCCGCGGCCCCAGCGCCCGACGACACCCGGCCGCCCTGCTTTTTCCTCCTGGAGTACCATGTCACCGCGGCCCCCGCGCACAGCGTGAGCATCTACCTGGCCCCTGCCGAAACCACGATCACGATCACCCGTTACTCCGCGGACGAGGCCGCGAAGTCCTCCCTGTTCGCCCAACCGCTCAAGCTGGCCCTGGAATACGGCGAGACCGCCGACTGCAAAACGGGCAGCTTCACGCGCCAGCCGACGGCCCATCGCTGGGCGGAGTTCAACCAAGCCATCCGCGCGCTCGATTTCAAGGGACGCGAAGGCGACCTCGGCGAGCAAGCCGCGGACCGGACCATCTGGACCTTGTTCGTCCATTACGGCGACCGCTTCGTCTTCGCGGGCGACTCGTCCCGCGGCCCGCTCGGCAACAAGGTCGCCGCGGCCGTCGCCCAGTTGATCTCCCCGCCATCCTGACTCAAGGCAAGGACACCCGTTTGCGCCTAGAAGGTGTGCGGTTGGGGGTTAGCGGTTGGCGGTTTGACGATGCGTCACCAGGTACGCTCGACTCAGCACTCCGTACTCAGCACTCCGCACTCTGTCCTCTGAGCCGTCCACGTGCCCACGTACCCCCTGTCCATCGTTAGGTCTGACCGTCCCGGGGCGCTCGTCGCTCACTGACCCTGGCTGGGTCCATTCGCCTAAGGCTTGGGCAACGGGAAACGCTTGGCGACCTGGAGGCCATTCCCCCAGTAATCCTTCAAGAGCTGATCCCAGCGGGCGGTCTGTTCGGCGGTGAACCCGAACCACCCATCCGGGAGGACCGGTGCCTCATCGAAGCCGCCGAAGCTTCCATCCGGTTTGTTTTTTGCGAGAGAGCGATAGATCCGCACCGGATAGCGCGCGTGTTGCCGTCCGAGGACGACCCACCAGACTTGATTCCAGGTCAGCCGCCGATCGAAGAAATCCGCTGCCTCGACCCACGAGAGCGGGCTGGCGCTGCTCATCCCGCGGCGGATGAGGTTCTCGACCCGGATCCAGGTGACCGCCGGCACGCGGCGATTGAGGACCGCCCACGCGGCGGGATCCGCGGACTTCAACTCCTGCCCAAAGATGGCCTCGATGGCCACGGAGCGCCCATCAGGCAAGCTCAGCACCGGACCCTGGATCGTGATGCCGAACTCGGCTGCCACGGCCCAAGTCCAGGCCGCATAGCGGTCGGATTGCGCGAGCGCCTCGTCGATCGATTTCAAATGCCGGTAACGCTCACCCTCCTGGTTATGCTCGGCGATTTGTGCCCGCCGGCGCCAATGCTGCAGCTCTTCATCCGTCTCCTTCACATGCTCGCGCAGGCGCGCCTCCGTCTCCTCGAATTCCTCCAGCTGGGCGAGCTTCGCGCGGTACTCGGGGTCGCCCAGCTGGGCGACGCTCACCAAGCGCGCCAGCTCCGCGTCCACTTCGCTCACCTTGACCCGCGGCGGCTTCAGCGCCTTCCGCGCGTCCTTGATGATCGCCTGTTTCGCCTTCAGCAGCTCGCGGGCCGCCCGCTGCTCGAGCGCCGGCACCTTGGAAGCGCGCACGTAGACCACCCCGTCGATGGACGACAACGGGCCCCGCTCGACATACCCCGCATTCACCGTGAAGCCCAGCTCAGCCAGGAAGTCGCGCAGCTCGCGGTTGCTCCCGCGCTCCGGCAGGCTCACGTAATGCGTCGGCTCCAGCCCGAGCTTCTCGACCTGCTCCGCCAACGCCTCGTGCTCGCGGAGCAGATCGTCGACCCAGTCCGGCAGGTTGCCCACCAGGTCGTCGTCCGCCCCCACCACCAGGTAGGCCGGGTTGTCGCAGAGTTTGCTCAGGGCATCCTCGTCGTAATCATCCTCGGACGGGGGCTCCCCGTCGTGAAATCCATTCGGTCCGATCGCGCAGCTCATAGGACCGACAGCCTGCCA
>Ga0222712_10005602_pt1 | contig 12632 bp, 10 predicted proteins | sample C33_657DmetaG_FD_165043 | JGI IMG/M metagenome (GOLD analysis project Ga0222712, IMG submission 165043) | Estuarine water microbial communities from San Francisco Bay, California, United States - C33_657D | ecosystem: Environmental > Aquatic > Marine > Unclassified | place: USA: California...
TAACGCATGACAGCACATGAACTCTGGCCCGCGCCCTTTCGCGGACGAAAGCCAGTTTCCTCACGTGTCACTATCCCGGGTTCAAAGTCGGTAACAAACCGAGCTCTAATCCTTGCAGCTCAAGCTGATTCACCATCCACACTTCGTCGTCCACTTATCTCGCGTGACTCTGAATTAATGTCCGCAGGCCTTCAAGCAATGGGCGTTGCAATTACTGGCAATGACGATGCTTGGACAGTTACTCCGGCGCCGCTACGAGGACCAGCAAAGGTCGATGTCGGAAATGCTGGAACGGTTATGCGCTTTCTTCCACCACTTGCAGCCCTTGCGCAAGGTGATATCTCTTTCGATGGTGACCCTCGTTCTTACGAACGACCACTAGGCCCAGTCATAAAAGCACTTGAAGAACTTGGCATTGAGATTGAACATGAGGGTCGCTACTCACTTCCCATGGTCATCAAAGCAAATGGCTCTATTCCTGGCGGCGAACTGACAATCGATGCAAGCGCATCAAGCCAATTCTTATCTGCACTTTTGCTTGTTGCACCAAGTATGACCAACGGAATTACTGCGCAACATCGCGGTGGTTCACTTCCATCAATGCCGCATATCGATATGACTGTGCAGATGCTCCGCGACTTCGGTGCAACTGTTCATGTTAATAAGAAGGCAGAATCCTGGAGAGTTGAACCAGGCACACTTCGCGGACAAGATCTCGTGATTGAACCCGATCTATCGAATGCTTCACCATTCTTATCAATCGCTATGGTCTGCGGTGGAAGCATCACCATCGCAGATTGGCCAAAGAGCACCACTCAACCTGGTGATCAACTGCGCGAAATCTTCACTCAGATGGGTGCTCGCGTTGAATTTACTGCCGATGGCTTAACTCTTACCGGCGGCGATGCAATTCATGGAATTGATATTGATCTCCATGATGTTGGCGAGCTCACTCCATCTATTGCAGCCCTTGCAGCTCTCGCAGATTCACCTTCGCACCTACGCGGCATCGGCCATCTACGTCTACATGAGACAGATCGCTTGGCTGCTCTTACCCGCGAAATTAACTCACTTGGTGGCAACGTGGTGGAAGAAGAGACAGCTCTTCACATCACCCCTGCACCTTTACATGGTGGAACTTTCCATACATATGAAGACCATCGCCTTGCTACAGCAGGAGCCGTAATCGGCTTAGTCGTGCCTGATGTTCTCGTTGAAAATGTCGCTACAACACGTAAGACCCTGACTGATTTCCCAGGGCTCTGGAATAGTTTGGTTCTATGAGTCCACGCGAATACGACGAATCGGATGCACGTATCCGACCATCTCGCACAACGCGTAGACGTACCAAAGATCGACCTTCTCACTCTGACTCCATCACTGCATTTGTCACAACTGTAGATCGTGGGCGCACAACTTGCGTTACCGATGATGGCGTTGTTATTACTGCAATGAAGGCGCGCGAACTTGGCCCTAAATCAGTTGTGGTCGGTGATCTCGTTGAAATTGTTGGAGATGTAACAGGAAAAGAAGGAACTCTTGCTCGCATCGTCACTGTAAATGAGCGAACAAACTCGCTAAGTCGCACAGTCGATGATGCAGCCCAAGTAGAGCGAACCATCGTTGCAAATATTGATCAGCTGCTTATTGTCGTAGCGTCTGCAAACCCTGAACCTCGTCGTGGTCTTATTGATCGCTTCTTGGTAAGTGCATTCCACGAATCGATCAAACCGATCATTGTGGTGACCAAGGTAGATGTCTCTCCTGTGCCAGATTTCATCAAAGAATATGCAGCCCTCGGTGTCGACATCATTACTACATCCTCAAAGAGTGAAGCTCGCGCAAAAGATGTCGCTGGAATCCTAGAAATTCTCGATGAAAAAATCTCTGTTCTCGTTGGCCACTCAGGTGTTGGTAAATCAACTCTCATCAATGATCTTGTTCCTGAAGCAGATCGAGTGACCGGAGATGTAAACGATGTAACCGGGCGCGGTCGCCACACTTCATCGAGCGCGATTGCTCTGCCGCTCGTCAATGGTGGCTGGATTATTGATACCCCTGGAATTCGCGCATTTGGCCTTGCTCACCTCAATAAAGAGCGCATCATCGAATCATTTCCCGATATCTATCAAGTCGCTCAAACATGTATGCCGAACTGTTCTCATCACGAAGCATCCTGCGCTCTCAATCCGTGGATTGACTCAGATGCCGCCTTGCATGATGAACGCCTCATCAGAGTCACCAGTTTGCGCTCTCTCTTGGAAGTGAAGCCGCTCACCGACGAGTAATTGCTCGGGAGCGTTAGACTCGCACTATGAGCACGCGACGCGGTGAAGACCTCGCACTCGCCCACCGATTAGCTGATGCGGCAGATGCAATAACTCTCTCTCGATATCAAGCTCTCGATCTCACAGTCACAACAAAGCCAGATAACACACCTGTTACTGATGCCGATAAATCTGCAGAAGATGCAATCCGCGCGCTGCTGCACGCCCATCGCCCTGACGATGGAATTGTTGGAGAAGAGTTCGGAACGCAAGGAACAGAGAAGAACCGTTACTGGGTCATCGATCCGATTGATGGCACAAAGAACTTCTTACGCGGAGTTCCAACGTGGGCAACTCTTATTGGTTTGATGGAGAGAGATGCTGACGGCGTTGAGAAAGTTGTTGTTGGCGTCGTAAGCGCTCCCGCTCTCTTCCGCCGCTGGCATGCCTTTGAAGGTGGCGGGGCATTTGTCATCGTAAATAAAGAAGTTCCTAAGAAGATTAGCGTCTCCGCAGTTTCATCGATTGAAGATGCATCAATCTCGCACTCAGATTTCATTGGCTGGGGCGACCGCCTTGAGCCCTTTAATAACCTCATGAAGAGCGCTTGGCGTACTCGCGCGCATGGTGATTTCTGGTCACATATGTTGGTTGCAGAAGGCGCAGTCGAAGTCGCTGTCGAACCATCACTTGCTCTCTGGGATATGGCCGCTCTCGACATTATTGTGCGAGAAGCAGGCGGGCGCTTCACCAACCTAGATGGTGTTGATGGATCCCTTGGTGGAAATGGATTGTCAACGAATGCAGCGCTCCACGATTATGTGGTGAGCGCGCTCAAGGTTTCGAGCTAGCCATGACACTACTTGCACAAACTTTTGCAGTAACGGGTATGACTTGTTCTTCCTGCGTCAACAGTATTGAACGAGCGCTCAATGAGATAGAAGGCGTATCTGCATCCGTTAACTTTGCATCAGAGACTGTTCATGTTCTTGCTCCAGCTGACTTATCTGCGGAACTAGTGATTACGAAGATCAAGGCCGCAGGATACGGAGCAACGCTTTTATCTGATGGAGCAAGCCCTGCACTACATCGCAAAGGCGCAGCACGCGCACTCTTCTTTGCAACGCTTCTTGCGGTGCCATCTATTGCAATCTCTATGGTGATGAGCTGGCATCAGCCGATCAACGATTGGTTGATTGCGCTTTTTAACGATTACTCAATTCCACTTCCACCACATGCGATGCATTCATTTGCATCGTGGTTGGTTATTGCACTCACTGCTCCACTTATTCTCTTTGTTGCCTTTCCTATCCATCGTGCTGCTATTCGAAATATCTTGCATCCCACAATGGATACCTTGGTCTCACTGGGATCACTAACGGCATATATCTGGTCCATCTATGCGACCTACACTCAAGAGGGGGATGTCTATACCGAAGTAGCGGCGGGCGTTCTTCTCTTCGTGATCCTTGGTCGATACCTTGAAGCCCGAGCTAAGAAGAGTGCAAGCAGTGCCCTTTCAACACTTCTGGCGCTCGGTGAGAAAGAAGTTGCTGTTATTCGCAACGGCACTGAAGTAATCATTCCTATTTCACATCTCATTGTTGGAGATCAATTTGTAGTAAAGCCGGGTGCGCGCATTGCAACTGATGGCATCGTAATTTCAGGGCAAAGCTCGGTTGATAATTCACTTGTTACTGGAGAATCGAAGGCTGTAGAAGTCTCACCAGGTTCTTTGGTAATTGGCTCTGCGCTCAATAACAATGGTCGAATTATCGTGCGTGCCACACGCATTGGTAGCGATACAGAACTTGCTCGCATCACTGCGATGGTGGTTACCGCGCAAGGAAGTAAGGCACCTATTCAGGCACTGGCCGATAAAGTCGCTTCAATTTTCGTACCCGTTGTAACGGTTTTAGCGATTGCCACATTTGAAGCTTGGTACTACTTTGGCGATAAATCGCTCACCTATTCGATCTCTACTGCAATCACCGTCCTCGTTATTGCTTGTCCATGTGCTCTTGGGCTGGCAACTCCGGTCGCACTTCTCGTAGCTTCAGGTCGCGGGGCTCTTCGCGGAATTGTTATTCGCCATCCTCGAGTTCTCGAAGCATCACGTTCTATCGATGTCGTAGTACTTGATAAGACCGGAACGCTGACTGATGGCGCGATGAAGGTTCTTGATGTTGCTATCCCAACATCTGCGCAGAAGGTGCTTGGACGAGATTTCGTGCAATTATCAAATGAGAGAAACATTCTCTCCTCCGCTTTAGCACTTGAAAGTCAGAGTAACCACCCAGTTGCCCACGCAATTGCGAACTTCTGTATTTCGCAAGGTGCTCAGCAGATTCCAGTTACAGAATTCACTGAGACACCGGGTATTGGAACCGCTGGCCGCGTTGCAATCGGAGATAAAGCACCAGTTGTCATTATTGGTTCACCTGCATCAGTGGCTCACAGTTCAACTCCCTTTGATGCAGAGATTCTTCGAGCTATTGCAGAAGGTGAATCACAATCTCGCGCGGTATCGGTTTTGGCCTGGGATGGCGTTGCCATCGCCGTCTTTGCAACTGGTGATGTCATCAAGGCAGATGCGCCTGCAACGATCGCTGCTTTACATGAACGTGGCATCGAGACCTGGTTGCTGACAGGTGACAATGCAGAGAGCGCGGCGAAGATTGCATCAGCTGTTGGCATCGCTTCAGATCGCATCATTGCAACTGCTACGCCGGAAGCGAAGTTGGCAAAGATTGTTGAACTGCAATCAGCAGGCCATCACGTCATGATGGTCGGTGATGGAATCAATGATGCTGCAGCACTTGCGCAATCAGATTTAAGTATTGCTATGGGAACAGGAACCGATACCGCAATAGCAACGGCAGATATCACCTTAATGCGTCCACAATTGATGGGTGTTATCGAGGCTCTCGCGCTGTCACGACGCACACTTCGCACCATCAAGGTAAATCTAGGTTGGGCCTTTGCCTATAACGCGCTTGGTCTTCCAATTGCTGCGGCTGGCCTTGCTTCTCCTATGTACGCGGCGGCGGCGATGGCGCTGAGCAGTCTCTTCGTTGTAACTAATTCCCTACGTATCAAATAACTACGTATCAAGTAATTACTTAGTTAACTTCTGCACTCTCTTCAGGATCGCTCTGCATAGTTCTCCATAGCGAAATAGCTGCGATGTAAATTGGGAAGAGAATCATGATCATTTCAGAGACCATGGAATCCTTGATTCCGCTCACGTTTGAATAGCTCCATGAGAGATAGAAGAGCGTTGCAATATAGAGCGTTCCAAATGGCAAGGTAATGAAACGAAGTGTTGAGACTCGGACTATATGTGGGAACTTCAACATCGTCAGCTGTGAGAAGCAGAGAATGAGGGTCACAATGGCCACAGTGTTCTCCGAGAGATTGAGAACCAGGTATGTAGGAACAGCTAAGTTCCAGACAGCTGGGAAACCATTAAACCAATGTTCTTCTGTCTCAATATCGGTGCGAGCAAACCAGAGCGCCGACATTAAAAGAATGAGCCCAGCTATCAACGTTTGGAATTCGCTAGGAAGTAACTCAAGGCGAACTAACAGAGCCACTGGCACAACTACGCACGTTAGGTAATCAACGATGAGATCGAGAACGTATCCATCAACGCGAGGAGCATGAATAACAACATCGATTCTGCGCGCAATAGGACCATCGAGTCCATCGAGAACTTGGCAGACAACTAACCAGATCAGAGCGCCACGAATATTGTTATCAATTACCGCTTGGAGAGCGAGCAGGCCGGCAACGGCTCCGCTTGCTGTCATGACATGGAGTGCGTATCCGGCTCGCTTACTTACTTTGACTGAGTTGGCCACGCTTTAGGGTATCTCGCGCGCTTGGAAAATAAGTAAAGGCGCTGAAATCAGCGCCTTTACCTACATTTACTTATATTGGTAGCGGGGGCAGGATTTGAACCTACGACCTCTGGGTTATGAGCCCAGCGAGCTACCGAGCTGCTCCACCCCGCGTCGGAAGTGTCAGTCTACGACGTGGTGGGTACTTCCACCAAATCGCATAAATATCTGTGCGAGAAGAGATTACTTACGTGACTGCGCAGAAATCGCAGCAGCGATAGCTGCCTTCAAACGGTCTTGTGCTCGACCGTATGCAGCGAAATCTCCCTTTGCAAGTGCAGCTTGTCCATCAGCAATTGCTTGCTTTGCACTTTGTAGCGCACTTGCAAGATCTGCAGAACTATTTGATGTAGTTGGTGATGAAGTAGATGCATTTGTTCCGGAGTTTCCACCGAATACTTGATCAAGTGCACCCTTGAGTGAACTATCGAATCCGATTACATCTCCGAATGAGACAAGAACTTTCTGCAGCAATGGATAGGCAGATGAGTTGCCGGTTGCACGAACATAAACTGGCTGCACATAGAGCAGACCATTTCCTACTGGAAGTGTAAGCAAGTTACCGAGCACTACATCTGAACCACCTTGGCGCAGGAGCGAGAGTGCATTTGCAACTTCTGGCTTCGCTTCAAAGTTAGATGCAACCTGTGAAGGACCAGCAATGTTGGTGCTTCGTGGAAGTTGCAACACAGTGATCTTGCCGTAGTCAGGACCTGCATTGGAGTTCACTGCAGCAAATGCTGAAAGGTTTTCACGTCCACCGCGAGGCACAAATGGTGTTGTCAATGAGAAGGCAGGTTTTGCTGATCCTGGCATCTGCACTGTCATGTAATACGGAGGTTGCGCACCAGCGTTAGCTCCGAATGTTGATGGGTCACGAGGTACGCGCCAGAAATCTTGTCCGCCGTAGAACGCTGCTGCGCTCTTGACGTGATATGAACTCAAGATATCGCGCTGAACTCGGAACATATCTTCAGGGAAGCGGATGTGCTCGAGCAGACCCTTCGAGATAGTTGATTTTGGCTTCACAGAGTTAGGGAAGGCCTTCATCCAAGTCTTAAGAACGGGATCCTTGGTATCCCACTGATACAAGGTCACTGTTCCGTCATATGCATCAACTGTTGCCTTTACAGAGTTACGAATGTAGTTAACAGTTCGATTAGCTTGCGCGGTAATTGATGCTGAATTTGAAGTCAGCGCGTCATTTGTCGCTGTTGCAAGTGAAGTTGATTGTGAATACGGATATCCAGCACTTGTTGTGTATCCATCAATAATCCATGTGATCTTGCCATCGACGACGGCTGGATATGGATCTCCATCAAGAGTTAGCCATGGAGCAACCTTGGCAACGCGCTCACGTGGTGAACGGTTGAAGAGAATCTTTGAATCCTCGTTGATGAGGTTTGAGAGAAGGATGCGCTGCTCTCCGTACTTCACAGCGAAGATCAACTTATTGAGAAGGCTTCCGACAGGGACTCCACCGTTACCTGTGTAGGTGTAGTTCTTCTGACCATTTGCAGATGCATCATCTGGATAGTCGAATTCGACAGGTGAGTTTGTCTTCTTTCCACCAATGATTGAGTAATCCGGAACATTTTCACCGAAGTAAACACGTGGCTGGAATCCGCCGAGACCCTTAGTTGGTGGAAGATCTCCCACAATAAAGTTTGGCTTTCCATCAGCATCGACTGTGTTGCCATATGCAGCAACAAAACCGAAACCGTGTGTGTAGACAAGGTGGTCATTAATCCAGTTACGGCTTGGGTTTCCATCGATATTCAATTCACGAACAGCCACGACAGCATCACGAGAGACTCCGTTAACTGTGTAACGGTCAACATCGAGTGATTCTGGGAATGTGTAATAAGGCTTGATCTGCTGAAGCTGACGGAAAGTTGCTGAAAGAACGTTTGGATCCATCAAGCGAATATTTGCAATAGTCGCTGCATCCTTTGCAAGCTGTCCTGCACTCGTTGAAAGGGTTGCGTTGTAATCCTGCATCTCGACCTGGTTGAGGTCATAGGCAGCTCGGGTGGCATCAATATTGCGCTGAATAAATGGCGCTTCCTTTGATGATTCAGATGGCTTTACCTGGAATTGCTGGATAGCTGCTGGGTAGATTCCAGCGATAAGAACTGAAGAGACCACGAGGAGCGCTGTTCCGGCTGCAGGAAGCAACCAAGAACGACGCACGATATTTGCAAAGAAAAGAATTGCGCAGACAACTGCAATCGCAGAAAGGATTGCCTTCGCAGGAAGTACTGCATTGACATCGGTATATGTAGGACCTGTAATCAACTTGCTCTCTTTGAGAGCTAGTGCATAACGGTCGAACCAATATGCGACAGCCTTGAGAAGCACAATGAGTCCGAGCAGGATTGAAATCTGAACGCGAGCCGCGACTGTTGTGCGATCGGTCTGTACGTTGGTGCGAATTCCGCCATACATGTAATGAACAAAGGCAGAAGCAAGGGCGGCTAGGACGAGAGTTGAGATTGCCCAACCGATAATTGCCTGCCACATCGGAAGTCGGAATGCGAAGAATGAGATATCTAATCCAAATTGCGGATCGGTCACGCCGAACTCTGTTGCATTTCTAAAGAGCAACCATTCGCGCCAGAAGACCATTCCAGATGTGCCAGCAAAGTAAGTGATAGCTACAACAACACCGATGAAAACCCAAGTGCGAATTGGTTCGATTTGTGCGCGCAATCTTTCAAGTCCGCTGACTTCGATGCTGACAGGTACATAAAGAGGGCGTCGCTTAAAGGCGAGATAGATATTGAGAGAGATGATGAGAGAAGTAATGATTCCTACAACGAGGAAGAGTTGAATCTTTGTTGCAAGAACAGTTGTCCAAACATCTGTGAAATCAACAGATTGGAACCAGAGCCAGTCGACGTAATAACCGCTGAAATAGGTAACAAGTGCACCTAAGGCAACGAGGATTGCTGCAGTTATAACAAATGGGCTGCGATTTCTATTCATGCTCCTAGGTTAGTGCAACCGCTGAGACCTCGAAAATTGGAGTGAGACGGCTCTCGGAGGAAAGTGAGAGCTTCATCAAGGCTTGCAACTGCTACGACGGCAATTCCGCTCACATCACCTGGGATTTCATCGCAGTTTTCGCGGGCGGCGAAGAGAATGCTCGCCCCAGCCTTTTTAGCCGCGATAATTTTCTCCGAAATTCCCCCGATTGCACCGACTTTTCCAATGGGTGAAATGGTGCCAGAACCGGCAACTTTGCGTCCCTGCAAAATATCTTCAGGGGTTAGTAGCTCAATCAATGCAAGAGAGAAGATAAGTCCCCCACTTGGGCCACCTACATTTGGGAGTGAAACTTTTATCGCGCGATCTGTGAGCTTTGAAGTATCAACGCCCGGAAACTCTTTCTTGAGTAGCGCCTTCGTTGCAAGAAGTGCATCACTTTGAGAATCTTCCATCTCAATCTTTGCTTTCTTCTCTTCAGCCTTTGATGTTGTGTTGCGCTTATAAATAACCGAGCGAGGAAAGACGACACAATCTGCGCGAGCCCAACAACTGAGCACTTCTGCTCCAAGAATCTTTGCATCAGGGTTTGAAACCCAGATGGAGAGAAGATAAATCTGACCATCTGGCTTATAGGTAGTCGCCACCTTCTTATCGACAGTGAGTACCTTAGGAAATAGCGGCGTTCCCTCACCCGGTTGAATAACTGCGAAGTTAACCGGAAGGACAAGTGGAAGTAGGAAGAGGGCTATAAAGAAAGCTTTGATGGCGCGAGGCGTATGGGAGAAGCGCACTGAACGAGCCACTTGCCGAATGAGTTAACGAATCTGATCTTCAGGAAGTGAAGATGTGGTGGGAGGAATTTCTTCCTGGATTGGCTGTTCGCGGAAAGATTCTTGGAATCTCTGGAACTGTCCAACGGATCGTGAAGTCTCAGATTCAAACTTTGATTTAAATTTAGACACCCAGATTACATATCCAATTGCGCCAAAGAGGCCAGCTGCTGGGACTACCCACCAAATAAGGGCAGCAAATGCGCTGGTTCCGGCGGCTGAACTAATCGGGGACATGTAAAAATCCTAGTGCTTTCGGGAAGAAAGTGCCCACTCCACTTGTTACATACCTTAGATACGACTGTCGATACTTGCTCTCGATAGAATCAATCTGGCCACTAGGGCCTTCGCGCTTAAAGGAGATCTTGATGACACCTTTTGGATTCACGCCTGACGATGGCGATGAAGAAAATGGTAAGTCAGAAGACTTAAACGCGATGATGCGACAGATGCAAGAGCAGATTCAGAAACAATTTGAACAGCTAGGAATTAATCCAGCCGGTTTTGTAAATCCGTTTGCTGCCTTTGCTCAAGGTGGTCAAGAAGCGCTGCCTCCCACTGTAGTTCGCGATACTGCAAAGAAGTTTGTGCAAGCACAAGGTTCACAACCCATCGGAACAAAAGATGTCACCGTTGTCGATAACGCTTTTGAGATTGCCGACCTCTGGCTCAATGAAGCAACAGTCTTTCCAGCAACAACTGGCAACACATCTCACCGCTCTGTCAGCCGACTTGATTGGGTTGATGAGACCCTCAAAGGTTGGCAGGCAACTATGGAGCCGCTTGCAACTGGTCTAACTGCTGCAATTTCAACTCTGCTCGATGAAGCGATGGCGCAACAGGCGCACGATCCTGAAAATGGCGAGGCCATGGCAGGACCGATGGGCACTATTGCAGGGCTTCTGCGCACCTTCATTGGTTCGCTCATTGCAACACAGCTAGGCCAAGCCATTGGCAGCATCTCTGCCACTGCAACTGGTGCGCATGATGTTGGTCTGCCACTTCTTGATCCTGCTCGCCCGCTTCTTATCCCTGAAAATATTGAGAAGTGGAGCGCTGATCTCGAGATTCCAAAGACAGAGGTCTACTTATTCCACGCCCTTCGCGAAGCAGCGATTGCTCGCCTCTTTGAGCATAATCCTTGGATTGTTTCTTATATCCGCAGCGCAATAGTTGATTATGGTCGCGGAATTCATATTGATATGGAAGCTATTCAACGCCAGGCAGAAGATGCGATGCAAAACTTTGATCCTTCACAGCTCAACCCTGAATCCGGTGAAAACTCATTCACTATTGCACTCAATAATGGAATATTTACTCCTGAAGAAACTCCGGCGCAACGCGCAGCGCTATCAAAGCTAGAAACAGCACTTGCTCTTGTTGATGGTTGGGCAGATGAAGTAACAGCTTTGGCTGCAGGTGATCGACTTCCAGCACTTACACAACTTCGCGAGATGTATCGACGCCAACGCGCAACCAATGCGCCATCACAACAACTCTTCAAAACACTTTTGGGACTTGAAGTAACTCCAAAACTTGCACGAGAAGCGAGCGCTTTCTGGCAGAAGGTGCGTGAATCGAAAGATATTGCTGCGCGCGATCAAATCTGGAGTGGAATTTTGCCAAGTGCGGAAGAGTTGCTTGAACCTGAGAAGTTCTTAACGTCGACGCAGGTTCCTGATGACCTCAGCGGCCTGCTCTAATCGCAAAAACCTGAGGCAAAAGAAAAGCGAAGTCCCCGGGCGCACATTTTGATATCAGCCTTCCCCTTGCTGATATCAAACGGTTATCCGAGGACTTCGTATGCGAAAAGTACGACGAATGGTGGGCAGAATCAAATGAAAATGGCGAAGACACAGAATTTTTTTTCTGTCAAAAACTTTGATTTCTCCTCCAATATTTATTGCATCTAATACATTTCCTCAATGACTACTGGAGACTTTGCGGGAGAGTTTGAAGAAGTCACTCTCCCTGGAGTCGATGAGGGTGAAATCCTTGTTATTCGTTCCACTCGTCGCAAAAAGAGCATCTCGGCCTATCGCCAAGGCGGGCGCATCGTCATCTCAATTCCAGCCCGCCTGAGCAAAGCCGATGAGCGAGCCATCGTCCCCGAGATGATTGCCAAGATTCGCAGCCAAGAGGAGTCCAAGACCCCAGGCGAAGCCGATCTCATCGCCAGAATCGACCAGTTGCTGACTGAACTAGCCCCTGAAATCACCGAGCGCCCTGTTTCGGTCTCATGGCGGGCGATGCGCGAGCGCTGGGGCTCATGTACGAGCGTCGACCGCTCTATCCGCATCTCTGACCGCCTCAAGCTCGCCCCCGCCTACGCCCTGGATTACGTCCTCTTCCATGAGGCGATCCACCTCCAATACTTCGACCATGGCTCTGAATTCACTGAAGTCCTGGCTCGATTCGAGGATTCTGAGCTAGCGAGCGCCTATCTCGATGGCTATGAGGCAGCTGAGCGAGCCCTCTTGGCCCCCGTTGAACTCGAGAAGATCTAGCCCAATCTCTGCCTAAATCTCCACGCACAATTCACGCGTAGAAACCGACTTTTGAGCGTGAGCGGGGGTATTGTTTCAGCCAGTACACATGAGCGCCAAGCACATGGGTCGAACGGAGGCAAAAATGACAGAGGT
>Ga0222712_10005603_pt1 | contig 12632 bp, 8 predicted proteins | sample C33_657DmetaG_FD_165043 | JGI IMG/M metagenome (GOLD analysis project Ga0222712, IMG submission 165043) | Estuarine water microbial communities from San Francisco Bay, California, United States - C33_657D | ecosystem: Environmental > Aquatic > Marine > Unclassified | place: USA: California...
CTTGATAAGTGATGGCGGCAATTTGACCATAAAAATTATTATCCAACCATCTTCTTCTTACTAGATCTGCAGGTACATTGATTTTATTATTGATATCGATATTATAATCTTTAAAATCAACCCCAGCTTTATATTCTTCATAATAGCCTCTTCCCTTGGTAGAAAAGAAAGCTGTGTTCCATTTCCATTGTTGATTGATTTGCTTATTATAAAATAATTGAAAATGGTTTTGATAATAATTATCTGTTTGATTTTCGTATGGTGCGTCTGTTTTTTCTGTCCCTGCTGGGTTATAAGTTCTTTGCGTGCTTAGTAGTTCTTCTGGAACTCCATACCAAGCTTGATAAGTTTTTTCTTTTCCACTAAACACATTCAATCTTAAAGAAGAATTATCTCCCCAATAAGTAGTGCTTATATAAAAACTTTTTAAATTACTATTTGCTCTGTCAATATAGCCATCACTTTTAATTTGACTAATTCTACCATCTACTGTGAATCGATTATTCAATAATCCTGATCCAAAGGTTAAATTGTTTTTGAAAGTATTGAATGATCCAATACTATTTTGACTAGATAGATAAGCGCCGGGTCTATAATCGTTGGTCATTAAGTTTACACTTGCACCAAATGCACCCGCTCCATTTGTACTTGTTCCAACGCCTCTTTGTATTTGAATACTATTGGCACTTGAAGCGAAATCGGGAATATTTACAAAGAAGGTTCCCATACTTTCTGGGTCGTTGTAGGGAATACCATTTAATGTAAAGTTGATTCTTGTTGCATCTGTACCTCTGATTCTGATACCAGTATATCCAACACCATTTCCTGCATCTGCGTTCACCACTACAGAGGGGGTGTTCTCTAATAAAAAAGGGAGATCTTGTCCAACATTTCTTAATGAAATAGTAGACTTATCTATATTGCTTTTAGCAAAAGGACTATTATCGGCAGCCCTGACTGATCGTACTTCCAAAGGGGGTAAATTTCTGATACTATCCGTATTGTTTTTGATTTTCACAGATTGGCCATTACTTATTGACCATGTGAATACCACGATGAATGTTCCCAATAACTTTTTCATTACTTATTTTTTAAGTTAAAATTTGGGAACAGGAATAATAAGCTATGAGAAGTGCACGAATGGTGCGGTACCTTCCCTTCGCAGGCATTACCCTGTTCAGGTTCAACGGGTTTTATCTCAGCTTTTAACAGCACCCCGAGGACGGGGCAAAAATAAACACAAATTTTGGAATTAGTACTTGTAACTTTATTCATCAACTTTCGTTATACAGAAATAAATACTTATCCATGAAAAAAATACTAGGGGTCCTGCTATTAATCATTAGCATAAATGCGGTAGCACAAAAATCAGGTTTAATCTATGATGCACATGCACAAAAAAGGTCTGTACCTGCATTTAATGCCATAAAAGTATCAAGTGCAATAGATTTATACCTTACTCAGTCTAATGTAAACGAAGTAGCAGTAAGTGCTTCCGAAGACGAGATTAGAGATCAAATTATCACAGAAGTGGTGGGAGGTACCCTTATTATTAGATTAGGTGAAAATGGAACTTGGTTTTCATGGAAAAAATGGGGTAATTATCAAACCAAGGCTTATGTGAGTATAAAAGACATCAATGCTTTATCTGCTTCAGGTGCATCTAATGTTCATATAGTTGGCACCATTGAATCTCCAAGAATGAGAATCAAAATGTCTGGAGCTAGTGATTTGAAGAATGCGAATTTGAATATTGGCACTTTGAATATGGAAGTATCTGGGGCTTCTAATTTTAAAGCAAATGCTCAGGTAACTAATTTGACTATTGATTGTTCTGGTGCTAGCGATATTACTTTAACAGGTACTGGGGATGATTTGGCTGTAGAATGTTCAGGAGCTAGTAATGCGAAATTAGTTGGATTTAAAGTGAAGGGAGCACAGGTAAAATCTTCTGGATCAAGCGATGTGTCAGTGAATGCTTCTCAGTTATTAAAATTAGCTGCGTCTGGGGCAAGTTCTATTCATTATAGTGGAGAGGCTAAAATTGCCGAAATCAACTCTTCAGGGGCTTCCTCTATTAAGCGTAGAAATGACTAATTGTTGAGGTTTTTGACAGCATTAATCAAAAAATTATTTAAATTAACGTTGTCAAAAACCAAAACCAACGATTATGTCAAAAAACATTGAAACCAACAAACTATTTGTTGCCAGCTGTTTGGCGCTTTTAGTGACTTCGCTTTCCTTTGGAATTAGAGCGGGTGTACTCAGCCAACAGGGCATAGATTTTAATTTAGATTCAGCACAATTAGGTACTATAGCCGCAACTGCTTTTTGGGGATTCCCATTAGCCATTTTGGTGGGAGGAACCATTGTTGATATTATTGGAATGAAAAGATTACTTGTAGTTGCTTTTTTATTCCACTTTGCAGGTATAGCATTAACCATTTTTGCTACAGGCTACTGGACATTATTTGTGTCTACTTTATGTGTTGGTATTGCCAACGGATTAGTAGAAGCATCTTGTAATCCATTGGTAACTTCTTTGTATCCTGAGAACAAGACTACTAAATTGAATCATTTTCATTTATGGTTCCCAGGAGGTATTGTAATTGGTACTCTAGTGGTATACTTATTTAATAAAATTGGATTGGGTATGCAGTACCAAGTAGGTATCATGCTAATCCCAACTATTTTATATGGTTATTTATTCTCTAAGTTGGAATTTCCAGTAACAGAGCGTGTTTCTAGTGGGGTATCCGCTTCAACAATGTATAAATCTCTTTTAAATCCATTATTCATATTTATGTTTATCTGTATGTTTGGTACAGCCATAACAGAATTATTTACAGGACAATGGATTGATGTATTGTTAAAGAATGTAAGCGAGAATGCCATTCTGCTTTTAACTATCGAGACTGGAATCATGGTATTAGGTAGAGGATTCGCAGGTCCAGTAGTGCATAAATTGTCTCCACAAGGGGTTTTACTTATTTCAACTATTTTAGCTGCAGCAGGTTTATATATCTTAGGACATAGTGCCGGAAATATGTTATTTGTTGGTGCTATTGTATTTGGAATTGGCGTTTGTTATTTCTGGCCTACCATGCTTGGTTTTGTTTCTGAGAATCTTCCAGAAACCGGAGCTGTAGGAATTAATCTAATGGGTGGTGCAGGTATGTTTGCCGTATCTATCTATATGATTTTCATGAGTGATTTCTATGATAAGTTAGTTGCTGCAAAAATTCCAGTTGGTACTGCCGCTGAGAACTTGGCAGCTGTAACCAATGAGGCTAAAAAATTAGCTGGTCCAGAAATTATCAATGCTACATTAACCATTCCATTGATTTTAATAGTGGCTTTTGGAGGCCTATTTGTTTACATGAAAAACAGAAAAGCAGCGGCTTAATGCCATTTAAATAATCTAATAAAGAAAGCCTCTCAAGCAATTGAGGGGCTTTTTCTTTGCGTAAACTTGGTTTAGAAGGAATAATGACCTACCTTTGCCCTCCAAACATCGCGAGGTAGAGCAGCGGTAGCTCGTCGGGCTCATAACCCGAAGGTCGGAGGTTCGATCCCTTCCCTCGCAACTAAAGTAACCCGCTCCCGATTCATATCGAGAGCGGATTTTTTTTCTAGTAACTTTGTGTAGAATGCACATTTATGAAAGTTGGATTTGTAAATATATTTGGCAAGCCAAATGCTGGTAAAAGCACTTTACTGAACGCCTTAATGGGCGAGAAGATGGCTATTGTCTCTTCTAAAGTACAGACCACTAGGCATAGAATCAAGGCCTTTTTGAATAAGGAAGATGAGTATCAAGTCATCTTTTCAGACACTCCTGGTATTATTGATCCTAAATACAAGCTCCATGAGAAGATGATGGGAGCTGTTAAATCTGCCTTGGAAGATGCAGACTTAGGTTTATTGATGGTAGATATCAGAGACAATCTAGAAGAAGTGGACGCTATATTTAGCGGCTTAAGACTTAAAGTGCCTTGCATTGTGGTTTTAAATAAGTCAGATTTAGCTACTGGTCAACAAGTGAAAGAAGCACAGGCTTTCTTTAAAGAGAAGAAGTATTGTCATATTATAATTACACTTAGTGCATTGAATAAGAGTGATATAGAGAGGTTATTGAAAGTTATATTAGAATTAGTTCCAGAAGGAATTCCTTTTTATAGTCAAGAAGATCTAAGTGATTTACCTACCAAGTTCTTTGTAAGTGAAATCATCAGAGAGAAGATATATGGTTTGTTTGGGGAGGAGATACCTTATCATACAGCCGTATTAGTTAACTCTTATAAAGAACAACCTCTCTTGATTAAGATTCAGGCCGATATAGTCGTTAATAGAGAGACTCAAAAAGCCATCATTATTGGTGAAAAAGGTAAGATGATTAAAGAGATAGGTGTACAGGCGAGAAAGGATATTGAGGAGTTTATAGGTTCTAAAGTATATTTGGAATTGTTTGTGAAAGTGAAGCCTAAGTGGAGAGATAATGAATTGAAATTAAAGGAATACGGGTATCAATAAAAATTAAAAATAGCTTGATTTAAAATATTGATTATCAATACTTAAAAAAAGTTTATATAAATATTTAAATGAAATTAATATGAGCTATACAGTAGCCATTGTAGGTAGACCCAATGTAGGTAAAAGTACATTGTTTAACCGCTTTTTAGAAGAGCGTAAAGCCATTGTAGATGATATTAGTGGTGTAACAAGAGATCGTCAATATGGCGTTACAGATTGGAATGGTAAATCTTTCAATGTCATTGACACAGGTGGATTTGTGCCAGATTCTAGTGATATGTTTGAAACAGAAATTAGAAAGCAGGTTAGAATTGCCATAGATGAGGCGAATGCCATCATATTTATGGTGGATGCTGCAACTGGATTAACAGACTTAGATGATTCTATGGCTGATATGCTTAGAAGAACTACCAAGCCAGTATATGTAACTGTCAATAAAGTTGACAATTCAACTCGTGCCTTAGAAGGTACCGAATTCTATTCTATGGGATTTGAGCATAATTTCTTCATTAGCTCTATTTCTGGTAGTGGAACAGGGGAGCTTTTGGATGCTGTAACTGCAGATATTAAAGAAGAACCAAAAGCAGTTGCTACTGAAGAATTACCAGACGGAGCAGAACCAGAAGAAGCGCCATCAATTCCTAAGATTGCCATTGTTGGTCAGCCCAATGCCGGTAAGTCAAGCTTATTGAATGCAATGATTGGTCAGGAGAGAACTATTGTAAGTGAAATTGCAGGCACTACGCGCGATACCATTCATACTCATTACAATATGTTTCAAAAAGAATTCATGTTGATTGATACAGCTGGTATCAGAAGAAAGAATAAAGAGAAGGACGATTTGGAGTTTTACTCCGTTATACGTGCCATTAAAGCAATGGACGAGGCAGATGTTTGTTTATTGGTTTTGGATGCTGAGAAAGGGGTAACAGCTCAGGATCTAAGCATTTTTAGTTTAGCCATTAGAAAAGGAAAGGGTATTGTGGTTTTGGTGAATAAATGGGATTTAATACCAAAAGAGACCAATACTGCTCGTGATTACGAAAAGAAGCTAAAAGACAAACTGGCACCTTTTACAGATGTACCAATTTTGTTTATTTCAGCAACCGAGAAAACAAGGATTTTCAAAGCAATTGAATTGGCTTTAGATGTATACGAGAATAAGCATAGAAAAATTGCTACTTCTAAATTGAATGAAATCATGTTGAAGGTTATTGAAAAATACCAGGCACCAGTGGTAAGAGGGCATGTAATTAAGATCAAGTTTGTACAACAATTACCAACCAGGGTCCCAAGTTTTGCGTTTTTTACCAATTTCCCAGATGATATAAAAACCCCATATAGAAATTACCTAGAAAATCAGGTAAGGGCAAATTTTAAGTTTACTGGGGTGCCAATACGTATTTACTTCAGAAAGAAGTAGTTATGAGGGTATAAACTAAGTTTTTGGCTTTTTTTTGAAATAATATTAAAAAAATTAGTTAAAATTTGGTGAATAAATGGTCTATTGATATATTTGCACACGTATTTTTAATACCAAACTTAAAAAAACCTGAAAATGAAAAAAGTATTCGCAATCTTCGCTATCGCTGCATTAGCTGCTTGTGGTGGCGCTTCTACTGAAGCAACAACTGATACTGCTGCTGCAACTGTTGATACAGCTGCTGTTGCTGTTGATTCTACTGCTGTAGCTACTGATTCAACTGCTGTTGATTCTGCTGCAACTAAGTAATTAGAAGTATATAACTTCTTGCAAGAAGGTCCCTCCGCATGCGGAGGGATTTTTTTTGCCCAAGATCTCCATTTTGGCACATATATTGCATATATAGTAAACTCATAAATGTATCCGTTTTGACTTAGTAATATGTCAAATTGGCTAATGCATTTATACTATATACTAAATTGATAGACAGTGAATAATATACTTTTTAAGACAGAAGAAGAGAATGAGTTCATACCGCTTTTTTCATTTAACGAGCAGGATATGGAAAACGAGCCAGCATTAGAAATGGAAGAGATTATTCCCATTTTACCCCTAAGGAATACCGTTTTATTTCCAGGTGTAGTGATTCCTATCACTGTAGGAAGAGATAAAAGTATTCAAGCAGTGAAAGCAGCTTTTGGCAAAGACAAACTTATTGGGGTAGTATCTCAAATGGATGGTAATATAGAAGATCCAACAGCAGCAGATTTATGTAAAATTGGAACGGTTGCCAAAGTGATCAAGATGATCAAAATGCAAGATGGTGGAACAACAATCATCATTCAAGGAAAACAAAGATTTGAATTGGTTGAGATGGTGGAAGTAGATCCATTCTTTCAGGCAAGAGTCAATTTATTGGAAGAAGAAAAAATTAGTAAAGAGGATCAAAATTTTCAAGCCTTATTATCTACCATTAAAGATTTAGCTACGCAGATAATACAGCTTTCGCCTAATTTTCCTTCAGAGGCGGCAATGATTTTAAAAAATATTGAGAGTCCATTATTCTTGATCAATTTTGTGAGTAGTAATTTGAATGTTACTATTAATGAAAAACAGGCTTTATTAGAGCAAAATAATATTATTGCAAGAGCAGAAAAACTAATTCATTTTTTACAACAAGAATTGCAATTTGTTGAATTGAAGAATAAGGTAGCTAATAAAACCAGAACGGAGTTAGATAAACAACAAAGAGATTATTTTTTACAGCAGCAATTAAAGAGTATTAAAGACGAATTGGGGGGTGATCCTAATGAGCGTGAGATTGTTGAAATGAAGAAGAAAGCTGAAAATAAAAAATGGCCAGAAGCAGCAAAAAAATTATTTCAAACTGGATTGGAGAAATTGGAGCGTATGCATCCAAGTACACCAGATTATTCAGTTGTATATAATCATCTAGATTTATTATTAGATCTTCCATGGTTAGAATATACAGATGATAATTATGATTTAAAAAATGCAAAAAAGGTTTTAGATAATGATCATTATGGAATGTCTAAAATCAAGAATAGAATTATTGAATACTTGGCGGTACTTAAATTAAAAGGGGATATGAAAAGTCCTATTCTTTGTTTTTTAGGTCCTCCAGGTATTGGTAAAACATCTTTAGGTAGATCTATTGCGCACGCTATTGGAAGAAAATATACCAGAGTAAGTTTGGGTGGCTTGCACGATGAGAGTGAAATTAGAGGGCATCGTAAAACCTATATTGGTGCAATGCCAGGTAGAATTATTCAAAGTATTAGAAAAGTTAAAACATCTAATCCTGTAATGATATTAGATGAGATTGATAAAATTGGTAAAGATCTAAGAGGCGATCCTTCTAGTGCTTTATTAGAAGTCTTAGACCCGGAACAAAATCATAGTTTTTATGACAACTACTTAGAATCAGAATATGATTTAAGTAAAACATTATTTATTGCTACTGCAAATGATATAAGTCAGATTCAACCTGCTTTAAGAGATCGTTTAGAAATTATTGATTTAAGTGGCTATGCAGTAGAGGAGAAAATTGAAATTGCAAAGCGTCATCTATTGCCTAAACAGAAAGAAGCACATGGATTAGATAAAATCAATTTTAAAATTCAGGACAGTGTACTAGAAAAAGTAATCGAAGATTATACTAGAGAGAGTGGTGTAAGAGAGTTGGATAGACAGTTGGCTTCTATAATGAGGTATCAAGCTAAAGAGCTTGCGTATAAACATAAAGTTAAACCAACTGTAAGTAAGACTGATTTAATTAAAATTTTAGGACAATCAAGGTATAGCAATGATTTGTATAAGACAGTGAATATGCCTGGGGTTGCTGTTGGATTAGCATGGACTTATGTTGGGGGTGATATATTATTTATCGAAACCTTATTAGCAGAAGGCAAAGGCGAATTGAAGTTAACTGGTAATTTAGGAAATGTAATGAAAGAGAGTGCAACAACTGCACTTACTTATTTACAAGCTAATTTTAAAAAGATAGGTGTTGACCCTGAGCTTTTTAAAACAAAATCCATTCATGTTCACGTTCCAGAAGGAGCAGTTCCCAAGGACGGTCCAAGTGCTGGTATTACTATGTTGACAGCTTTAAGTTCTGCATTTACAGGTAGAAAAGTAAAACCATATTTAGCGATGACGGGCGAAATAACCCTTCGCGGTCAGGTTTTACCAGTGGGAGGTATTAAAGAGAAAATACTAGCAGCTAAGAGAGGAGGAATGAAAGAAATTATATTGTGCGCTCAGAATGAAAAAGACGTTAATGAAATTGACCAAAATTTTATAAAGGGTGTTCAATTCCATTACGTTAAAACCATGCAACAGGTTTTAGATCTTGCCTTGGTATAAGCAAATATTGTAGATTTGTTGTATGATTAAAAAATGGCATGGTTTAACTTGGGTAAATTTGGGGGCATGTATTTGTCTACTTTGCTTAAGTAATTTTGCTAAAGCACAATCTGTTGGTGGTAATGCGGTCTTTAATTTTATTACATTGTCTCCATCAGCAAAAACAACTGCATTAGGAGGATTGAATATTAGTCAAATTGATGCAGACCTTGGATTGGCGTTTAATCAGCCAGCTTTTTTAAATAAATCAATGGATGGTCAAGTTCATTTAAGTGTAAAACCTTATTTCGCTTCTATCAATCAGTATAATTTTAATGGTGCCCACTTTGCACAAAAATTTAATACTACCATCGGCTGGGGTGTTCAGTATATGGATTATGGGACTATACCAATGACAGATATTGCAGGAAATGAATTGGGTAGTTTTAGACCCAATGAATATGCATTTCAATTGAGTGCTGCAACATCTTATCGCAACAATTTTCATGTCGGCACTAATCTTAAGTTTATTCAATCCTCATATGGCATCTATCATTCCACTGGGGTTGCAGCAGATGTAGGAATTGTTTATTCACCTTATAGCGGACTAGCGCAATGGGCATTATTGGTTAATAATGTTGGTGTTCAAATAACCAAATTCAATCAAAAAGAAAATTTACCATTTAATATAACAGCAGGCTTTTCCAAGAAATTAGCTAATGCCCCTTTTCAATTTTCATTAACTGCTCAAAGATTGACTGTTTGGGATAATGCCTATAATGATCTTGCATTTAATTCTATAGAAGGGTATACTAATCCAAGTAAATACCAAAACTTATTCAATCATTTAATTCTTGGAACTGAATTAAAACTAGGGTCATCAATGAGTGTCCTGATGGGATATAATTTTTTAAGAAGGTATGATTTAAATATTCAAAATCAAAAAAACGGATTAAATGGATTTAGCGCAGGTTGTAGTTTCTTAGTCAACAATATACAATTGCAATATGCTAATGCCTTTTTCCAAAATAACTTAAATCATCATTTCACTATTTTATACCAATTCAAAAAAAGGGATTAACCTTTCTTTTTAGGTAATACAGCTTTTGGTTTTTGAGCTTCTTTGTTAGCAGCTGTTTTTTTATTAGCTACCGGATTAGTTGGCAATGGTTGAGATGTATTTGTTACTGCTGGTTTGGTATTGCTTGGTTGTTGATCTGGTAATACATAATCTGATTCAGCCTTAATTTCTTCTGTCTCTACTGGAATATCTGCAGCAGTGGTGTCTTGTCCTACGAAATTAATATTTAAATCTCCCATGCCAGAAGGTTTGTCAAAGCTTGCATTTGGATCTAAATTACATGCTGGATCCTTGGCTACTTTCTCCATGAAATATGCCCATATTGGTAAAGCGCCATGTGCGCCTTGTCCAAAATAGTTGTCAGTAAATCTTATGTATCTATCATCTGCTCCCACCCAAGCACCTGCTAATAATTGTGGAGTATAGCCCATAAACCATAAATCACTATTGTCGTTAGTTGTTCCTGTTTTGCCAGCAATAGATTGAGCATTAATTCCAAAAGAGTACATGCTTCTACCGGTACCTTTTGAAATAACACCTTCCATCATACTTACTACAGAATAAGCCGTCACTTCATTAATTACTTTTCTTCTTTGAGGCGAGAAGCTCTCTAATACATTTCCGTTTTTATCTTCTATTCTGTTTATAAAAAATGGTTGTGCATTATATCCGCCACCAGGGAACATAGTATAGGCTTGAACCATTTCAAATAAAGAGATTTCTGCAGAACCTAACGCAATACTAGGGTAGGCAGGTATATCTGTTTGAATATTACATTTCTTTAAATAATCTACAAATTCTTTTGCAGCTTCGTTTCCTTTTGGATTAATCTGCTTCATAATATAGCCTGATGCGCAGTTTCTTGATTCTGCTAAAGCCTGTGCCATCGGCATTGATAATCCAGTACAAGATTTAGGAGTATTAGGCACCATGCCATATCCATCGAAACTTTGTTGTTGGTCTTGAACAATACTAAATGGGGTGAATCCTGCTTTTTCAATGGCCAATGAGTATAATAATGGCTTCATGGTAGAACCAACCTGTCTTTTAGTATTCTGATTAACGTGGTCGTATTTGAATGTCTTAAAATCTACGCCTCCAACCCATGCTTTTACTTCTCCAGTAAAAGGGTCAACTGCTAAAAATCCTGTTTGTAGAATTTGCTTATGATATTTTAATGAATCCAAAGGAGACATTGTAGTATCTATGAATCTATTTTTATTATATGCGAAAATGCGCATACTTACTGGCTCGTCGAAAGATTTTCTAATATCTGCTTCATCGATATCTTCCGCTTTCATTTTTTTCCAACGATCTGTTTGTTTAATAGCTAATTCTAATAGGTTATTGAAATCTTTCCAAACAGAACCATTCTTAATATTACTTTGCTGATTGAATGCTTTTTGCAAATAAGACATATGCCTTGCAACAGCTTCTTCTGCATAGTATTGCATTCTTGGATTAATGGTAGTATAAATTTTTAATCCATCTCTATATAAATTGTAATTATCTCCATTATTCTTCTTGTGCTCTTTACACCACTTTTTCATAAACTCTCCTAAGTTCATTCTGAAGTAGGGGCCTAATCCATTGTTTTCATCCAACTTTTTAAAATTGGTAACTACTGGAAGCGCTTTTAATTCATCTGCTTGTTCCTGTGTTATATACTTCTGCGAAGCCATTCTATTTAAAACGAGGTTTCTTCTTTCAAGTGCTAATTTGGGATTTCTGTTAGGATTATATTTGGTAGGGGCGTTAATCATACCAATTAACAATGCAGCTTCTTCTACATTTAATCTATCAGGTTCTTTTTGAAAAAATGACCTTGACGCATTACTTACGCCAAATAAATTCTCACTAAATGGTACTGTATTTAAGTAGAGCGTTAATATTTCTTGTTTTGTAAAATTGCGTTCTAATTTGATGGCAATAATACTCTCTTTAATTTTTTGAATTACACGTAGTAACTTATTTTTTGTACTCCAATTGTCTGTAAACAAATTCTTAGCCGTCTGCATAGTGATTGTAGAAGCCCCGCCTTGGCTTCCTAAAAAGGCAACTGCTCTTAATAAGCCCTCACCATCTACACCATAATGATCATAAAATCTTTTATCCTCTGTTGCAACCAGTGCTTGAATCAAATAGGGGCTAAGGTCTCTATATTTAACACTAATTCGATCTTCTAAATAAAATTTACTCATTGGGGTTCCGTCTTGAGCATAAACCTGACTTGCCAAAGAAGCCGTAGGATTTTCGATATCATCTAAATCAGGCATATCTCCAATCCAGCCAAAATTTAGCATTAGAATGAAAAATAAAAAAACGCCGCCGGCAATAAAATACCATTTCCAAAATTTTTGATTCACGAGCTTCTTTTTTATTTATAAATATTTTTAAACATATATTCTTTGTACTCAAGCAGATCTTGATAATTATTAATCATCAAGATATTTGATTTCCCAAAAATAAATATTTCATATTGTTTTACAGGGATAAAAGAGATCAATTCTCCCTTTAACCTTGGTTTTATTTTAGTGGTATAGGCAATACTTTCTTTTTGGTTGTCAAAAGGGCCCACCCAGACAATATGAGTATCCTCATTAAACTGCACATAAGTGGCATTTAGCTGTAACTTACTAAATTCGTCATTATTGACATTATCTAATGCATTTTGTGCTTCTTTGACAAATACTTCTTTTGTTCCCTTGATAACCATTGCCATATAGT
>Ga0222712_10005604_pt1 | contig 12632 bp, 8 predicted proteins | sample C33_657DmetaG_FD_165043 | JGI IMG/M metagenome (GOLD analysis project Ga0222712, IMG submission 165043) | Estuarine water microbial communities from San Francisco Bay, California, United States - C33_657D | ecosystem: Environmental > Aquatic > Marine > Unclassified | place: USA: California...
TAAGCATTTAAAAAGAACGAATATTCAAAATACTGACAATGGATGCTATATTCTGCTAAATACTTCAAAAACGGGATCCCAAGTAAAAATCCCACTTCCTAATTATGCTATTGAAATTATTGAAAAATACAAAAGAAAAAGTAAGAGCCTGGTGTTACCAAAGCTTTCTAAAGTTAAATCCAACCTTGCATCAAACAACTTATTGAACTTGCTGGATGGACTTGCGATTACAGCAATAATTAGATTCAAGCAAGGGAAGGCTATAGAACTAATAAATGCTAAGGGAAAATAGTATATATTTTGGATGATAAAATAATATACCAATCTATTGTATAACTATAAATATTTGTCTATTTTTTTACAATTATAAAGGTTCATATACATAGAAGAAATTATTTAATAATATTCGATAAGAAAAATAGACTTTTTTCTATACTCTTCTTCATTTTCAAAATTAGGAACATGTATCCATTCATCAGCTATCTTAGCTAGCAATTCCTTTAATTTATTTTGACTCAAAAAAGATTCGTTTATCAAGAAATAATTTGAATTGACAATAATTGTAATGTAGTTAGATGAATCAAGCCAAGAAAGATCATTCATTATTTCTAAAAATGAGTTTAAATTTCCAGAATAATATTTAGGAAAATTAAACTCATTTTTCATTTCATTCATAAAATCAGTTACTGTTGACGACTTTTTTCCGTCAATAATAGCAAAATATGTTTCCGATTCCTTTAAGTTATTTTGAATTAACAAATCCTGTTTAATCTTTTTTATTTCCATTTTTTATAATTATTTTATCTCAATAAATGTTTTATAATGATTGTTTGTATAATAAGCTTTACCATTATTTCCGATTACAACTCTTTCTGTTCCACGGCTTTGGCCTTTTATGTTAGGATTTACATCGTATTCTCTATAAATAATAGGGCTGCCGGTATTGTCGTTTTTTGGTAAGGCTTGGCCGCCTTCACTACTATTATTTTCAAAAAATCTGCCTCCTTTATATCCAGGCCGAGTAGCTCCATTCTTACTTTTTGCATATTCAACCACACTCTTTGCAGCATCTGGAATTTTACTATCTGAAGTAAAAGAAAATAAAAGTTTTATAAAAGTAACCATCCCTCTTCCTAATATTAATCCAGATGCAGCATCAGAAAGAGAATTTCCTACAGGATCTAAATGCAATATTGCATATTCTTTATTTCTGTATTCTGCTTCAGTTTTTCCTTTGTTAAGATTAATACTTGGCTTAGCCCCGTCAATACTTATTATATCATAAGAATCATTTGTTTTTGTTATTTCAACTTCTTTTGTTTTGGTATTTACTTGAATGACATCTTCATTATTTTCTTCTTTTGTTGACAGACTTCTTATTTGACTTAAAATATTTTTTATTTCTTCAGCATCGCTTGTAGTCCATCCGTTTATATTTTCTACCCACATTCCATCAGGATCAATAAATCGAATAGGATTATTGTAGCAATATGTATAAGGGCTCCATCTCCTACTTACATCGGCAAGAGGGTCTATTGTAAACCACCTTCCAATCTGTGTATCATACAACCTTGCACCGTAATCCAAATAATCTAAGCCACTACCATCACTAAATTCTTTGCTTTGTTCTTCCTTCCCATTGTACTTAAACTTATTCTGCAAACCTCCAGCAGCTTCCTTTCCAATCACTTTCATACTTAACCCGAATGGATAATAACTGGTTGCATCAATTATGTGGGTTGCTATACTATAATCATCCGTTATTGTCATTCTGGTATTACCTAAATGGTCTTTTAAGAAATAATCATATACATAGCCATTATTTGTATTATTAATCCTGAGCCTACCCTCTTCATGTGCTATAAATTGAAGTACGTCGTTTTGATAAATTACTCCATTTAAATAAAGGGTGGTTGTGGTAGTACCATTTGTATTATCTACAACTTTCTTTTGCAATTTGTTGCCAGCTGCATCGTAAGTGTATGATATGGTACCTTTTCCTGTCATTGTAATTGTCTGAGGTAAATTTAGATAATTATATGTTATGGTACTTATTCCTTTATTATTGTCTTGGGTCATATTCCCATTAGTGTCATAATTATAATCGGTAGTAGTTTTACTGCCTGCATTGTACTTAAAATCACCAAGTGTGCTATTATTGTCATTTACTCCATCTGTAACAGCTTTAAGCTTATTAGAGCCTGAGTAATAGGTGTAATTAAGTTGGTCTATGAGTACAGAGGTGTTTGCATTAGGTTTTAAACCCATCTGATTCATTTGTAGGATATTACCATTAGCATCATAATTAGGTATAGTCATACTATAGTCAACTCCTGCATTTTTATTAAATCCACCCCCAGTATACTGGTTAAAGTCTGCTACTTTTAAGCGGTTAGCTTGGTCATAATTAAAATCGTATTTACGTATCTGACCATCATGACCACTTTTCCACAACATTCCAGCTATATTGCCATTATACTGTAAGCCATTAGACCACCCAGCTCCATTACCTGCAGTAGGGCTTTTATCATACCCTAATTCAAATCCAAAAAACTGTCCGGCACAGTAACAATTTGGTGTAGTAAAACTCTCGCCACTAAACCATGCATTACTCGCAGTGGATACATCTTGGACATAAGAACGATTTATTCCTAATAACCAACCTCTAATATTATAATCATAATTGAGGGTTTCTAAGGGCGCATTTGTATAGTTTGTTCCACTCCTTTGGCGGCCAAGGTTTTTAACTTTAATTTGACCTAATCCATCATATTGCATATTTGCAACAGTAGTATATCCCGAAAAAGCGCCACCATTAACAAGGCTATTACTTACTTGATTTTCAGTTGTGATTGGCCTATTTAATGCATCGAAAGTCGTTTTACTTATAGTAATAGTAGTTTGCGCATTAGGATAATTAGCTTTTTGCTGACTTTGTACAATTATACAAGGCTGACCAGACCAAGTATATTGTGTAGAACTAATATCAATTCCTCCCGTTATATTTTGCTTTTGTACTTGTATAACTCGAGCTTTATCGTCATATATATTAGAGGTATATAAATATGTCAGAGGGTTATTATTATTGAGCACTTTAACTTTAGTCCATGTAACCATCCCTTTTAATTGGATTGCCTGAGGAGCCTGAACCGGCATAACTGGATATGGCAGGTTACTATTATCTGTATTTGCAAAATATCCATTCCAGGTACTGTTAAAAGTGCCACTTACAGCAGACAACCCATTACTGTAATCATCATAGTGTGTCTCTGTAAGTAATTCAAAACCGCCACCAATTGATGGATAAGTGGTACTATAATATGCATTGCTTAGATGAGCAGCAAAATCACCATAATACCCATTTAGCATACCTGTTTGTACTGGCCTATTTAAATTATCGTAAATAGTAGTTAACCAAGCTGGAGTTGGTAAATTCCTCATGTTAGCATCCTGTGTCATTACCAACCGGTCTCTATTATCATAAACCATATACACTTCACCTGCTCCAGGAACCTTTTTAACGATCATTCTGTTTCGTTGGTCATATTCATACCTAAAGCTTTGCTCATTCAATATAGAATAGTTAAATACCCAGCTATTTTGAATCAATGCTTTAACACCTTCTGGCTGAACAACACACCTTAAGTTACCTAAATCATCATAAATATAATAAGTACTTAACCAGTTATTATAATCAGCACCGTTACCGTTATCTGAAGCGCCTAAGCTAACTTTTTTTAATATTACTTTTCCGTCCAAATCTTTAAATTCAATTACCTGATTGTTATTTTCGTCAGTTGTAATATTTTTATACAATGTTCCCGCTACATATGTGCCATCATTACTGTAACTACCTAAAACTCCTATACCATTATTGTAAACGTTCCATTTTTTAACATCATCCGCATTGGTATTAATCCAATAACCAGATTGAACGCCCCTGTTACTTCCTACCCAGCTATTACCAGCAGACATTGTCAAAATCGGCCTACTTAAAGGCGAAGCCTCAAATTGAATTAAACTAAGTGCATTGCCCCCATTTTCTCCTTGGCCAGCAACGGGACTTGTGTAGCTATTATAAAAAGAAGACTGTGCATTTATGGCTCCCGCTTTATATTCTCCATCTGCAGCATTTGATACATAAGGCAAATAATTTATGTTATTTCTGCCAAATGCATCATATCCTAATTGAATAGTTAAATCAAGATTATTGCCGCTAGCGGTTTCTAAAGATCCTTGTTTTGCAACTGTTTGCAGGGGCCTACCTAATCCATCAAAATATTGCGTAACCTGCTTAACAGCACTAATAGGTTTTGATATTAATGTATTTGGATTCGCCTCTGGAGCTGTTGCAGTCCATGTCCTTACAAAGTTTATTTGTGCCCATATAGTTTGGTTTGTTAAAAAAGAAATTAACACAAGCAATACAACTATACGAATGTTATTTTTATGTCTTACCACTTCTATAATTTTATTTGTATAATGGAATAATGTAAATAGACTAACCTTTAGATTTAGATTTAGATTGCTTTATCAGACTCTTCTTCTCTTTTATTTTATTTGCTTTTTTTTGGTCATCGTCCATAAGTTTTTGAAACTTTTCCTTTACCATAATTTTACTCAGCTCGTCTTTCCACATTAAATCAATTTCTGATAACCTCTTGCTCCTTATTTCAAATTCTAACTGCATGTTTCCCAATGCAGCTATCGACTTGTAGTATTTTTTTGTACACTTTAATACAGGTGCTTCTTGATTCTTATTAAGACCATACTTTATTTTATAAATTTTTACCAATTGAATAGCCATACTATCACTATTACGATTATTCAAAGCTTCTCGTGATTGTCCAGAAACAATTGATGTATCACAAATACCCAAGAACAACATCACGATTACTAAATACTTTTTCATACTTGAAAATTTAGAGGGTAATATTTAATATATTATAGTAGTGGTAAACTGTAGCGTAGGTTCCACTCACATATTGATAAGTCACAACTGGTGCAGAATATTGCAATACCGCCGAACTTCCTGAAACTGTTGCCGTATGACTATAATTTAATAACTCTCCAGTTAAATCATTTTCAGTCATTTCAGTATATTCCACTAGAGCATTTGTTACACTAACAGGCTGTGTGCAGTTGACATCGCTATAAAAATTGATAACCAAATCCCCATAACCACCATAGTTATTTTGGATTGAAATAACTCCATAAACTGTAGTTGGAGTAGACGAGCCATTACCACCACCATTGCCAGAATTGGATTCTAAACAAGAAGTGTTTTGCCCAAACAAATTATAGCAGAATTTTTTGATAATATTATTATCCTGGTCGCGGATTAACTTTAAACGGTTCATTCCATCATACTCGTAGTAACTGGTTCTTCCTGCCGCATCTGTTTGCGATGTCATACCAATAAGTGGCGCAAACGTAAAAGATGTCAATTGAGCAGCAGGTGTAATTCCATGCAAACTCGAACGAACTGAATTAAAAAGCGATCTTAAAGAAGCATCACCTGATAAGATTGCGTTATCTATTTGACTTTGATTAATTATACTACTTACTGTTGCATAATCACTGCCAATGATTTTAGCTACAGGATAGTGACCCTTATATCCCCATAAATATGTCTCTTTTATATCATTTTCTTTTTGCTGCTCAAGTATATTTCCATAGTTATCATAGTGATTATACTTTAATCGAGTTTCGATTGGAAAATTATATAACCCAAGTTTTGTATTATCATTTACAATTAAATTATTAAAGTTTTTATAATTGTTTAATCTGGTTGACAATAAAGTTTCAATACCACTTTTTGATACGTATGTTTTTTCTTCAAGAACTGGCGTTAACATGTTCCTGGAAACCATAGATTGAGAAATAAAATCACTCTTATCTTGAGGATAACTATACCGTGTAATATTGACATCACTATTACTATTCGAAGCTGAAGATTGTGTCAAAAACAAATTTGAAGGATTCGAATATTGAAAATTATTTTGAACTACAAGACTATCGCCGCCTCCAGGCTTATATGTAATCCTACGTTCAGCAGTTTTGCGCATTGCTCCCGTTTTAATAGGATATGGATACAAAGTGAAGAAACCTTGACCAAATGATGTATTTGAAGACTCAGGGCCGCTTGAATATGTGACACAATCACACAATTTCACAAATTGCTTAGTTTGTTTTAAGCCTATTGCATAAAACGTATTAGTGTTATAATCAGTCCAACTATAACCAATTCTTGCAACTGGCGTATATTGATTATTTTCCCACTTATAATTTATTTCATCAACTTGGAGTGCCTGATTCCAAACATTATTGATAACACCATAGTTGCCACTATTTATAATTGATGCAGGTAACCCTGTATCATCTTTTAAAATATTATAATGGTATACCGTTTTACCTGAATTTATAGATGGAGTTCCAACATATTTAGTTACCATCGAATATAAAATAGGTGCTCCAAGATAGTTTAATGAATTATACTTTGATACCCCAAAATAATTCCTATGCAAAAAGGTGTTATCAAGATTACATAAACCCCCAGATCCTGCAGTCACCTTATAATATGCCTGATATTGCTCTTCATAATTTTTATAAAACTTATCTTCATCAAAAAGTCTAACCCCGGTTCCATTTTCATTTTCTCCATAGGAGTAATACTCTTCATTTAATAATGAACCTTCAATAGAAAAGTTTTTTATTGATTTGACCCTTATACCCCCGCCAATCTTAACAACATGTTGATTATTTAAATCAGACCAATACTTGTTTGGCTCAAAATCGAATGTGGTATATCCTCCAGTTGGATATGTAATTTTATTTAAAACTCCAGCCTTCATGTAATTAGCATCAGGCTCTCTATTTGCATTGCCAATTACTGTAGCAGAACTGCTACTATAATAAGTATCACTTATACCCAGTCCATTTGCAGCTGAATAAACAGTGGTAGTTGGCAACAAACTATTATTATTACTTCCATTATAATTTCCCCAATAATCCATGTTATAGGAATTAAAAGGCGGAAGAGTAGTTGCATCATAATCAAAACTATAATTACCCTGCTGTAAGGTTGCAAGATCTATATTAGAAAAGCCTGTAAGCTTTAGCCGATATTGTGCATGAAATGGCTGATTTGATGTTGGCGAATAGAAATAATCGTAATTGAGCTTAACCTTTTTTACTGGTTGGCTTATATTATTATAAACAACAATCTCATCCAGCGATTTACTATACTCAAGTATATCAATTCGAGAATTATTTCTGTTGAATTGAACATATCCGTTTTTGAAATAAATTCGCTTTACTACTTGCTCAGAATAATTTAAAGAACTAGTAGTTGTACTCATGAGCCCGCTACCCGCCGAAGAACCATAAAAATATGTTGGTGCGCTTCCTGCACAACCTGATTCTATAGCACCTATAGAAATATTGCTACTTTCCATAGCGTCATTAAAATACTTAGTTTCATATTCTATGGAAATAGTATCAACCAGATTAGCTGAAATAACTGAAGTTAAGTGCCAAGTATTTATTGTTGTTTGCTGGGAAGAAAAATCAGATGAAACTGTCGAATAATTTGAATATTTATAAATTGTTCCATTTTCATCAACTATCTGAAAAGCAAGATATCCGGCATTATTGTTTTTAGTTATTTTAATAGGCTCATATGGAATAGTAACAAACTGTTTATCTGGATTAATGATAAACTTACCAGATTTACCGGCAATATTATAAGCAAATAAATCTGGCTCTAAATCATACCCTACACCTGAAGCTATATTATACGTAGATGCTGTATAATAGTTGTTAATAGAAGATAACTGCGAAAAAGTGGGTGGGGTATAATTAAAAAGTCCGTATTGACTATCATCTTTTGCTCCATATACTGTTCGAGTGATTTGTCCACCTGCATTAACACTCCATCCTAATCCAGTTTCAGGTGGCTTTTGATTAACTTGAACACCACCAGCATGATAAGACAATGTTATTGGCAAGCTAAGTGTTCCCGACTTTACCTCATACAATGGAAATGATATATCAGGCACTCCCGTAACATTACCAACAGGAATTGAACCATATTTACCGAGTTCTGCTGCATTTGGAGCAGCAGGTATATATGATTGAAGGTTGAGTTGTGATTGACCAAAAATATTGATACTCACAAGCAACACTATTGAGAATAAAAGAGTTTTTTTACTAATCATATCGAAAATTTAATGAACTAAAAAGCCACAACGATTTATATAATTATTGTTTAATGATTCTTGAGATTTGCACTTGATTACCATAGGTGAACTTTAATAAATATGTACCTGAAGAAAGGTTGTTCACTTTTATTGGTAAAGAATAATGGCCAATTTCTAACAACCCGGCGTAATTACGATATACAGAGACACCTTCTAAAGTCAGTATTTGTATTTCTACAATTTCAGCTTTAGGTATTTCAAATTGAGCTGTGATTAAACTATTAAAAGGGTTTGGAAAAGTACGCAGGTGAAGTTTCTTTGCCATTATAGAGCTATATGCCCTTGCAAGAACTATAAAAATTGGCTTAGATGGCTCGTTTCGTTGTGGAGAAAACATTTCCATATTTCCAGCAAGAAATATACTATCTCCAGTTTGTACCAAATTTAAATTGGCATTTTGGAAATTGTATTTTATTCCGTTTTCTTGACTATAATGATCTTTTCGGCGATATTCCATTTTATCAAAGCGTAATGAATCATAAGATAAGTCTGCGCTTAATTTAATAGAATCAGATTGATCTTCTATCCACAAGCCTGTTAGCTTTTTACTATTAAGGCTTAAATTCAACTGAAGAGATTTGCTGGAAGTAATGTACTTGCCACTCCAATCATATTGTATAATAAATCCTTTATAATTACCAGAAACAATTTCTGACGTAGGAATATAATGCCGTATCTTATTAAAAGTATTTGCAATTTTCTTGTCAGGAATAGCGGCATTATTAATTTGTTGCACCAACTTCATAGCAGAGTCGTTAATATTTTCGCCGATAGGTGTTTGCAATTCTTTAATCGCTTGCAAATAGCCAACAGCAGCTGATTTACTTAACCAGTATTTTGCACTATCTGCATTTTTTACAACCCCGTAACCATTGCGCCAACATAAACCATAGAAATACATGCTATTATCCCTTTCCAACTTAGCACCGCGGAGAAATAATTGAGCAGCTTTTGTGTAATCCTGATTACAACCCAATCCTTTAAAATATAGATATGCTTGAGCATAAACACTCTGCTCATCACCTAATTCAGCTGCTTTTGAAAAATTCTTGAACGCTTTCTCATAATCAATCGCCACTCCAATACCATCTTTGAATTTTACGCCTTGAGCGTAATAAAAGGATATTGAATGATTTAATACGGAATCAATGCCACTTTGTGCTGATACCGAAAAACATGAACTTAAAATAAAAACAACCACTGCTAATTTTGTACGCATTTTTGTTTTTTTATTATAATAAATACGATGAACTATTTAATTATCAGGCACATAGTAGCTCCAAAATCAAAATTTATTAACTGCAAATCAATTGTTTACAATCGAATTAACAGGTAATAATTATAAATAGAAGTAGAGCAAATGATATTAATCAGGAACGAAAATATCAAATGACAATAAATGAATAATGCGTATAAATACGCAATTTTTAAAAGTCCAGGATTTATTTGTTATTGAACTAATTCAGATGTAAACTATACCTGTTAGGTATTTCAGCACAAAGCGAATAATTCATTTAAGATAAAAATACTGCCTACATTTTTTTTGCAATTTCGAGTATTTATACGCATTAATAGTAGACTATGTCGGATTATGTTTACACTAAATCTATTAATAGAATCAAAAAGCTTGATAAATTCAATACTTAATCTTTTAGGACAACATTTTACTCAAAGTATTTTTTGACAACCCATTTACTTAATTAAAATTTCGTATAAATACTGATAGTCAATAATTGAAAAATATTTAATTTAGTGTCAAACTTTATTTAACCATTAATATAAAAACGGCAAATGATTCAAGCTACATCATTTAGTAGAGGCATCTTCTCTGCACTAATAGTAATTGCACTCTTTTCTATACTAATTAATGGATGCAAAAAAGCATCATCTGAAAAGGTTACTAAGCTGTCTATTAATAATATACACAACGACCCTCTTTTTCAAGATTATGTAGTTAGAGTCCATTCTCAGTACAATTCTGTACAGAATTTCAACCTATTATCTAGTATAATGAAAGATGGAAAAATTACTAATGAAGAAAGCAATTTATTACATTCTGTCTATGGCTATAATAGTAAAGAAGAATTTCATTTTGCATATGTCCAATTATCGAATATTGCCAGGGAGCTTTGGAAAAAATACGATTTTAATTCCTACACGAATGAAGAAAAAAAAGCTGCTGTAATTAAAACATATGAACAAATACGTCATAATAATCCTACCTCAAATTCAATTGCTTTAAATTTCATCGATGATGATTGTGAAAAAATTAGACAGAGTTGTATCTTGTCAACTGCTGCTCAAGCAACTTTAATGCATATAGGATGTGGGGTTTTAGACATAGGGGTCATTTTGGGCGTTACATGTCACAGTGCTGCTATATTGTATCAAAAAGCTGAAGGAGATAAGTGTAATGCAGAAGCAGATAAATGCAAAACCTCTTAATCTATTTAATATGAAAAAAGAAAGTGTTTTAAAGTCAATTCCAATTATCTCACTTACACTAATAATAATAGCAAAATTAGTTTCTAATAGCTGGATTAACAATAACTATTTATCAATAATTACTACTTTACTTTTATGTTCATGTGTTTCGTTTTTGCTATTGTGGTCACGAATAGAACTTCATAAAAAAATACTTATAGCAATTTCAATTGCTATAACATTGATCATTTTTTTTGTTCAACTCTTTTGAATTTAGCTACTATTAAAATAGCAATTCTTTACTAATTCCTTAAATATTAGGAAAATGAAGTAAAATGTATTGACTTGTGCAGAAAACACTTATTTATTTCTCTCGGATTATGCACCTACAGAAAACAATTTCTTGCTCCAATTGGCCTTTATATGTTCACTCAATCTTTTAGCAGTATCTAATTTACTTACCCTAATATATTTCAAGAATGAGCGTTCGGTTCTATGTCCAGTTATCTTCATTAAGTCAATAGTTGGAAATCCCTGTAAATAGTAGTTGGTTGCAAATGACCTACGTGCAGTATGGCTTGAAACTAAATCTGCTAAAATATCCTTTGGCCTTGCACTAATCCTGCCTACTTCAGTAAACTCAGCTAATTTGCAAACGTCTTTTATGTAATCATTAAATTTTTGATTACTTATTGTTTTAGGAAGCTTATTAGGGCGGTCGGTATATTTTTCGAAAATTTCCAAAATAACTGGATTACATGGTATTATAACCAACTCCTTAGTTTTTTGTGTAATTGTCTTTATAAAATAGTCACCATCTATTTGAATGATATTTTCAGGTTTTATATTACTAAAATCCGAAAACCTTAATCCAACCCATGCACCAAATATAAAAAGGTCTCGTACTTCATCCAGTTTCTTATTAGCAATCTTTAAAGCATATAATTTAGCGAGTTCACCTTCTGTCAAATACACATGCTCTGTATCTTCCTCATTATAAGAGAACTTCTTATGCTTGAACTTCATATTATCTGTATACTCTAAGTCTACAGCTTCTCCCATAAACACTTTTATTATAGCAATATCTTTGGCTACAGTATTCACTTTTAGCTTTCTCGTGTTCTTTAAATAGTTTACATAGGAATAAAAGAAGTCCAAATCTATTGAATCAAAATCTACCCTACTTTTAGAATATTCTTGATATTCTTTAAGGTGTTTTGCTACAGCAGCATAATTATCTAAGGTTTCCTTACTCTTATCTTTACCCTTAAACTTGATTTCTCCATTAATAAATCTTTGGGCAAGCGTAAATAAGGTTGGCTTATTAGGATCACTTGCCTTGTTATGATTCTTGTCTATAAGTAAATCAAGCGTTCGCTTTAAAACAATAGGGTCAGGAATACCATCCTTTAAGCCTTCTGAATAGGCACGTAAACAAGCAGTCTCTAAATTATCAAGCATATCATTTAAGGCAAACTTACCATCGTTGGTTGTTGTTAGCTTGTTCTTAACTCTTTGTTTATTCTCATTCCAATCTGCAGGCTTTACTGATTGCCCAAACTCATATCTTAACCTACGCTTTTGATAAGCAAAGTCTAATACGATATTTGAAAAACCATCTTTCCCTTCTGGCTTTATTCTAAAATTAACTTGTGGTTTACGTGACATAGTTCCTTCCCTTTTTGGAAAGGTACGAATTAAATTCATATTAGGTGACACTATAGGTGACACTAAAATTGAATTCCGTTGCTATTTAAAATGATAGTAAAAATACATTTATATTGATTATCAATGATTTAGTATCTAATTATCACTTAAAATCATAGTTAATATCAATAGGTTCTTGTTCTCCCCCTACAGCAAAAAAAAGCCGCTTCCATAAGGAGCGGCTTTTTTTATTAATTATACATGCGTATGAATGCTATTTCTTTTTAATTAAAACAGCAG
>Ga0222712_10005607_pt1 | contig 12629 bp, 8 predicted proteins | sample C33_657DmetaG_FD_165043 | JGI IMG/M metagenome (GOLD analysis project Ga0222712, IMG submission 165043) | Estuarine water microbial communities from San Francisco Bay, California, United States - C33_657D | ecosystem: Environmental > Aquatic > Marine > Unclassified | place: USA: California...
TTGAATACAGCAATCTTGCTCTACACCAGACTGACACATCTTTGCATGTTGGCTTTACATTAAAAAATACAGGTTCTTTTGATGGCGATGAAGTTGCACAAGTTTATGTGAAGTTGCCTGCAAGAAATATTCCAATGCCGATAAAAGAACTAAAAGGATTTAAGCGTCTAAACATCAGGCGGGGTGATAAGCAAAATGTGAAGATTGACATCGCTGCATCAAGCTTGCGTTATTGGGATGAGTCGGTTTCTGCATTTGTACATCCGAAGGGCGAATATACTTTGATGATCGGCGCTTCTTCAGATGATATAAGGATAACAAAAAAACTCATGATCAAATAAACATATTTCAATTCTATTATTTATGCCAACCAATTCTATCATCATGAAAAAAACAAGGATTACATTTTTGTTTCTGTCATTGTTGATTGTGCTGTTGACGGCGGCGTTTGTTGTAAAGGATAAACAGCATCCTGCCAGTAAACAAAAGCCCAACATCATCTTGATCTTGGCAGATGATATTGGTTTTGAAACGATCAGTGCTTATGGCAGCAGCACTTATAAAACGCCAAGAATCGACAACATGGCCAAAGGTGGAGCCATGTTTCAAAACTGTTATGCACAGCCATTGTGTTCTCCATCTAGAGTGCAGATCATGACCGGTAAATCCAATTTCAGGAATTATGAAAGATGGGGATACCTCAACCAGAACGAAACCAATTTTGCGCACATCCTGAAATCACAGGGCTATTCAACATGTATCACAGGCAAGTGGCAATTAGGAGGGGATGAGTTCACCCCATACAAGGCAGGATTTGATGAATACCTGTTGTGGAACATCATGGACACCAGTTCAACCTATAATGAGCGCTACAAAGATCCCCGCTTGTTGGAGAATGGTGTCAGTAAGAAGTATTCAAAAGGAGAGTATGGGCCAGATCTTTTTGTGAATTATATCAAGGATTTCATCACCAGGAAAAAGGACGGTCCATTTTTGGTTTACTATCCCATGGTGCTTTCTCACAGGCCTTTTGTGCCAACCCCCGCCAATGGAAAAGTATATGAAAACTTCAAGATTGTGCCAAAAGGTGAACCTGGTGGGTCTGCTGCTGACAATGCATTTTTCAAAGATCAGATGGCTTACCTTGATAAAAACGTTGGAGAGATTCTGGACAAAGTCAATGAATTGGGTTTAAGTGAGAATACGCTGATTCTTTTTACCGGAGACAATGGAACGGGTGTAGGAATCAATTCAGACATGAAAGATGGTAGAAAAATTCCAGGTATGAAAGGTGCTACAACTGAATATGGGATTCATGTACCGCTGGTTGCCTATTGGAAAGGAAAGATCAAGCCAGGACAAGTAAACAACAAGCTGGTAGATTTCACTGATTTTCTTCCAACCATGGCGGATGCTGCGAATATTCAAATGCCGAAGAGCTTCGTTACTGATGGAAGGAGTTTTTTGCCCTTGGTGACTGGTCAAAAATATGATGGAAGGGATTGGTTGTTTGCGCATTATGATCCACAAAAAGGAGAATTCAAAAAGGCTCGATTTGTGCACAACAGAGAATGGAAATTGTATGAGACGGGTGAGATTTTTAATGTGGCCAAAGATCCAGAGGAAAAAAACGTCGTTGCAGAAAGCAGCCTAACACCGGAACAAAAAATCCTGATCAATACATTCAGAGAAGTATTCCCTAAAATGACCAAAGTGGAAGTCATCAAAACCCCAAAGGTTAAAAAGAAAAAAACAGATGATGATGATGAGGGGTAACTGATATTCAATCAATACAACAGAAAAAATAAATAACATGAAAAGGAGTGATTTTTTAAAGAAAAGCAGTGTAGCACTGGCAGGTTTGGCAGGTGTTTCTATTTTACCATCATCCGTTCTGGGTTTGGGAAAAAATGGGATAGCGCCAAGTGATAAGGTAAACCTGGCTTGCATAGGTATTGGCAACCGTGGGGCAGACATCATCAAAAAATTGCATGGTACCGGGCTGGCCAATATTGTGGCCCTGTGTGATGTTGAAATGGGTGCCCCGAATACTTTGGAAATCATGAAAATGTTTCCCAATGTTCCTAGGTTCCAGGATTTCAGGGTGATGTTTGATAAGATGGGCAAGCAGTTTGATGCCATTACTGCAGGAGTACCTGACTTTTCTCATTTCCCCATCACCATGTTGGCCATGTCTGAAGGAAAACATGTGTACGTTGAAAAGCCGATGGCGCATACGTTTCATGAGGTCGAACTCATGATGGCTGCAGAAAAAAAATACAAGGTGGCTTGTCAGATGGGCAACCAGGGCCATTCTGAGGAAAATTATTTTCAATTCAAGGCCTGGAAAGATGCTGGTATCATCAAAGATGTTACAGCCATTACCGCTTTCATGAACAATGGAAGGAGGTGGCATGGCATGAAGGTTTCAGATTTCCTTCCTGCCCAACCCATCCCCGAAACAATGGATTGGGATAAATGGCTGGCAACTGCACAATTCAAGGATTTCAACAAAGGCTATATCAACGGAGACTGGAGATCATGGTTCGAATTTGGAAATGGCGCCTTGGGTGATTGGGGTGCGCACATCATTGATACCGCCCATCAATTTCTTGAACTGGGTATGCCAACCGAAGTTGATCCGATTTTCATGGATGGGCACAGTCCTTTGATTTTTCCCCAGGCTTCTACCTTGCTTTTCAAGTTTCCCAAACGAAAGAACATGCCAGCACTCGATCTGACCTGGTATGATGGCTTCAACAACCAGCCCAAGCTTCCAGAGGGGTATGGAGAACCTGTGAGAGCCAAGGACATACCACCACCCACTTCAGGTAACATCAATTCGAAACGTTATCCTGGTAAAATAATTTACTCAAAGGAACTGGTATTCAAGGGTGGTTCACACAGTGCCCCATTGGCCATCATCCCTGAAACAAAAGCCAAAGACATGGCCTCTATGTTGCCGGAAGTGCCACTGAGCCCATCCACTCATTTTGCCAATTTCTTGAAAGCTTGTAAGGGTGAAGAAAAATGCCGCTCTTCTTTTGACATTGCAGGTCCATTGTGTCAAGTCATGGCTCTGGGCGTTTTGGCACAAAGGCTGAACACCAAGCTCATCTTTGATAAAAAGACAAAGCAGATCACCAACAGCAAAATTGGAAACGAACTCCTGGTTGGTCCACCTCCAAGAAAAGGATGGGAGCAGTACTATAAAATGTAATTTTCTGATATTTAACTTAAATAATATGGATAATCATTCACGCAGAATATTTTTAAGGCAAACGGCAGCCTTGGGCTTGGGTTCAATTGTGCTACCTAGTTTTATGAGCCAGCCACCCAGCATGCGGTTAAACATTGCCGTGATTGGAGTAGGCGGTCGAGGAAAGGCAAGCTGGTCCAAAGTTCCCAGAGAAAGCATTGTGGCCATGTGTGATGTTGATGATCGGATGTCTACCGAAGCTTTTAAGGAATGTCCCAATGCTAAAAAGTACAAAGACTTTAGGGTGATGTTTGACGAAATGGCAAAAGATATCGATGCCGTGATTGTTGCAACACCCGATCATACCCATTTTGCAGCCGCGATGGCTGCCATGGAATTAGGAAAACATGTGTTTGTGGAAAAGCCATTGACCCATAATATTTGGCAATCGCGTACCCTAAAAAAAGCTGCCAAGTATTACAAGGTGGTTTCTCAGATGGGTAACCAGGGGCATACAACCCATGGTATCAGGCAGGTAAAGGAATGGTATGACGCTGGTGTGCTTGGACAGGTGAAAGAAGTCATTCGTTGGTCAGAAGGATTGCAGGGTGATTTTAAACGCAATAATTATTTTGGAATGCCGAGCAGTTTTCCACCAGCGGTGGAAGAAATACCCAGTGGATTTGATTGGGATTTATGGCAAGGACCAGCAGCAGAACGGCCATTTAGCAATTATTATGCACCAAGGCGTTGGAGGGGATTTTTTGATTATGGCAGTGGCATGTTAGGCGATTGGGGTTGTCATACCTTTGATGCACCATTTTGGGCTTTAGATTTGGGGATGCCACATTCGGTAGAAGCTGAGTTGTTGAATCCAATTGCCGACCACAGTTTTGTTTCAGTTGAATCGACAGTAACCTGGAATTTTAAGGCAAGAGGTAAAAAAGCACCTGTTACAATGAAGTGGATAGAAGGTGGAAAGAAGCCAGCTGTTCGCCCAGAGTGGGGTATTGCTGAATTGCCGGAAAATGGCATGATCATGATTGGAGAGAAAAAGACGCTCATTACCGACGGTCGTCCGAATACACCAAAACTGCTTGTTCCGGATGAAGAATGGAAGGAGTTTTTGAAAAATCCACCGCCCCAAACCATTGCAAGGATAGAAGAAGAAAAGCCAGTAAAAGAGTGGCTGGATGCCATTAAAAACAACACCTTGCCTGGTTCGAATTTCGATTATGCATCTGACCTCACTGAGATGATTCAAGTAGGTGTCTTGGCGCAGCGATTCGGCGGAAAGTTTGATTATGACAGCAAGAAAATGAAAGCGATAGGAAGACCAGAGTTGGATCCATATATCAAGGAGCCTGTAAGGAAGGGATGGTCTTATGGAGAAAATCTTTGGAAATAAAATAAATAAATGAAAAAAGCTGTCACAATCTGTTTGCTTTTGATGTCCGTCATGGGATTCTCCCAAACCAAAATAACCGCTGTAAAAGTTGTCGATCGCATTGATGTAACCATCAATAAGTTCTTTTTTACCAGCTATCTGTTTGCGAAGAATGAAAAATATCCATTCTTTTATCCGGTAAACAGTCCATATCCAGCACCCTGGTTTACCCGTGATTATGGATTTTTTTCTCTTACACCTTTGAACTGGCCCAAGGATGACAAGGCGACTTCATTTAAAAAAGGTGAAAAGATACATCTCATGTACTGCGTATTGGTGCATTCAGGAACGCATGAAACAGCCAATATAGCAGGTGAATTCAAAAAATTTGAGGCTGAAAATAGTTTTAATTGTATATGAAAAAATCCTTTTTCTTCTTTTTGATATTTGTCATCATCGAGGTCTCACCTTTTGCACAAGAGGGAAGGCATATCCTGAAGCAGCAATATACAGTTGATTTTTTCAGGCAATATCTACAGGAACCTGCTGATTGGGTTCCTTATCCCGTCATCAACCAATCTGCTGCCTGGAAGTCTGTACTATCTCCCGAGCAACATACAAAACTTATACAACAGGCGGAAGGTCTGTTGGGTTATCAATGGCCAATGACAAGGGCTTCCGTTTTTCTTGACTTTGCTGAAAATGGCAACAGAACGAACTTTGAGAAAATAAGTTTTTCCAGACGGGATGCCCTTTCTACCTTGGTTGTTGCTGAGTTGATAGAGAACAATGGAAGGTTCATGGATGAAATTGTCGATGGCATCTGGTCAGTTTGTGAAGAGACATTTTGGGGTGTTCCAGCACACCTGGTGTATCAAAAAAAAGGGATTGGATTGCCTGATGTGAATGATCCGGTAGTTGATTTATTTGCGGCTGAAACTTCATCTTTGTTGGCATGGGTATCATATTTGATGGCGGATAAATTGGACAAGGTGAATCCCTTGATCAAAGAAAGAATTTATACTGAAATAGACAGAAGGATTTTCAAGGTCATTGAAGCAGACCCACAATACCGGTGGATGGGATATGGTCGCAAAAATGTTGATTCTACCTTGAGCTACAAGGAAAGATCTTTTCTGGAAAGAAGGCCCAACAATTGGAATCCCTGGATCAGCTCAAATTTGTTGTCCTCTGTTTTGTTGCTTGAAAAAAATAGAGACCGCAGGGCAAAATTTGTTCATCAGGTGTTTGACGTATTGGATAATTATTTGGATCCATACCCATCGGATGGTGGATGTGATGAAGGGCCCGGTTATTGGGGAAAGGCAGCTGCTTCAACATTTGACTGTCTTGACCTGGTGAAGATGGCCACCAACAACAAATTCAATTTGTTCGGTGAACCACTGATCAAAAGGATGGGTGAATTTATTTTCAAAGCCTATATAGGCGATGGCTACTACCTGAATTTTGCTGATGCAGTTTCCAAAACCAACCATTCACCGATGTTGATTTACCGTTATGGAAAAGCCGTGGGCTCTTCAACAATGATGGAGATGGGGGCCTATCTGGCCAAGAAGAATTCTGGTGGTGTAAACATGCCTGAGGGATATTCATTGTTAAGAAAACTTCCTGAATTGTATCATTCGAAAGAATTGCTCAATGCAACATCAGCAGAGCCACTTATCGGTGGCGCATGGTTGCCAGATATTCAAGTGATGGTTTCTCGTGACCATGAAGCATCAAAGAAGGGTTTTTACATTGCCGCCAAGGCAGGGCATAATCAGGAAAGTCATAACCACAATGACGTTGGCAGTTTTATGGTTTTTTACAATGGAAAACCTTTGTTGATTGATGTAGGAGCTGGAACCTATACAAAAGATTATGGCAAGAGTTGGGTAATCAGCTCAGCCTACCACAACATGCTTCCAATTGTCAATGGAGAACTGCAGCTTACTGGGAGAAAATACGCCGCATCAGCTGTTACATTCACCAATGACACCCAACAAAATATATTCAAGCAGGATATTTCAAAAACATATAAAGAAGACCTTGGCATGAGAAAATGGGAAAGGACCATTACGCATACTAAGGGGAAATCAATTGTTATACAAGACAGTTTTGATTTTTCAACGAAAAAGGATTCCATCATGTTGCCGATGATGATGGTTTCCATGCCTGATCTTACCGTACCCGGAAAAATGGTTTTTAAAATCAGTGATGCAGAAAGCATTGCCATAGGCTTTGATCAGGATCAATTTGATCTCAGCATTGAAGAAATAAAAATTCAAGATTCAAAAATTGCGCATACTTGGGGAAACACTTTGTACAGGGCTCAGTTCAGGCTGAAAAAGGCAACCAATAAAGGGAAATTTCAATTTACCATACAATGATCAATGAACGAATAATAAATATTTACATGAAGATGATAAAAATAACCAGGGTATTGATTCTACTATTTTTTATTGTTTGCTCAATGCGATTGACCGCACAAGAAAAACCCAATATCCTCATCATCATGACAGATGAGTTGTCTGCAGAATCGATGAGTTTCAATCTGGGCAACAAATACATCAATACACCCAATATCGACCAACTGGCAAAAACCGGTGTGGTTTTCTCAAATGCCTATTGTGCCAATCCCCTTTGTGTTCCGTCACGGAGTTCTATTTTTACTGGAAGGTATCCCCACGATATGGGAATCCAAAACAATGAAGAGAAGAAAATTGATCCGAAAATATTTCCATCGCTGGGCAGCATATTTAAAACCGCAGGCTATGAAACGGGTTATGTAGGCAAATGGCATTTGCCCTATGACAGAAAGGCAACAGACACGCATGGCTTTGATTATCTTCCCAACAAAACCGGAAACGGGCACGACAGCACATCTCCCATTTTGGCAGATGATTTTATCAAGACCAAGCGTGATCAGCCATTTTTACTGGTGGTGTCTTTCATGAATCCACACAATATTTGCCAATGGGCACGTGGAGAAAAATTGCCTGATGGTACAATTGGTAATCCTCCGCCTGCAGAGCAATGTCCCCCGCTCAGGCCCAATGCCAGGCCATCTGTGAATGAGTCTGATATCATGAAATTCATGCGCACCTCCATGCAAAACAGTGATGCATTTCCCGTTGGTGGATTTACTGAAGAAAAATGGCGTCAATACATCTGGTCTTATTATAGGTTGATTGAAAAAGTGGATACAGAAATTGGAAGAGTATTGCAATCTTTGAAGGAAACGGGAAAGGACAAGAATACAATAATTGTTTTTACCAGTGATCATGGAGACATGCAGGGCGCTCATCTTTGGAACCAGAAAACGGTTTTTTATGAAGAGGCGTCAAAGGTTCCCTTCATCATCAATTACCAGGGGATAAAGCCAAGGAAGTCTAATTATTTGGTTCAATCAGGAACTGATATTCTTCCTACTTTATCCGATTTTGCAGGAATTCCTTTGGAAGCACTTTATCCCGGCAATAGCCTGAAGCAATACCTTGAAAAAGACATTGCGCCTTCAAATCGTGATTATGTTGTGGTATCCGATCATCTTATTCAGGGTGTTGGAGTCGATGGCAAAGACTTAAAACCTGAAGGTCGCATGTTAAGGAATGCCCAATACAAATATTGGATTTATGATGAAGGTTCATCGCGTGAATCATTGTTTGATTTGAAAAATGATCCCGGTGAAATGATCAACCTGCTCAATGATCCAAGACATGCGAACGCATTGAAACAATGCAGAAGCCAACTGATGGAATGGGCAAAAAAGACCAATGACCCTTATCTGACAAAACTCATTAAATAAGCAAGATGCATACTTTAAGGTTTATCAAAAGTTGTGTGGTGATCTGTATGCTGATGCTTACATTTTCTTCCATTGCCCAACAGCGACCCAATGTCATTGTGATTTATTCAGATGATCAGGGGGCCATTGATCTCAATTGTTATGGTGCCAAGGATTTGGAAACGCCAAACATTGATCAACTCGCCAGGAGTGGAACAATGTTTACCAATTTCTATGCATCTCCAGTATGCTCTCCATCAAGGGCTTCATTGCTGACCGGTCTCAATCCGCAACGTGCCGGACTGCCTGGCAATGCATCAGAACTGAATGATGCTGTGGGCATGCCTACCGACAGGTTTACCATGGCAGAGATGTTTAAAGCAGCAGGATACGCCACGGCGCATATCGGCAAATGGCATTTGGGATACAAACCAGAGATGCGGCCCAATGCACAGGGCTTTGATCATTCATTTGGACACATGGCAGGATGCATTGACAATTACTCACATTTTTTTTACTGGAATGGTCCCAACAAGCACGATCTCTACCGCAATGGAGATGAGGTGCATTATCCCGGTCAGTTTTTCCCAGACCTGATGTTGAAAGAAGCAGGTCAGTTCATGAGCACTTCAAAAAGCAAGCCCATCTTCATGTATTTCGCCATCAACCTCCCACACTATCCATACCAGGGCGATCCCAAGTGGTTGGAATATTATAACAAAAAAGGGTTGGCCTATCCACGCAATTTGTATGCGGCATTCATGTCTACTTTGGATGATAAAGTAGGACAATTGATGAAACAGATTGCGGATATGGGGCTGACAAAAAATACTATCATCATTTTTCAATCAGACAATGGTTATTCAACGGAAGAACGTGCCCATTTTGGCGGTGGCAATGCAGGAAACCTCCGAGGTGCAAAGGCCTCCTTGTTTGAAGGAGGTATCAAAGTACCTGCGATCATCAGTTGGCCGGGGAAACTTCCTGCTGGCCAAGTGAGAGAGCAGTTTGCGGTTAACACCGATTGGTTCCCAACCCTGGCGGCATTGTGCAATATCAAATTACCAAGAGAGGATTTGGATGGAAAAAGTTTGGTGAATATGATCAACAATGCAACCGCTCCAACTGCGCATGCTCAAGGCTATTGCTGGGCTTTTAAAAAAATGTGGGTAGCCAGAAAAGGGAAATGGAAATTATTGGGAAATCCAGTAGACACAAGCAACAAGGGAGTATTGAGTGAGACAGATACCTTGATGCTGATTGATTTGGATGCGGATCCTGGAGAAACCACCAATCTCGCATTAAAGTATCCAGACGTTGTGGATGAATTGACAAAACAATACAAGGATTGGGAAAAAATGAATCCCAAAAACAACAATTGATTTACATGAGGAAAAATATTGTTCTTTTTTCTGTTTTTCTACTGGGATTCACTGTACAAGCATATTCCCAATCAAAGGCCCCATCAAAAGCTGTTTTGGATGCGCCATATCCCAAGATCAGGATTTGGACAAGCCCATCAAAAGGGGAAGAACCTCGTTTCAATTCACCCAGTCTTCAGTGGCCATCAACAAAAAAAGCTACCTACAGTGTTCGTTTATCAGCATCAAAAGATTTCAGCAAACAGGTAATCGAAAAATCAGGCCTGCCTTATGCCATGTTCAATCCGCATAAACTGCTCTTGACTGGCAAATGGTACTGGCAATTCAAAACAAATGATGGTGCCTGGAACCCAATTGATTCTTTTGTCATCAATTCATCAACAAGAAAATTTCCAACACCTGAGAGCAAAGCGATGATGGCTGCCATTCCTTCAGATCACCCAAGGGTATTGGTCAAGAAGCTGGATCTATCTTACTTTCGGATGAAATCAACCGGTCAAAAAGAAACGGCATTGATTGTCGAAGAGGCTAACAGAAATCTCAAGGAACCTATTTCAAGAGAATCCTCGGCACTGCCCACGTACAAAGGAAAAGATGATTTTGAGAATGAAAAAATTGCCAATTTGGCAAGCAAGTGGTCGGGGAGAAAGGTACAGCTGGTATTGAACTCTTTTTCACAAGCCTATGCATTGACGGGTGATACTGTTTATTTTACTGCTGCAAAGGCATGGATGATGGAGTTGGCCAGCTGGGATTCCAATGGACCATCGCACAACAATAATTTTGGTGACGCAGGAATCATGTCATCCTTGGCCATTGCACTTGATATTTTTTGGGATTTACTAACTGCCGAGGAAAGAGCGAAAATCATCAAGCAATCATCTACAAGAGCAAAACAATTTTATGCATTGTGGGTAGGGCAGGTGGAAAGTCGCTCTTCTTCAATGCATGTATGGCAGCATATCATGCACAACCTCCTGCAAACTGGATTGGCGTTGCACGATGAAGTTCCGGAAGCGAAGTTGTGGCTGGATTATATCTATGAGCTTTGGATTGCACAATCGCCTAAGATGGCAGAAGAAGATGGTGCCTGGTTTGAGGGTACATCTTATTTTGGGATGAATACACTGACCTTGATTGACGTTTCCTCCATATTTAAGGAGCTCACTGGAATTGATTTTATGGGATCGCCCTGGTTCAACAACAATCCACGTTGGTTGACCTATTCATTCCCTCCCAATTCAATCTCAGATGGTTTTTGCAATGATGGTGACAAGTATACATCTCCCAACCTCCGATATGCCGGCTATACAGATGCCATGGCACGCCTGTTCAATGATCCCTATGCTGCATGGTATTCAAAAACAATCCTGGCTGGGATGAGCATGGATATTTCAGATGACGAAGAGTTTCGGTGGTTTCGGTTGAGTAAGGGCCTTCAAATGCAATTGCCATTACTGCCCAAGAAACCATCATTTCCACAAGCAGCAGTCTTCCCTGAAATAGGCCTGGCTTACATGCATACTACTTTGCAAAATAGCAAAACAGACCTCATGTTGTCATTGCGCAGCAGTCCTTTTTCCTCCATGTCCCATGCGCATGCAGACCAGAACACATTCAATATTGCCTATGGAGGCAAACGGCTTTTCTACAATTCAGGTTATCGACCCGCCATGGGCGATCCGCATTTTCTTGAATGGCACAAGCATACCCAGGGGCACAATGGAATCTTGATCGATGGGAAAGGGCAGCCCTTCAATGCAGGTGCCTATGGTCATATACCCAGATTCTTGCATGGAAATCAAATTTCATATGCAGTGGGAGATGCCTCCAATGCTTATGCCGGGCACGATGAAGGACAAAATTTTGATCATGGGATGAAGGTATTCAAAAGACATTATCTCATGCTCCGACCTTCTATAATCGTGATGTATGATGAGCTGGAAGCCGACCATCCGGCAACCTGGAGTTGGTTGTTGCACAACGATAACAAGATGAATGTTGATCCGTTGAAAAAAATCATATTGGCCAAGAATGAGTTCGTCCAAGCCCAGGTGTCTTTGTTTTCATCATCAGCAGTTGATTTCAAATTAACTGATCAGTTTTCAGTACCTGTAGACAATTGGACAAACAAGGTCAATGAAGATGGAGACACTGTTAATTTCAAGAACCAGTGGCATTTCAAGGCTGAATCAACCGAAAAGAAACAAAAGATGCGTTATCTGGCCATTATTCAGGTGAAGCCGGACGGCAGCTTTCAGCCATTGAACATCAACAATGTCAATGGTGTGTTGACCATTGGCAATTGGAATATATCTGCTGAAATGGATGCCACAAAACCAGCCCTGATCAAGGTCTGGAATAAAGATCAATCTGCTATGTTGGTTTCATCTGGTAGTATTGTCAACCAGGGAAAAACCTTTGCCGGAAAAGAACCCGGCAGTTCAAAATTACTGGAAGTCATCAAGGGGAAGCCCATGCTTCAGGAAGCGAGGGATGAAATTCCTGCTTCGATAAAAAGATTGATGCTGGTGAATCAACAGTTTGTTGGTAGTAAAAACAATTGAATCCATGAAGAAAAGAACAAGATTGTTACTTCGAAAAAAATTAATGCTCAGCTTTATAGCAATTGGTTTGTTAGCGATAACGGCATTCAATTATTATGCTGATGCACCCAAGCCCACCAGGCCCAATTTTATCTTCATATTGACAGACGACCAGGGCTGGACCAGTACCTCACAATTGATGGATGATCGGGTTCCCAACTCAAAATCTGATTATTATCAAACGCCTCAATTGGAACGTTTTGCTTCCAAAGGAATGCGATTCTCCAATGGATATGCCCCTTGTGCACTGTGTTGCCCAACGAGAAGG
>Ga0222712_10005608_pt1 | contig 12629 bp, 7 predicted proteins | sample C33_657DmetaG_FD_165043 | JGI IMG/M metagenome (GOLD analysis project Ga0222712, IMG submission 165043) | Estuarine water microbial communities from San Francisco Bay, California, United States - C33_657D | ecosystem: Environmental > Aquatic > Marine > Unclassified | place: USA: California...
CGGCCTCGGTGCGGGCTTTGACGTATTCAGCCCAGGCTTCGGCAGTGCCGGCTTCGGATTTTTGGGTGAGCTCGACGAGTTTTTCGAGGCCCTTGAAGTAGGCGTCGCGGGACTCGATTTTCTTGTCGATGACGATGCGATCGAAACGTTCCTCGCGGGTGATCAACTTGGCACCGAGGGTGCCGATGTGCGCTCCGACGGCGGAGGCGACGAAGAGCGCGTCCATGGCCTTGGCTTCGGCGTTTTCGATGCGCTTGGAAATTTCGACTTCTTGTTCGCGCGTGAGCAGGGGGACTTGGCCCATCTGCTTCAGATACATGCGGACGGGATCGTCCAAGATGTCGTTTTGCGAGGTGCGGGATTCTTCCTCTTCGGCTTCTTCCTGGCGGGCCTTGAAATCTTCGACCTGATCGGGCTCGAGGATTTCGATTTCCAAATTCTGTAAAATGGAGAGGACGTTATCAATTTCCTCTTGGTTTTCGACGGACTCGGGGAGGGCCTCGTTGATGTCGTCGAAGGTGAGGTAGCCCTGTTCCTTGGAGTGGCGGATCAGTTGGCGGATTTTTTCGTTGATGCTGCCGGGCACGGCGGGAACGCCCTCGGTGGAATCGGCGGGGGCATTCGGCTGGCGGCTGAGGACGGCCTCAACGGCTTCGGATTGGGCGGAATCGGCGGACTTGGCTTTGCGCGGCATAAATAATGAATGTGCTGAAGTCTTAAAAAACGCAAAAAGACGCTCAACCGACGAGATTGAGCGTGATGGGCTGGCGGAGCTGACGTTGAAGTTCTGAGCGTTCTTTCAAGAGTGAAATAGGGTCAAAATCACTGTCCGGTTGGGGGTTGGCCAAAGCAAGTTCTATTTGGCGGAGGCGGGGCTCGAGGGCGCGGGCGCGTAATTGCTGCAAACCGGCTGCCGCGACCTTTGCGGGGTCGTCCAACTCGAGGGCGTTAAAAATCAGGGTGGCGACGAGGGTGCGTTCTTCGGGCGTTTCTAGCAGCGCTTCGAGGTGCTCGCGGCCGGGCCAACTGTTTTGCTCGAACTCGGCGAGCACGCGGTTGAGCAGGGCGCCGGCGATGTGGCCGGTGTCGATCCAATCGTGCGGGATGGCAGCGGCGAGGGCGCGACCGAGTTGTTCGTGATTAAGCGCCAGTAAAAGAAGATGATGCTCCGCGGTATCGGTCGCGAGGGCGGGGGCTTGAGTCGGAGTAACCGCGGCGGGTCGGGCGGCCGCTTGGCGGTTTTGGCGAGCGAGGGCGGTCTGAAAATCGGCGGCGAGGGCCGGCAGGGGCAGACGCAGGTGGATCGCGATCTCGGATAGAAATTGGGAACGCGCGACTTGGCTTTCGGCCGCGGCAATCAGTTCGTAAAGCGTCTGCGCGGCGCGGGTTTTGTGTTCGGAAGTGGCGTTGGCGGGATCGGGCAACGTCGCGCGGCACGCAAACGCCATCGCGCTTTGGGCGCCGCCGCGGACTTCTTCGTAGGCGGGCAGGCCGCGTTCCAGAAAAAGTAGATCGGGATCAAGTTTCGAAGCGCCAGCGAGTGTTAGAAAACGCACTTCGAGCCCGGCTTTCAGGGCCATTGGGAGAAAACGCAGCGCAGCTTTTTGGCCGGCGCTGTCGCTGTCGAAGAAGCATTCGACCTGCGTGTGGTAGCGCCGCAACAAGACGAGCTGGCCCTCGGTGATCGAAGTGCCCTGGGGCGCGATCGCGGTTTTGAGGCCGACGGACCAGCAGCGGAGCGCATCGAGCTGGCCTTCGACGATCACAAACGGTTGACCGTCGCCGACGTGCGAGCGGGCGCGGTCGAGGTTAAACAACAAGTTGCTCTTCGTGAAAATGGGCGTCTCGGGCGAATTGACGTACTTCGCTTCGTGCGCCGGATCGTCGGGCGGAGTCAGTTCCGTCTGCCGCGCGGTGAAGGCGACCACGCGGCCTTGGTGATCGCGAATCGGAATCATCAAGCGCCCGCGGAAGCGCGGACGCAGCGCGGCGCCGGTCAGAAGCGCATCGTCGTAAATGAAAAATAGCCCGCACTGACGCAGCGCGGACTCTGAGAATTTTTTCCGCAGCAACGCCGCGCCGAGGCCGCTGCCCGTGGCATCGGCCGCGCCGATTTTAAATTCATCCGCGAGCTCGAGCGGGAATTTGCGCTGCTCGTGCCAGAGTTTGCGCATGAATTCGCCGGTCGCGTCCTGGGCCTTGAAGGCTTGGTGAAAATGTTCGGCGGCGTGCTCGTGCAGATCGTAGATTTCCTGGCGCAGCGAACGTTCTTCGCGGCTCGGGCCGCCGGAGCCGGCTTCGTATTCGATGGGAATGTTAAAACGTTGGCCAAGCGCTTCGACGGCCTCCGTGAAATTTAACTGCTCGGTCTCGCGTACGAAGCTGATCGCATCGCCGGCTTTGCCGCAGCCGAAGCATTTGAAAAAACCTTTGTCGGTATCGACGTTGAACGACGGGGTCTTTTCGTTGTGAAAGGGGCACAGGCCTTTAAGTCGTGCGCCGCCGGCCTTGCGCAACGTCACGACGCGCGAAACGACGTCGGCAAGATTGACGCGTAGTTTGAGGTCGCGGACGCAGCTGGGTTTGATGGCGGGCATGGACGTTGCAGGAAGGAGCGAGCGATACCCCGCTACACTAGGGCGCGAAGCGCATCGAAGAATGCACTTTCAACCCGAGGGTGGCGCTGTCAAGTTTCGTGCTTTATCTAGGAAACATTGTCCGACGGCGGGCGACCTACTTCTCACTCATGCTGCGTTTTCCCCTCATCGCCTTGTTCGTTTTTAGCCTCGTCTCGACGATTTCCGTCGCGTGCGCCGCTGACGGCCCACCGTCGCCGGCTCCGGCGGCGGTCGCTAAAGCTCCGGCCATCGCGGCCGCACCGATCGCGCCGGTCTGGCAGGCGAAATTGCCGACCTTTGACGACTACGCCTACGAACAAAAAGTCGAAGCCCTAATCGCTACGTTCGAGCAATCTACGGGCAAAAAACTGGTCCCTGGCGAAAAAAAGAAAGTGGGCCTCAAGGTTTACACCGATTCGGGCGCGGGCATGGCGACGCCGCTGCCGCTCGTGCGGGGCGTAATTCGCGCGCTTGTGAAACGTGGTTTCGCCAACAGCGACATTTTTCTCGTAGGCCTGAATCAACTGCGCCTGCGCATGACCGGATATCTGCCCTCGCTCGTGACGGGCGAGACGCCGTTCAAGGGCAACCTCATCTACGTGCTCGAGTCCGGCCGCTTCTACGATCCGGCGTGGTTCTACGACAGCCCGCTCCCGCAGCGCTTCGACCCGATTTTCGCCGAATCGCAGACGAAAGATTTCGCGAACAACTCCTCCAAGGATGAAGACCGCAAGAGTTTCCTCGCGACACCACTTTTCTTCGATGCGGATTTTTGGATCAACCTACCCGTTTACACCGATCACCCGATTCTTGGCATCAACGGCGCGCTCGTAAACGCCACGCTCTGGAATGCCTCCAACACCGCGCGTTTCTTCCGGTCGCCGGCCAACGCACCTGCCGCCGTCGCGGAAATGAGCGCGATCCCCGAGCTGCGCCAGACGTGGATGTTCTCGATCACGAGCCTCGAACATTACCAATACATCGGCGGGCCGTTCTTTAATTCACTCTACAGCAAGACCGAGCCGTTGCTCTGGCTTAGCACCGACCCGGTCATGCTCGATTCGCTCATGCGCGCTAAGATTGATCGGGCGCGGCGGCAAAATGGCTTTGAAAATGTTTCCGAAGAAATCCGCACTTTGGAATTCGCCGAGACCCTCGGCGTCGGCTCCACGCGGATCAAGAAGGCGAATATTATCGAGGTAAACTGAGCCTCAGCGCGTTTTTCGCGCGATTGTCTCCCAGCAAAAACTTCCGGACGTTGCCGGAAGTTTTTTTATGCCTTAACCGCGGCGAGCATGAGCGCGCTGCCGTGGATGTTGGGATGCTGCTCGATACGGAAATCGGTGAAACCAAATTTCTCGAGGGCGCCGACGATTTCAGATTTCTCCATCCAATAACTGTAAATCTCGCCGCCCCCGCAGAAGCCTTTCCAGTCGAGCGAAGGGCCGTAGTTGAAACGATGAACGGTGTGTTTGTAGCCGGCGTGTTCCATGGGCAACGCCTCGGAAAACTTGGCTCCGGGAACGGGATTTTTTGCGACGAATTCGGGGTCGTAAAAAACCGTCCAGAGGAAAATCGCTTTGCTGCGGCGGCCGAGGAGCTCGAGGAGTTCGACGGGATTGGTGAGGTGATAAAGTATACCGCAGGCGATCGTAATATCGAAAGTGCGCTCGTTCGTGTGCAGGTAGGAAAGCACATCGCCGAGGAGGAAACGGGCGTGGGGCATGCCGAAGGTTTCTTTGGCGATGAGGCACTTCAAGTAAGCGCGGGCGTTGGCTTCGACAGCGGTGACACTGGTGGCACCGAGTTTGTCGATGAGGTAGGTGTGCGCGCCCTCGAGTGGCCCGAGCTCGAGTACGTCGCGGCCGGCGAAACCGCCGGTGAGCCCCATCTCGTTGAAGCGGTCGTGCGCCCATTGCATGCGCGGGTCATCAAACAACGGCGTCGCACCGGCTTTTAAATCGGGGCGACTGGCGGGCGGCGAGGACGACCATTCGCCGGCGAAGAGATCGAGGGCGTTTTGGTCAGAGGGCGGGACGCCGAAGAAGTGTTTGAAATCGGTCATGAACTAAAAAAACGAATCAGGGGGTGTTGCGCTTTTTCCAGGATTCGACAATTTGGCTGATCGTTTCTTCGAGTGATTGGGTGATATCCCACGACGGATAGTGGGCGCGCATTTTGCGCAGATCGCTGTAGTAGCAGATGTGGTCGCCGGCGCGGTTTTCGTTTACGTAGGTGTGGACCTGCGCTTTGCCGGTGAATTTTTCCGCGATTTTGAACGCTTCGAGAATGGACGTGCTGTTGGCCTTGCCGCCGCCGAGATTGTAAACTTCGCCGGCGCGCGGGGCGGCGACGAAAGCGGCCATGAAGCGAGCGACGTCGAGCGAGTGGATGTTGTCGCGGACCTGTTTGCCCTTGTAGCCGAAGACGCGGTACTCGCGGCCCTCGAGGTTGCATTTTACGAGGTAGCTGAGGAAGCCGTGGAGCTCGACGCCGGTGTGGTTGGGGCCGGTGAGGCAGCCGCCGCGGAGGGCGCAGGTGGGGAGATTAAAATAGCGGCCGTATTCTTGGACCATCACATCGGCGGCGACTTTGCTGGCGCCGAAGAGCGAGTGTTTCGATTGGTCAATGGTGAAGGTTTCGGCGATGCCGTGTTCGTACGCGGGGTCGGCGTAATCCCAACGCGTGGGGAGTTCTTGGAGCGCGATGCGGTTGGGCGCGTCGCCGTAGACTTTGTTCGTCGACATGTGGACGAACGGCGACTCGGGTGCGGCTTGGCGAGCGGCTTCGAGGAGGTTGAGCGTGCCGACGGCGTTGGTGTCGAAATCGTCGAACGGAATGGCGGCGGCGCGGTCGTGCGACGGTTGCGCCGCGGTGTGCACGATGACGGAAGGTTTGACGGCTTTGACGAGGGCGAGGACGCCGGCGCGGTCGCGGATATCGAGCTCGTGGTGGACGAAGCCGGGGAGCTCGGCGGCGAGACGGCTTTGGTTCCAGCGCGTGTCGCCGGAGGGGCCAAAGAAGACGGCGCGTTGGTTGTTGTCGACGCCGTGGACGGTGTAGCCGAGTTCGCGCGCGAAATAGATGCAGACTTCGGAGCCGATGAGGCCGGAGGAGCCGGTGACAAGTAGGGTTTTGGCCATGACGAAGAAAAATAGGGAGCGCGTTGAAAACTCAGAGCGGACCGAAGCGGGCCTTGGCCCAGGCGACGATCCACGTGAGCGGGTCGCGAAACATACGAATTTTTTTACCCTCTTTGAAGGAACGAGAGTTGTAGCTGATGGGAATCTCGATGGGTCGGTGGCCGGCGCGGATGAGCTTGATGAGCAGCTCCCAATCAAAGTCGAAGCGGTTGCACTTCAAGGTGAGGCCTTTTACGGCGTCGCGGCGGAAGACTTTATACATCGTGAACGGGTCTTTCAGCCAGATTCCGAGGGAAATATCGATGAGCAGCGTGAACGTCCAATGTGCGGAGTTGAGCAGAAACGCGTGGAAGGGCTGGTCGTCGAACTTGCGCATCGCGAAGCCGTCGCCGGGGCCGTGGCGGGAACCGAGGACGAACGTACGTTCGCCGGAGGCGAGGGGCGCGAGGAGTTTTTCGTAGTCGTTGAGATCGTATTCGAGGTCGGCGTCTTGGATGAGGATAAAATTGCCGGTGGCGCGAGCGAGCGCGGCGCGGACGGCGTGGCCCTTGCCGCGAGGTTTATCCTCGAGCAGGAGCGTGACGCGCGGGTGGCTGCAGTAAGTCTCGACGATGGCGCGCGAGCCGTCGGTGGAATTGCTTTCGATGAAAATTAATTCGATCTCCCAGCCGGCGACGGATTTGGCGACGATGGCGTCCAGCGCGGTACGGAGCGTCGCGGCCTCATTGAAAATGGGGACGATGACAGAGAGCGTGAGAGGTGTGGGCGGGAGAGCAGACACGTGTCGACGGTGGTGGGAGCGAGGGCGGGTTGGCTATCCCTTTTTTTCGGCGCGCCGCACGAGCCAGGCGCTGAGACCCAAGAGACCGAGGCCGAGGGCGGCGAGGTTGAGGGCGAGGGTGAAGCGTTGGGGACGGTAGGTGAACTCGAGATGGTGGAGACCGGCCGTGGGAATGAAGACGCCTTTGAAAGCGTGGTTGAGGCGCAAGTAGTGCACGCGTTTGCCGTTGAGGGTGACGCGGAAATCATGGGGCAGCCAAGCCTCGCTGAGAGCGACGAGGCCGGGCCCGGAAGCCTCGATATCGAAGGCGGTGGTGTTGGTCGTCAGGCGATAGTTGCGCGCGGGGGTGACGGTGCGCGTAGAAAGCGTCGCGGGAATATCGGTGCGGAGGGCGGGGTCGCCGGCCTGCATGGCGGCGAAGGGGCGGCCGTCGCCGGTGGCGATGAGTTTGGCGAAATCTTTAACCGTGGCGTAGGTGGCTAGGCGGTCAGTGAAAAAGGCGCGCGGCCAGACGGACTCGCTGCGGTAAACGTCGAGGTCGCCATCGAAGAGCTTTGTAAAAAGAGTGGCGAGTGCAGGTTGTCCGCTGTGGTAGTCGAGATAATGGCGGACGTTGAGAAAATCATAGAAAGGGCGAAGCGGTGCGTAGGGGCCGATTTCTTGGTAGATACGCCAATCCCAGATTCGCACAAAGTCGAAGGCTTCGATGAGTTCGCGGTAGTGAGGGTTGATGAGAGCATCGGGGCCGTTGATCCCCTCAAGCCGGTAAGCGTCGTTCCAGCCCGGGAAGAGATTGCCTTGGAAACCGAAGGCCCGCGACGGCTCATTTTTTTGATCGGCGCGGAGGGCGGTGATGGCTGGAGATGCAGCGTTGAAATCAGCGCGAGCGGCGGGAGCGACCACGCGCCCTTCAAAACCCACGCCCGTGTGCCAGCCGTGCCGCCAGAGCATCATAACCATGCACGTGAAGGCAAAAATCAGCGTGGCGGCAGTGGGCCCGCGGGTGAGGATGCGACGTGCGATCAGCATGAAGCCGATCGCAGCGATGAGCAGCACGATGAGACTGCCCCAGACAAACGAGCTGTAGGGCAACGTCTCCGGCCAATGTAGATAAGAATACGTGCTGCGTTGGATGGTTTGCCGAAAAGCGATGTAGGGGAAAACGAGCGCGAATAACAGCAAGCTAGCGATACCGAGATCGGCGCGGGCTTCGGGGCGCTTGAGACGCGTCGCGGCTGCAGCGAAGCCGACCCCGGCGAGCACGATGAGCAGCTGAATGAGACCGATACCGAAGGAATTATCGATGTGGGCGACGTTGCCGAGAAAAGGAATTTTTATAATCCAGAGCGGCGGCACCAACCCGAAGACAATCGCAAGCGGCACCAACGCGGCGAGGGCGAGCGCGAGCACGACGCGGTTGAGCGTAACGGCGCGCAGATAAACGAGGAAGCCCAGTAACCCAGTGAGAAACACGAAATTTGCGGAGGGATTGTAGACCGTTTCGTTGATCCAAAAGGGTCGCAGGAGGATTTCGTCAAAAAAACCGAGGGCGAGACTGGGTTGGACTTGGAAAGCGGTGGCGGCGTTGTAGCTCGTGTAGGCTTCTTTCAGCGCATCGAGAAACGTGAGCCAGACCGGCGCGCCGAGGCAGATAAAAATAATTCCAGCCCAGGCCCCAAGTGCGAAACGGATCAGCCGCTCGCGGCCGGAAAGCGGCGCGAGCAGGAGCGTGCAGGCGCCGGCGAAGTTGAGCGTGAGCAGTAACATGTAGGCTTCTTTCGCCGTGCCGCTGTTCATCAACATCCCGTTGGCCAGCATCAGGCCGGCGACCCAGCGAGCCGCGATCGTCCAGCGCGGGGCGGTGCTGATACGCAGCCAGCAGTAAAGCGCCCACGGGGCGTAACAAAAACTAAAGAACGCGGGGTGGTTGACCCGAAAAGGGAAGAACCCAACGAAATCCGCGGCGAAGGTCACGAGCAACGCGGCGGGCAGGTGGCTCGTGAGCCGCAAGACGCACACGCCCAGACCGCAGGCGAGTAGCCATTTGGCGATGAGGTATTTTAAGTCCCAAGCCCACGTCGCGCCGTTGGCGAGGATGACTAGGAAATGCAGCGGGTCGCCGAACATCGATTGGCCCTGGCCGAGTAAGACGGTGCCGGCGGAATTATAGCGGTTCCAGAGTGGGAGCTCGCCGTCGCTTAGCAAAGCGTCACGCTGCAGCATCGAGAGCGGGATGTGTTGCCACATGATCGCGCCGATATCGGCGCCCGCGACGTTGGCGGTGGCGCGGTCGCGGTAGCCGGGCAGAGTCGGGAAATTTTCGTAGAGGAGGGTGGTGCCGTTATTGGGTGAAACGATGCTTTTGCCGAAGAATAGGACGGGATAACTGCTGGCGATGACAGCGACCACGGCTATGAGCGACACGGCGCGTATCGGTCGGGCCGCAAGCCACGTCCAACTCCGGCAAAGCGCATCGCGCGAGCGAGCTACCAACCCTACCGCGGCGAGAATAATGAAAAAAACACCGAGGCTGATCTTCAGCCCGGTGCCTAGATTTTGGCCAAGCGTGGTTACCAGCTCGAACGGGGCGGCGAGACGCAGGCCGAGATTGGGATCGGTGGCGCCCGCCGTGGTGATGAGACGAAGGGCGTCGCCCGTGGCTACGAGGGAATAAATCTGGTTGTCCGCGGTAAAGTCGCCGAGTGCGAAACGTTGTACCACGCGACCGTCGCGGGTGCGAATGACGGCCTCGCTCAACGTGATTTCGGCGGTACGGTCGATAGGATCTAGGCGGAACGCACGGTAATTTCCGGGCGGTAGGGGGAAACTTAGGAATTGTGGACCCGTTTTATTTTCGACCGTGGCGCGTTTGGAATCGGCTTCGTTAATGCCGCGGCCGATGTCGAAAAAGAGTTGGGCCGAGCCCGGGGCGGTGCTCGTGAGGGTGATATCAAAATGAAAATGAGCGGTGGCCGGCGCAGCCAACGGCAGGAACGGAACCGAGACAACGATGCTGAGCAACGCGGCCGTGAGCAGGGTGGGGAGCGAAAAAAGCGACTTCATCCGGTGGATGGAGTTTCGGCGCAATCGCGCGGGGCCGACAAGGCATTATCGCCGTCGCGCGCTATGGGCGACGGCGCCGGTTCAAGGGCGCTCGCGCAAGATCTGGTTAAGCGCGAGCGCAGTGAGGCCGCCGGCGGCGATGCCGGAGTCGAGTAGGGCGGGGATGAAGCCAGGCAGCGTTTTAATCCAGGCGGCCTGCGTGGGCGCACCGAGGCCAACGGCCAGCGATAGCGCGATGATCAGGCCGTTGCGCGACGTTAGCCCCGCGCGTTCGATGAGGCGTAGACCGGAGACGGCGACCAGACCGAAGAGCATCAGCGCGAGCGCGCCGAGAATTGCGCCCGGCATCGCTGTGACCCAACGCCCGACCGCCGGGAAAACTCCGAGGGCGGCGAGCATCAACGCCATGATCGGCCCGATGCGGCGGCTCGCCACGCCGGTGATTTGGATGACGCCGTTGTTTTGGGCGAAGGTCGTGCTCGGGAAACCGCCGGTAAGCGCAGCGAAAATGCTCGTGAGCCCGTCGGCGATGATGCCACCGCGCAGCCGCGTCCCATGCTCGGGCCCATCTGTGTCGAGACCGGAGAGCTGCGCGGTGGCGGTCATGTCGCCGAGCGCTTCGAGGACGGAGACGAGATAGATAAACGCGAAAGGCACCAGCAGTGCCCAACTAAAAGCTAAGTCGTGCGGGAGTAGTTTCGGGATCACGATCCACGTGCCGTCGCCGGGCGCGGGTGCTTGGAGCCAACCGGCGAAACCGCAGACCAAGTAACCCGCGATGAGACCGAACAGCACGCTGCCGAGGCGAGCCCAGGTGCGGCCAGTAGCTTGGGCGACGAGCATGACGGCGAGGACGAGGGCGGCGACGAGACCGCCGCCCCAGACCGGGGCACCGGGGGCGATCGGCGCGGCGATGCCAAACATCGCCGTCGGGATCAACGAGAGGCCGATGAGCAAAACGACGACACCCGAGACGATCGGCGCGAAGAGGTTTTTAAGTTTGGGGAGAAACGGCGCGAAGATGAGTTGCACGGGCGCGGCGGCCAGCGACATGCCGAACATCAGGGCGAGTCCGCCGGCTTGGCCCGCTTGGATGAGCGGGCCGAGAAACGCGAAGCTCGTGCCGGTGACGCTGAGCAAGCCCGAGCCGACGAGGCCGTAGCGACCGGTTTGAAAAAACGTGCCCACGGCCGAGGCGAGTAGCGCCATGCTGACTAAGTAGGCGGTATCGGCGGGAGAAAATTTGAGGATGCCGGCGAGGATAAGGGCGGGCGTGATCGTGCCGACGACCATAGCTGAAACGTGTTGGAAGCTGACGAGCAGCGCCGGCCCGAGAGGGACGCGGGCTTCGAGGCCGTAGACGAGCTGAGTGGATTTTGACGTGCGATCGCTGGGTGGCAGGGGTGCAAACATGGCGGATAAATAGCAGAGGGCGGGCCAGTGGGGGTGAAGACTTCCTGAATGGAGCGGGCGCAAGTATCGCAGGGTGAGCAGAAAAAAGCCGCTCCGGTGAGGGAGCGGCTGAAGGTTTTCTAAACGTTCGCGTGAGGCGAAGGGTTTAGAAGCTGTATTTGGCGGTGATCTGGAGCTGCGTGCCGGGGAGGGCGAGGATCGAGCCGTTGCCGTAGACGGCATTCGGTGGCGACCAGTTTTCCTCGTTGGTGGCGTTCAGCAGGTTGGCGCGGAAATCCCACTTTTTGAATTTGTAGGAAGCGCCGAGATCGAGGGTGTATTGCAGCGGGATCACGAGGGAGCCGGCGGCGTTGTTGTTCATCTCGCCGGTCACGACGGTGTTGGCGCTGAGGCCGAAACCGTTGGTGAAGGTGTAGGAGATGAGGCCGTTGAAGAGGTTTTCCGGGAGGCCGGAGACCTTGACGTCGGAGCCGATGTTGGCGGTTGGCTTGGCGCGGTTGGCGGGAGGCAATTCGGAGAAGCCGCCGAAGAGGCCGTATTGGTAGGGAGCCGACTGCTGCGCGTCGATGTAGGAGTAGGAGATCGTCGCGTAGAGGTGCTTGTTGGGTTGGTAGTTCAACTCCGATTCGAAGCCCTTGTATTTATACTTCGAGATGACCGTGGAGCTGGTGCTCTTGGCGGTGCGCTCTTGGTCATAGACGGCGAAGTTGAGGAACACCTTGTTTTGCATGAGGGAGAACTTGGCGCCGAGTTCGTAGAGCGTGCTGGGCTGCGTGAAGTTTTCTTTGTCGAGGCCGGTGCCGGCCGCGTTCCAACCGGTGATACCACCGCCGTTGCCGACGGCGCCGGAGGTGTTTTCACTGTAGTTATACGTGAAATAGAGGCTCGAGTTGGGCGTGGTCTTGTAGATGACGCTGCCGTTGTAGCTGGGGATATCGACGCTGATGTCGGCGGTCTTGTAGGGCGGGAGCAGGGGCTCGCGGACGGTGGCCTTCATGTGGTCGAGGCGGAAGCCGGCGACCGCGCTGAATGCGTCGCTGAACTTGTAGGTGCCTTGGGCGAAGGGGCCGAAGGTCGTGGCGCTACTGTCGTTGGTGTCGCCGTTGAACAGACCGGGTTGGGCGTAGCGGCCGGGCCAGCCAGGGACGGCGAAGCCCTTGCCGCCGTTGTTGAAGGCGTCGGAGCGATAGACGTCGATGGCGGAGCGGTCTTTGGTGATGTCCCAGACGTTGGCGGGTTCGAAGAAGTAATCGTCGTAGGCCTTGGTCTTTTGGTAACGCAGGTCGAGGCCGGCGTTGATGGTGTAATTTTTCTGGGTGAGGATGAGCTCGGTGCGGTTTTCAGCGAACCAGGATGGGTCGATGATTTCCGTGTAGTAGTAGGTCGAAAGCGTGTTGCGCTTGGTGTAGTTCCAGTAGGACGTGTTTTTGAGATTCAGCTCGGAACTGAGCTTGGCGGTCTGGATGGCTTGGAAGTTATATTCGTCGCCGTTGGACTCGTTGCCGGGCTTCAGGAGGCGGGTGTGACGGTTGATTTTAACCGTGGGGCCCCAGGCGATGGTGTTGCCGCCGCCGAGCACATATTTCGAGTTCTGCGCGTCGGAAGGCGTGG
>Ga0222712_10005609_pt1 | contig 12627 bp, 15 predicted proteins | sample C33_657DmetaG_FD_165043 | JGI IMG/M metagenome (GOLD analysis project Ga0222712, IMG submission 165043) | Estuarine water microbial communities from San Francisco Bay, California, United States - C33_657D | ecosystem: Environmental > Aquatic > Marine > Unclassified | place: USA: California...
AGCGTCTGCTTCAAAGCCTTTTGGTAGTTTGGGCTGCAGTTACCTTGATGTTTGCTCTCTTTTTCATAATTCCTGGAGATCCAATCTCACTCAAGAGCGGTGAAAAAGCTCTTCCACAAGAGATTCTAGATAACATTGAAAGAAAATATGGATTAGATAAGCCAACTTATGTTCAGTATTTCCGATTCTGGGGAAATCTATTCCGAGGCGATCTTGGATATTCATATAAGAATGACAAATCTGTTAACACAATTTTGCAAGATGGACTATCAACAAGTGCTCGCCTGCTTTTCTGGGGCGCTCTCTTCCAATTAATTATTGCTCTAGCTGTAGGTTTAACGAGCGCGATTAAGCGCGGCTCCCTCGGCGATCGCATCGGAACAGTGTTTTCAGTCGGTATCCAAGGTATTCCAGTATTCGTTTCAGGTCTTTTAGCTCAATATCTTTTTGGAGTACTGCCATTTCAATTGGGATGGGATTGGCTCAACTTCTTTAAACCCTGGCCGCAAACCTGGGCGTTAGGAGTCATTCCTACTGATAGCTGGAAGGGCATGATTTTGCCAGCGCTGGTGGTTGCAGTAGTTGATGCAGCTTTTATCGCTCGTATGCTTCGCTCATCATTGCTAGAAGTTCTGCGTGCAGATTACATCCGAACGGCTTTTGCTAAGGGCTTATCGGCACGGCGAGTGTGGTTCCACCACGCACTTCGTAACGCTCTTATTCCAGTTGTAACTGTCTATGGAACTTCTTTGATTGCAATCTTTGGTGTTGCAGTGCAGACGGAGAAGGTTTTCTCTTTACCTGGCATGGGTTCAACTATTGCTGATTCAGCCCTTTCTCAAGATGCACCAGTGGTATTAGGTCTGGCCATTGTCGTTATTTCCTTTGGCGCCGTGGTGAATTTAATCGTTGATTTAAGTTATGCCCTCATTGATCCACGCATCAAGATCGATTCTAAGGCGGTGCACTAATGTCTGAAATCGAACAGATTCCACAATCTCTCTCATATTGGCAAGATGTGCGCAAGCGCTTCTTTGGTAACAAGATTTCTATTATTGGTTTAGCAATGCTGGTCTTTTTAATTATCGCCGGAATCATCGGACCATTTATTAGTGGTTGGAAATATGATGATCTAGGTCCAGATATCTTGGTCGGACCAGGAACAAACGGGCACTGGTTGGGAACAGATGATTTAGGTCGAGATATTTTTACTCGCGTAACCTTTGGTATTCGACTCTCATTAACGGTTGCGATCGTTGTTACCGTGATCTCAGTCTTTGTCGGAGTTACCTTAGGCGGAATCGCAGGTTACTTCGGAGGCTGGGTAGATACAATCATTAGCCGATTCATTGATACCTGGCAGGTAATCCCATTCGTTCTTATTGGCTTTGCAATTATCACTGTATTTGGCTCTTCTTTCTGGGTCATCGTGGCAGCGCTGGTATTTACAGGTTGGTACTCAACCACTCGTTTATTCCGTGCCTCTGTAATGCAAGTGAAATCTTTAGATTACGTAGAAGCTGCCAGAGCAACTGGCGCTACAACTAAGCGCATTATTTTGCGCCATATCGGCCCAAATGCGATTCCACCCATCATTGTTGTTCTTGCATTCTCTGTTGCAGGTGCGATTTTGTCAGAATCTGTCTATGCCTTCTTGGGTGTGGGCTTCCGTGAGCCAACACCATCACTGGGTGTAATGATTTCAAGCTCACGTAACTACTTAACAGATAAGCCATTCGTATTCTTTATTCCAGGCTCAGTCTTGGTTCTACTTACTCTTTCAATTGTTCTCATCGGTGATGGTCTGCGTGATGCCCTTGATCCTAAGTTACGAGGAGTCAAGTGAGTCAGCCGCTACTTCACATCGATAACCTGCATGTGCATTTCAATACCTCCGATGGTGTTGTGCAGGCGATTAATGGTGCTTCGCTTACTCTTAACCCAGGTGAAATTGTTGGCCTCGTAGGTGAATCCGGTTCAGGTAAATCTGTAACAGCGATGAGTATTTTGGGATTAGTTCCAAAGCCACCAGCTGTTTATCCAGAGGGACGTATTTTGTGGAAGGGAATTGATTTACTAACAACTCCTGACCGAGAACTACGCGAAATTCGTGGCGGGGAAATCTCAATGATTTTCCAAGATCCCATGACTTCTCTGAACCCTGTTTACACAATCGGTCATCAGATCTCTGAAATGATCCGTGTACACGAGCGCATGTCGTCAAAGGCAGCTAAAGAGCGCTCCATTGAGATGTTGAACTTAGTAGGAGTTCCAAACCCACAGCAGCGTGTTGATGATTACCCACATCAATTCTCAGGTGGAATGCGCCAGAGAGCAATGATTGCAATGGCACTCTCTTGTAATCCAGAGCTACTAATTGCCGATGAACCAACAACTGCTCTCGATGTGACTATTCAGGCACAAATCCTTGAGATTTTAGAGAAGTCTGCACGTGAGTTAAACGTTGCCGTTCTTCTTATTACCCACGATTTAGGTGTTGTTGCAGGTATCTGTGATCGCGTTGCAGTTATGTATGGCGGACGCATTGTTGAGGAAGCACCGGTAGATGATTTATTTGAACGCCCACTTATGCCTTACACATGGGGACTAATGAAATCCATCCCACAGATGGATGAAGTTCAGGGTGGTCGCCTCTACACAATTCCTGGTTCACCTCCAGTTATGTCACGACCACCTAAGGGTTGTGCTTTTGCAGCTCGTTGTGAATTTGCAGTTGATAAGTGTCAGACCAGCGTTCCAGAGTTAACTGAATATGCACCTAATCGCATGGTGCGTTGCCATCGTGTGAATGAACCTAACTTTGTGAAGGTGCTCAAATGAGTGAGCCATTGCTAAGAGTTGTTAACTTAGAGAAGAAGTTTCCTATTCAACGTGGAATGTTCAAGCGCACAGTTGGTCAGATTCATGCTGTGGATGGAATCTCATTTGATATTGCACCAGGTGAAACCCTTGGGTTAGTAGGCGAATCAGGTTGTGGCAAGTCCACAACAGCTCGTTTGATATTGCGTTTACTAGATCCGACTTCAGGTGAGATTTACTTTGATGGTAAAGAGATTCATGCGATGCCCCGCGATGAAATTCGCGCAGTTCGCAAAGATATGCAGATTGTTTTCCAGGACCCTTACGCATCCCTAAATCCACGTATGACGGTTCGTCAGATTGTGGCGGAACCTCTCATCGTTCATGGTTTAGCTAAGGATGATTCAGATCCTGCAGTCGATGAAATGATTGAGCTCTGTGGTCTTTCTCGTGAATTCGGTAATCGCTATCCGCATGAGTTCTCTGGCGGACAACGCCAACGTGTTGGTATCGCACGCGCTCTAGTCACTCGTCCAAAGCTAGTTGTTCTAGATGAGCCAGTATCGGCTCTAGATGTTTCTGTTCAGGCTCAAATCCTTAACTTACTTGATGATTTGCGCGAAAAGTTTGGCTTTAGTTACTTGTTCGTTGCCCACGATCTTTCAGTCGTTTCACATATATCTGCCCGTGTTGCTGTGATGTATTTGGGCAAGATTGTTGAAATCGGAACACGCGAAGAGATATTTGAAAACCCTAAGCACCCATACACAAAGGCGCTTATCTCAGCTGTTCCTCTAGCTAATCCAAAGCAAGAGCGTGTTCGCAAGACTTCACGCATTGTTCTCACCGGTGATGTTCCAAGCCCAGCTAATCCACCTTCAGGCTGCCGCTTCCGAACACGTTGCTGGAAAGCACAGGAAGTCTGCGCAACTACCGAGCCACAATTGCTTACAATTGGTAAATCACAAGTAGCTTGTCACTTCCCAGAAAAGTAGAAAAGTGAAAGTACTAACAGTTAACATCACTAGCATTGTGCATGAAGGTGAATGGACTGGCAGTGAAGGTAAAACTGGGATTGATAAGCGGGCTGCTCTTGGTCCCGTTCACTTTGCTAATGAAGAAGTCACTGGCGATGTTGTTGTAGATCGCAATCACCACGGGGGATATGACCAAGCGGTTTATGCATATGCACGAGAAGATGCTGACTGGTGGGAAAAAGAGCTAGGTCAATCAATTGCTAATGGACGCTTTGGTGAAAACCTCACTACTTCTGGCATTGATGTGAATCAAGCACTTGTGGGGGAGCGCTGGAAGATTGGCACAACCATTCTTGAAGTATCACAGCCACGCATTCCATGCCGCGTTTTTGCTGGATTCTGGCAGCGACCAACATTGATTAAAGAGTTTATGGCCTCTGGCAAACCTGGAACATACCTACGCATTATTCAAGAAGGTCACATAAGTGCCGGTGATGAGATTGAAGTAATTTCTAAGCCAGCGCACAACGTCTCTATTGCAGATCTCTATTCAGCAAAAAATGGGGAGCGCTCTAAAGTAGAAGAGATTGCGGCAGTAAAAGAACTCTCAGCTAAGTATCAAGAATGGGCGCAAAGCCTTCGCATTTGATTTAAATGCCGCAAGCGTGACCTTCACAGCGCGGATCTGAACCAAATGCATAGGTTTTATTAGGCAATACCTGCATTAACTGCACAGATGAACCATGGGCCCATGCAGCAAGCTCTTTCACATCATGGCCCTTTGCTCGAAGTTGATCAAGAACTTGAGTTGAAACACGATTCTCAATCTCAAGAACACCGCTACCAGTTTCTTCTAAAGAGCTTTGGCCTGGAGCGTTCAAATGCTGCCAACGCGCAGCCTCTGTTGCTTCTTGCACATTCATCTTCAAATCAACGATATTTACGATTAATTGCAGATTGGTCTGCACCTGGATATTTGCACCAGGTGTGCCACCTACTAAGTGCAAAGTTCCATCAGCATTAACGGCAGTGAAAGCATTGAGCGTGTGTGCTGGGCGCTTTCCTGGCTCAATGGAGTTGGGGGAGGCTGGATCTAAAGAGAATCCAGTTAAGCGATTATTTAAAATGATTCCAGTTCTAGGAATTACCCATGAACTACCAAAGCCATGAAAAACAGATTGAATCCAAGAAACGGCATTGCCATCCTTATCTGCAACTAAGAAGTAGGTGGTGTCGCTGCCTTCACTGACGGGAGCAATATCTGTTGCTGCTTTTTCCATAGATATCTGGGCGCATCTCTTATCTATGTTGCCCTTAGACAAAATCTTTTCAACATTGACCTCAATAAACTCAGGATCTCCCAGGATTGCATTGCGATCAGCAAAGCCAGCCTTTTTAGATTCCACTCCAATATGAATACGATCTGCTTCACTCATTGTTGCCACATCAAAGCGCTCATTAATGAGTAGCTCCTCCATCAAGATCATTCCTTGAGTGGGAGGTGGTTGGCCATAGATTGTTAGATCACGATATTTAATTGAAAGAGGATCAAGGACTCTGGTGGTGTGAGCTTTTAGATCCTGGGCATTAAACCAACCATCAGAGCCGCTGATTAACTGCTGGGCAATTTTTCCTTCATAAAATGCAGCTCGGCCACCTGTTGCAATCTCTCGCAGTGATTGCGCTAGATCTTTTTGAACAACTAAGTCACCCACCTGCACGTTAACGTCAATGCCCATATCTTTAAAGAGTGAAGTATCAGGCGTTGTTGCTAAGTGATTGGCTATGCGGCGAACAAAACCAGTATTTGCTGGGAAGCCATTGTCTGCATAATCAATAGCTTGTTCTAGCAATGTGGCCATAGGCAGAGTGCCATAGCGCTTATGTGCTTCAAACCAGGTTGAAACTAAACCTGGAACAGTTCCTGATTTATATCCATGTAATGGAATTTCTTTGCCATAGGCAGCAGGAGTAGCACCGTGCGGTGCTTCACCACTGCCGTTAAATGCAAAGTTTGTTTTTGTTCCTGCATGGTGTGTAACTAAAAAAGCATCCCCACCTAAATGTGAAGCACCTGGCTCCACAACACAGATCACCGCACTCAGTGCAATGGCAGCATCAATAAATGAGCCACCCTGTTTTAGTATTGAAATCGCAGCGCTCACGGCCAATGGCTGGCTTGCAGCAGCTCCGCCATTTTTGGCATAAACAACGCTTCGGCCCGTTTGCATCCGTGAACTGTGGCCTATATTTAAAGGGATTACAAGAACACCAATAATGCAAGTATCCTTAAGGCAGAAGAGTCGCCCGGATCACCGCGTTACGAAAGTACCGAGGAAAGTCCGGACTCCAAAGAGCAAAGTGGTGGGTAACGCCCACCCGGAGCAATCCGCGGGATTAGTGCAACAGAAAGCAAACCGCCAACGAAAGTTGGTAAGGGTGAAACGGCGGTGTAAGAGACCACCAGTAATTGCAGCAATGCAGTTAGCTATGTAAACCCCACTTGGAGCAAGACCATGCAGTTGGCGCTTGAGAGCTGCTCGCTCGAGTCAACGGGTAGGTTGCTTGAATCTGTAAGTAATTACAGATCTAGATGGATGGTGATCCCTCGCAAGAGGACAGGATCCGGCTTATAGGGCGACTCTTCTTTAAATTACTGATTAGTGGCCATTTCCCCTGCGGAGATGGTCACTTTTCTATTACAGGTTTAATCAAAACCTAAACAAAGTTTGCGATTTTTTGTGGGCAAAAACGTGGGCATGTGGGCAAAAACGTGGGCATGTGGGCAAAAACGTGGGCATAAATTAGAATTAGTTTATGAAATTTGGAATCCATTCAGAGCAGTATCAGAATAATTACTCAAAAGAAGAAGAGCAAAAATTCACTCAAGTATTCGGCGAATTAACATCTGAGTTTGCTTCAAAAATGGCTGAGGGAGTTCAAGCCGGGGATGAGAGCGTTCAGGCTCTAGTGAAGCAACATTACGATTTCATACTTCAATTCTGGACTCCAACGAAAGAGGCCTACAAGTCACTTGCAATGAATTACATCCTTCCTTCTTCATATAGAGACCACTATGAAGAGATTGCGAAGGGGTTAGGCAAGTTTCATTACGATGCCGTTTGTATTTGGGCTGATAAGAACCTGTAAAGTTTTGCCAAACCTTGCATAACTTTGTGGGCAGTTACGTGGGCCATCGGCATTATTGAGCGAGAATCGAAAGCCTCCGGCTTCTAGGGCGACTCATATAACACCATGAAGCCCCTCGCTTAACTGGGCGGGGGCTTCTCCATTCTAGGTTGAAATTTTTCATGACTACACAATAGATTTTGAATATGGCTACCAAACCACTCAGATTGGACTTTGCTGCTGAATTGGCTGTCGGCAAGGCTAATTCTCTTGGCAATACTCTCAAGATAGTGAAAATAGTCGAGTCAGATCCAAAGAATTATCCTCATCTCTTGAAACTTCTTCTGCATAAGGATTCTCTTGTGGCTATGAGGGCCATGAATGCCACAAAGCGCCTAATGCGAGCCGAAAAGGAATTCTTTGATTCACAAAAGGAATCATTAATCAAGGTTTATTCAAAGACTGAACACAATGTGGTCAAACTTGGGTTAATCACCTTGTACTTCGATTTCATCAAAGAATTCTCATCCTCTGAATTAAAGCGGATTAAAACGCTTACCTTGAAATGGGTGGGCGAAAGTGAGGATTGGATGATTCTTGCTCAAGGGCTCAAACTGCTTGAGAAGTTAGCAAAAATTGAACCAACGATTAAGCCCGAAGTCATAGCTGTAGCAAAAAAGCTTCAGAAAGATTCCAGGAAAGCTGTTGCTACCAAGGCCAAGAAAGTTCTGTCCGGCGTATAGGGCAACTCTTCTTTGAAAACTTATTGATAACGTTTTCCCATGGCTTTTGTTCGAGTAAATGGTTTGCGCAGTATTGAATTTGGAATCCCAGGTGAGTCAAGATCTAAATTGATTTCATTAATTCTCGATGGAAAAAAAAGAGCAACAGCAGGCACGCTTCAATGGGATTATCAATTAGAAAATGAGCCAATTGAGACTATTGGTGAAAAATTAGCTGTCTTGGACAATCAAAATCAACATATAGCTACCATTCAAGCAACAAAGGTTGAAGTACTTAAATTTAAAGATGTCCCAGACGAATTTGCCCTTGCAGAGGCAGAGGGAGATTTAACTGGCGATGATTTCAGGGCAAGTCACTTTGATTATTGGTCAAAAGTTGGCCTGAATATTTCAGATGAAACAGAAATAGTCTTGCTTTATTTCGATTTGGTTGAGGACCTAAGAAATCCAGTCTGAATCCGGCCTACAGGGCGACTCTTCTTTTTCATATATACTTTTAGAGTGCACAAGATCTATGAGATGCCTGTAGCTGATGTTTATGTTCATTATGTAAATAAGGTTGAGCGTAAAGATCGCACAGAAGCCGAACTCATCAAAGTAATCACCTGGCTCACAGGATTTGATTCAAAGACACTGAAAAACCACCTCAAGAAGCAGACTACATTTAAGGAATTCTTTAAGGCAGCAAAAATTCACCCCAATGCGAAGTTAATAACAGGTTCAATCTGTGGCGTAAAAATAGCTGAGATCGAAGACCCACTTATGAAGAAGATTCGTTACATGGATAAATTAGTAGACGAATTGGCGAAGGGTCGCCCAATGGAAAAGATACTTCGTTCCGGCTTACAGGGCGACTCTTCTTCCAATTAGGTGGGCGCAGGTCAAAACTGCGCTCACCTTCCTGATTTATTTGAAACAATTTGTGACTTTACCTACTTTGCATGGGCGACTTCCGAACCAAATCTTTACCGTCTGATGTTCGGGGCAAACCAATTGATTCACATGAATTTCCAAGGATTTTAACCCCATATTTTTTATGATGCTGGTTACTCTTCAAAAATGGCATATGACTCCAAGACGCTCATTCGTTACTGGTCCCAGAAACCACTTTCGCGCAGATCACTCTTAGTTGCAGTAGTTTCATTAACTTTCGCAAACTCTGCCATAGGAAAAGCTATTGGTGCGACGGCACCAATAGCAAACATTATTCTTGGTCGCCCAACGTCAAATTCAATTGCTGTAAATATTCTAGCAACAGAGAGAGTACGAACTTATATTGAATATGGTTATACAAAAACCAAGTACACAGGTAAGACTTCTATTGATGTCCTAGAAGCGGGTGTACCTAGAGTTCTGGAGCTGAATAATTTAAAGGCAGGTTCCAAGGTATATTACCGGCTTCGATATGCAACGGGTTCATCAAAAACTTTCCAAACAGGAAAACAATTATCTTTTTCTACTGCAAAGAAGGCTACTTCACAATTTAGTTTCACAGTTCATGGCGACACTCATCCTGAGCGAGCTGGCAAAATGTTTAATTCTGAGCTTTATTACGTCACTATGGCAAATGTTGCTGAGCAGCAACCTGATTTTCATATTCTCATGGGAGATGATTTCAGTATTGACCCCCTAATCTCCAAAGGGCAAGCGAATCAGTCAAATATCGAAAAAATCTATAGGACTCATCGTGATTGGCTAGGGGTGATTGGCTCGACGGTTCCTATATTTCTTGTAAATGGGAATCATGAACAAGCAGCGGCATATTTGCTAGATGGAACAACATCTAACCCAGCTGTATTAGCCGGAAATGCAAGATTAAAGTATTACCCACTTCCTGCACCAAATGATTTTTATTCAGGAAACTCAAAAGAGATTCCTGGAGTAGGTTTACCTCGTGACTATTACGCATGGACTTGGGGAGATGCCTTATTTGTAACCTTGGATCCTTATTGGCATTCAAAGAATGCAGTCGACAACGTAGCGGGAGTCTTAGTTGCCGATGATGTTAGTGGTTCATCTACAGGCAAGAAAAAGAATTCGGATAGTGGTGCGCCAGGAGGAAATACTGGAGGCGCGGGCGGCGGAGGAGGAAACTCTAAAAATTTATGGGGAATTGGCATTGGAGATGATCAATATGCTTGGCTAAAGAAGACGCTAGAAGATAGTAACGCCAAGTTCAAATTTGTTTTTGCGCACCATGTTATGGGAACCGGACGAGGCGCAGTGGAGCTTTCCTATGATTATGAATGGGGAGGCAAGGATCCTAAAGGTGCCACCACTTTTGAAAAAGAGCGACCAAATTGGGAGTTACCAATTCACGACTTGATGGTCAAAAACAAAGTTTCAATCTTTTTCCAGGGACATGACCATATCTTTGTGACTCAAGAGCGAGATGGAATCATTTATCAATCCATGCCAAATCCGGCAGACGATACTTTCTCCTACTTCAATGAGGCCGCCTATAAAAGTGGAGTTAAGGCTCCAAATTCTGGCCATGTTAGAGTAAGTGTTTCTCGAAATGCTGCAACCGTTGAGTATTTCTTAGCGGCACGAGGGAAAGATTCAAATAGAAAAAATTTACAAGTTGCTCATAAGTACTCAATCACTCCAAGGACCTAAGAGAACTCTATTCGGCAGGTAAAAGATAAATCGCAAAACTAAAGCTAAATATTGAAAAAATAAGAACCGCTGGCATAGATACCAGCGGTTCTTATGTAAAGAGAAGATTAATGGAAGTTAATCTTTAATTCCCACTACTCTTTTGTACATCCTTGGTTTCAACCTTTTTGCCAATTCGATTGGCAACCTCAGTGACTCGAGCAGTCAGTTTAGCTTTTAGCTCACTCGCTTGTGCGGCGGTAATTTTTCCGCTTGAAACAGCGGAGTCGATTTTCTTTGAATCAAAAGCATAGAGTGCAGCTAGAAGTGAATCAATTTTGCCTCCAGCGATTGTCGCAAGTGATTCACCCCCCTGTCTCCTATTCTTGAGAACTTCAGAATCGATACCGATCGCATCAGTAATTGCTTTAACTTTTTCAACCTTATCAGCAGGGATTCTCCCTCCAGGTTTACCTTCGGCCACGGCACTTGACGCACCGATAAGTGCAAATGCAAAAGCTGCAATCACTGACTTTGCCAGAAATCCTTTTCTCATTCATACTCCTTAATGATCTATTTTCTTACATCTAAGGCCTTTGCCTCGGATGTCAATAATTACAGACCACTTACCTGTGGTAACTGAAGCATTTTCCTTAGAAAGACTTTAGAATATTCTGGGAAAGTTTGGTACCTTGAATTTCAATACATATGTACAACTTAAACATTTGGCTTTTAATCGTAATAGATATATCAAGTGACTTCTCTACTCAAATTTTAAACCAGACTCATCTTTACCTTAGTGGTCCTGAGCTGGCTAAATTAATAGAAGTATTAAGCTGAAAACCTAAGCCCTTTCATTGCAACTACCCTGTATATTATTCTTGTGTCACGACCAATTGCGCTGAGAAAATCTATACGGCTAGTTATTCAATTTCTTGCCGTAATTTTTGGAGTATTTGCATTGATTGCTGGAGAAGCAGATGATTCACCAGGACTTCAGGGAATAGGAATGATTCTCCTAGCCTCTGTTTTCTTTTCGATTTTTAAGATTGTGAAGAGGCGCTAAACATTGCTATGAACACCCTTCCAATTATGATGTCGCTATGACTATTGGACTTGAACGCCTCCTGGCTCACATGGCATGGGCAAATCAGAAAACTATTTCCCATCTGCAAACACTTCCCGAAGCCTCTCTTGGTTCTTTTGCAACTAACCCTGAGTGGCATGCTGCAGAGATTATTTATCACATTGTTGATGCAGCTGATCACTACGCTTTTCGCATCAGTGGCATCCCAGCACTCACCAAACCAGGGGAGCCTTGTATTGATGATGTGAAAATAAGTGCAGATCTCACACGCCTTAAAGAGCAAGCAGCGATTGTGGACAAAGCCTTGCTTGAGTGCGTGAAGTTAGATGATGTTCAGATTGAGTTTAAGAACTATGAAGACAAAATGGTGAAAAGGTGGCGCTCAACCATCCTTTCACAAGCAATACATCACGCCACCGAGCATCGAGCCCAGTTGGCATCTGCCCTAGAGGCAAAAGGGTTTAAGCCAATGGATCTAGATGAGCTAGATCTGTGGGCATTTGAGATTGAGACCTCAAGCTCCTAATTCGACCCGCTTTTCCTAGATGTTGCATTAATGCTATGTAGCATATATGCTATAAATATGAGTCGCAATCCAGAAGAACCGGTCTATAACCGTATCGAAGAAGTCCGTGCCGCCTTAGGCCTATCAAGGCAAGATCTTGCCGATAAGGCTGGCGTGCACTACCAAACCATTGGTTATTTAGAGCGCGAGGAGTACAGCCCCTCACTAGTTCTAGCAATCCGCATTGCCAAATCACTCAACCAAGAGGTTTCAGAGCTGTTTTCTCTCACACCATTTAAGAAAGGAAAGTCATAATGTGGAAGTTAAAAGATGCAAAAGAGATTAAAGTTCTAGGAATTACTGTGAAACCAAAGAACAAGATTTATTGGCTTGAGGGTGTTACTGAAAGAGGAGTTAAATCCTTACTCACCGATGAGAACTCAAAATTCAGATGGTTGCGGTCTCAGAAAAATCGAAGAATTCTTGTCGTTTTAATGGCCTTAGGATTTGCTCTTGTTGCTGCAGGAAGTTATTGGCCAACTTTAAAAACCAATTTAAATCTATCTGACGGAACCGCGGTCGTGGTCTATAGCGTCTCAGCCATATTTGTCCTTTTGACTGTCCTTCTAGGCTATCTACTTCTACGTATAAGTGTTCGAGGAATAGCCGATGCACCTAATGAGCTTCTAGATGAACGCCAGATCAAAATTCGTGACACATCATTTAGATATGCGTATTACGCGCTGGGGTATTTAATCCTGGCACTCT
>Ga0222712_10005610_pt1 | contig 12625 bp, 20 predicted proteins | sample C33_657DmetaG_FD_165043 | JGI IMG/M metagenome (GOLD analysis project Ga0222712, IMG submission 165043) | Estuarine water microbial communities from San Francisco Bay, California, United States - C33_657D | ecosystem: Environmental > Aquatic > Marine > Unclassified | place: USA: California...
ATTATGGTCGTGTTGATCCCGATAATTGTTTCAAGAGTGATCGTTGAATATAAATTCGGTGTCGTAAGTAACAAAAACTATCTATTCAAGTATGTTAAATAAAATATCACTGAAGCGTTATCTTGAGATTTGTGTGATAGTGATCATCTCACTTACCATCTTGATTTATGTCAATCGCGTTGCTAGACAATTGTTTGTAAAGGGACAAGGAAAACGAATGGGTGTTGTGACCAAGATAACCAAGAGGGGATGGTTTAACCAGAGTTGGGAAGGCGAATTGTTTGTTCCAAGTGAAGAAGTAAGTGAAGGTGTAATGTATCCAGAAGTGTGGAACTTTAGTGTTTCGGATGAACATGTAGTAACAAATCTGGAAAAGTTGATTGGCAGAAACGTAATTGTTAAATATAAAAGAGAGTTCGAACCATTGAAACGTGAAACACTATTTGATATAATATATGTTACAACCAACGATGTGCCTCAAATATTTGTTACTACACAAGATGATCTTATGAGATATCCACGGTTTGTTCCAATTCCTTCAAAAACAAATTATTAACGAATCTTGATCACTTTGGGTTTGTTTAGATCATAGAAATAATCGATCAAAAAGTAAGCACTCAAAGCATCTTTACAAGCTGGAAATATATCAAAGACTCTGCTTAATCTATATGAGAAAGCAGAGTCTTTTTTGTTGTTATAATGAACAGTTTTATTGTATTTGGATGACAAAGTATCAATCAGACTGAATATTTGTTTTTCATCATGCCCAATGTCATTGATAACGCAATATTCATTATTTGACAACGTTGTAAGAGGTTGTGAAACATATTCGTTGTCTTTGACATAGTGAGTAGTGATATAACAGTCAGCTGGATATATGTAATACTCAAGGTCATGAGTTTCTTTTATTCCATTAGGTATGTAAATAGAATTGAATTCACGCCTACTCTTCGCGCTTCTGAATATAATGTTGGCAGCATATCCCAACGTATTTTCACAGACTATTGTAGATTCATTTGTGGTAACCATAGTAAATAATGTAATCTTCTAAAACCAACACATCAATCAGTTTGTCTCGTAGAGCATGCCAAGCTTGTAGTGGTTCATTAATAATTGGAGAACAATGTTCATTAAAAGACGTATTCAGTAACACGGGCATACCTGTGGCTTGTTTGTATTTGCTTAACAATGTGTGCAACCACTCATTTGTTTCTTTTTTAACTATTTGAGGACGACATGTATTATCATATCTATTGACCACAGCTGGAATTTTATCTACCCACTCTGGTTTCACATTATAACATAATGTCATGTATTCAGCTGTATGCTTTGATTTATCACAGAATAGTATATCATCAACATATTCTTCCATGATTACAGGTGCAAAAGGCATCACTTCGCTTCTGTTTAATTTTTCATTTAGTTTAGTAAATGTTTCTTTGTCTGTTGGATCGACAAGTATGCTCCTGTTTCCTAGCGCTCTAGGGCCATATTCGGCTCTTCCTCTAAATATTCCTACTACTTTACCTTGTTGTAATTCGTTTATTATATGATCGTATGAGAACGGATGATAGTTCATACAACGAACTTTCACGAAACGACGAATTTCATTTGCGTTACACTGTTTACCCAAATAAACGTCTTTGATTGGTTCGAACTTGTATTCACCCAATTCTATACATTTAGCTAAAGCAGCTCCCAACGAAATACCTTCATCATTCATGGCAGGCATCACGAATAATTCTTCAAAATCCAATTTTTCGTTGATCACTTGATTTACTTTTACGTTAGCAAAAAACCCACCACTCGCACAAATGTATTTACACTTGTGTTTTTCTTGGTAAAACTGAATTAGTTCCACACAACCATCTTCCACACACTTTTGTAAGTTGTAGGCAACATCTTCTTTTGAGTATTTGCTTAGAAAGATCAATATTGAATCCAGTATTCGTCCATGTTCCCAATTACCCGTCTTGCACTCATCTGGTAGGTGATTCTCAAACGTCTCTGTTTCTTTGTTGAATACACACAAGTTTCTGAAGGTTCTGTAAATGTGCTCATTGTATTTGCCTTGAGCAGCCAATCCCATTATTTTTCCTTCTACATTTGTTCCAGTAACACCGTAGTAATATATCATCATAGTGGCACCAAACAAATACAACCGTCCATAGTTCGCATTAAAGTCTTTTAACAGATGTAGTTCGCCGTTTTTATACACACTGATAGATCCTTCACACGCATTGTGTCTATTCTTAAATTTATTCCACCAATGTTTGTCCATGGTGTTGTATAACCAATCAAATACATTGTTATCAATTGTTTCACCATGAATCAGATTATGAATATTGCAATCACCGCCATCTAGTGTCAATACCATAACATCATTTTTATTATGAAACCCACTAAATACCAATGCACCCAAAGCATGACAATATTGATGTGAATAATACTGTATGCGGTGTCTGTAGTTTTTAGTGATAATATCTTCTTCAACGGGTGTAAGAGATGTTGAAGTGACAAAATGCGACACTTCATCCAAATTTAATTGATAATCTTTAATCAGTGCATCCAAAGATTTACTGATGGTATATCCTTTCATTTTGTGATTTGAAAATCGTTCTTCAGAATATACTGCTTTTATCACCCCATCTTGAATGAGCGATACACCGGCATCATGAATTCCTATATTAAAACCAACTATGGTGGACATATTTCGCAAATAAATATCTGCTTGACTTCGTTTCGACCTTTTGATAAAGTGTTTGAACACAAGATATGGACCGATTTATTGCTTTAGATATTGAAACTGGTGGAATTGGTGATGATAAGTCACTGTTGACGGCGTGTTTTATTCTTGCGAAACGAGCCGATGATGGCGAAATACAGATCATTGACTCGCTTAATCTCAAGATCAAACCCGAAGATGGTATTTATCATGTAACTGCTGAGTCGTTGGGAATCAATCACATCGATTTGAAACAACATGATAAAGACGCAATCACTGAACGTGAGGCTGGTCAGAAGTTGTATGAACGGTTGAAAACTTGGTATACAATGTCTGGTTCAACCAAACTTATTCCCGTTGGACACAATGTTGCATTTGACATTCGTAGGGTGACAAATACACTAGTGTCCAGAGGTAGTTGGGACTCGTTTGTGAGTTATCGTGTATTGGATACTTGCACAATCGCTCAGTTCTTGAAAATGACCAACAAGCTTCCCAATAGTTTGACTTGTAGTTTGGTGAATCTTGGTGACTATTTCAACTGTCATCCTCTTGGTGGTAAACCACATGAAGCAGAGTATGATACTTTGTTGGCACTGAATGTATTGGAGACATTGATGACGTATGTATAAATGTGGATGTGGCAGTGATATTCATCCAGAGCGTTATGCTTTGGGTTACAAGGTTTGTCTCAAGTGTGGAGATAAATCAGCATCAAAACAAAAACCCTATGGTTATGTTCATTATGGACACAAAACAGCTGGGTCAATTGTTATTACTTCCAAGAAAGGGTTTGACAACTACAGCAAGGTGTCATACCGAATGAATAAGGGAAGCAATATGGGGTATGCAAGTCGATTGACTACCTCATTCTAAATATAAAAACATCAAGGGAGTGGTTTGTCCATTCTCTTTTTTGTTGCGGTAATATGTATAAAATAAGCGTATGTGGACATCTCAAGATTTATTACAGTTAAAGAACAACGAAAACTATTTGGATAACAATTGTCCATTAGTCGATCCAAAGTCAGAAATTATAGAGCACAATTACAATGGTCCATTAGGCAATTATCCCATCATAGCTAGAGTTGGATCAAACGACACAAACACTGTGTTGGCAATCATTGACGGCGGAGGTTCTCCAGAATATGGATTTATTCCCGTTGAACAAAATACTCCAGGCTCAATACTTGATGTTGGATGTTACATCGGCGGATTTACCCGATTGGCAATATGTTCAAATCAAAATAGACCCATCATTGCAATTGAACCAATGATCTCCAACGTGGCAATGATTCAAAGAAATATCAGGCAGTTGCCATCGAATCCCAAGGGTAATTTCTTATTCAATGTAGCCGTGGGTCATTCAGGTCATACATTCATCTCTGGACCACCAGATGATCAAGTTCATAGATACATGGGAAATACTTCAGCTGCTGAATTGAGTCCTACAAAAGCAAATGTGAAATCTATTGATCTGGATGAATTGCTTTTGTTAAATGAAATCTGCACTGGAACCAAAGAAGTCTTCTTCATGAAAATTGATTGTGAAGGCGGTGAGTATCCATTGTTTGAAAATGCGTCCCGAGAAAGTGTTCGTAAAATCAAATACATCGTAGGCGAATTTCATGCCGCATCAGTTCAATCTCCAGACTATATGTTCTTAAAACACGGTTACGAACGTTACACAATCACCCAACATGACGCAAACGGTCTTTTTGCTTACAAGCGAATCGATACAAATTAAAACCGATTGACGTTTTCAAAAATCCGATGTAAGATATAAATATGTCACACACATATTATATCGCAGATGGAACCGAAAACCATATTGGCAAAAACACTTGGAGACGGTTGTCCAAAAAACAGAAAGATATTATTCGTAAAGACCGAAAAAATGCGGCTAAATACGTGGCTGCATTTATCCGTGAAAAAGATTCTAAATTTGGTCGGACAAAAAACTCTTGACGTTTTTCAAATTTGAGGTATAGTTATTGGCGTGGACGAGATGAGATTTAATAAGTCAAATCCACATTAAATTCAAAAAATAGAAAGGTATAGATAATTCTATGAAAGAAAAGGTAAACAAGCCTACTGATGTGGGCGTTATTGTCGGTCGCTTCCAGGTCAACGAGTTGCATGATGCTCATATTGATCTAATCACTTCGGTCCTACGTAAACATGATCGTGTGTTGGTGTTTCTTGGAAATAGCACCATTCGTAATACTCTCAACAATCCTCTTGACTATCGTGCAAGGCGAGCAATGATTGCAGAGAAGTTTCCTACCGTGGAGATTCATTACATCAATGACAATCCCTCGGACACTGCTTGGTCCAAAAGTCTCGACAAGTTGATTGCGGAACAGTTGCTTCCGATGCAGACTGTTACACTGTATGGTTCCCGTGATAGTTTCCTCAAGGCTTACAGTGGTAAGTTCAATACTTGTGAACTTGAGGCAACCACTTTTATCAGTGGCACCGAGGTTCGTCGTCGTGTATGTAACAATTATCCTCCCACCGCAGATTATCGTGCTGGTATGATTGCTGCCACCGCCTATCGTTTCCCAACCGCATTTCAGACTGTTGACATTGCGGTTGTGAATGACAAGGGTGAACTGCTTCTCGCACGTAAGCCTGATGAAAAGAAGTGGCGATTCATTGGAGGATTTAGTGATCCAAATTCCAAGTCTCTTGAGGAAGATGCTAAACGTGAAGTGATCGAAGAATCCGGTGTTGAAGTGGGTAACATCACTTATCTGGGTTCTACCATAATCAACGATTGGCGTTATCGTGGAGAAATCGACAAGATCAAGACAGCATTGTTTGTTGCCAAGTATGTGTTTGGTAAACCAGAAGGTGCAGATGACGTTGCCGAAGTCAAGTGGGTTCCGATTGGTCGAGTTCCTATCAATAATCTGATGAAGAACGATATCGTTGAGGGACACCATGTTTTGGTCGATATCTTTAACGAAAAGTTCGTGAGTAACCCTAAGCTCATGGAAGAGGTCATTCAGCCTGAAATTGATGGAAACATGCCTTGACTTTGGGTGAAGTCTAGGATATTATAAAAGAGTAACGATTGAGGTATAGATAAAATCATTACAAAGAAAGATAAAATTATGAATAAGAACATTTGTTTGACTACGGATTCCTATAAGTTGAATCACTGGAATCAGTATCCCGTTGGCACTGAAAAGGTTTATAGCTACTTTGAATGCCGTAAGGGTGCTAAGTTTGCTGAAACTCCATTCTTTGGACTTCAGTTTATTATTAAGAATCATCTTGAGGGTGTAGTTGTTACCCGTGAAAAGATTGAAAATGCTGCTAAGTTGTGTAAGGCTCACTTTGGTAGTGAGAAGTATTTCAACCGTGAAGGTTGGGAATATATTCTGAATAACTATGGCGGTAAGTTGCCTGTTGTTATTAAGGCAGTTGAGGAAGGAACTGTTGTTCCTATCAACAATGTGTTGATGACTATTGAAAACACTGATAATAAGTGTTTCTGGCTCACTAACTTCTTGGAGACTATTTTGTCTCAGGTTTGGTATCCTATTACGGTGGCTTCACTGTCCCGTGAAGTTAAGGTAAACATCAAGGAATATCTTGATCTTACCTCTGATGGTGGATTGCTTAACTTTGGACTTCATGACTTTGGATTCCGTGGAGCTAGCTCTTGGGAATCTGCGGGTATCGGGGGGGCTGCCCACTTGATTAATTTCTTGGGGACTGATACGGTAGTGGCTATGGAGGTAGCCGTGAACTATTATAATGCTGATCTTAATGGTTTGGCGTTTTCTGTTGCTGCCACTGAACACTCTGTTATGACTGCTCTTGGTAAGACTGGTGAAGAACAGGTTGTTGAGAATCTTCTCAATGAATATCCTACTGGTATTCTATCGGTTGTATCTGACAGTTATGACATTTATAACTTCGTGAGCAACATTGTTGGCACCAAGTTCAAGGATCGTATTCTTGCCCGTGATGGTGTGTTTGTGGTTCGACCTGACTCTATTACTCCTACCCATCCTACTCCAGAGGAGGAAATGGTTTGGATTATGGAAAATTTGTGGGCGAATATCGGCGGAACCATCAATAGTAAGGGTTACAAGGTTATCGATCCATCGGTTCGTGTTCTTTGGGGGGATGGCATTGACTTGGAAGGTATCAAGAAGATTCTGTATGCTGTTACCAAGGCTGGATTTGCAACTGAGAACATTGCTTGTTTTGGTATGGGTGGTGGATTGTTGCAGAAGGTTAACCGTGATACTCAGCGTTGTGCTTTCAAGTGTTCTGCTCAGTATCGTGATGGTCAGTGGTATGATATTCAGAAGAATCCCAAGGATGTTTCCAAGACATCCAAGAAGGGCAAGCTCAAGTTGATCAAGGTTGATGGTGAATTTGAGACTGTTGGTGAGAATGATCCCGGCGAGGATTATTTGAAGGTTGTTTTTTATAATGGCGTATTGGTCAATGAAGTTGACTTTGCTACTGTTCGTAAGAATGCTGCTCTGTAATTGACAAATTAAAGGTTTGCGGTTACCCTAATTAAAACCGCTTCTTTTTATGACCGATAAAGTTAAACAAGTTATTGTAATGCGCAAAGACCTCAATATGAGTAAGGGTAAAATGGTTACTCAAGGTGCTCATGCCAGCATTGCATTTCTAACAAATAAGATGAAAGATAATTTGTCAAACCCAGAAGCTTTATGGTGGGTAAACCTAAGTCAAGCTGAAAAAGAATGGGTATATGGCACTTTCTTCAAGGTTTGTGTGGGTGTAGATAGTAAAAAGGAACTGCTTGACATTGGATACAATGCTGTTATGCTAGGTCTATCAGTTAAGTATATTGAAGAAACCACTGGGTTTGATGAACCTACCGTTACTTGTATAGCTATCGGACCGGATTATAGTTCTAAAATTGATCCCGTCACTAAGCATCTGAAGCTACTGTAGTTAGTATTTATTGTGGATGAAACCAATCAATAAAGCATTCACACTGATAGAATTACTATTGGCTGTTGTTATATTGGTTAGTATTACATCAGTCATTGTGATCAATTATGATAGCTTAGTTGGCAACACTAGATACTATGAAGCGAAAGACAATCTAAAGACATTTCTGATCAATTTAAAACACCAGGCTGCTTTTCAACAAAAAGACTTTGAACTGACATTCGATGACAATTACAACATGTATAGTTCGTTTGAAGATTTTTATTTGTTGGATGCGGTGACCAACGACTTGAAGATACTGGAGACCAGTGCTACAAAGATCGTTTTTTTCCTTGACGGAACTGTTCAAGAGAGTTACATTATAACAAGTAACTTGGAAGGCACCATCACCAATAAGTTCATCATAAACGTTATTGGCACCGTGTCGGAGAATAACAACGAACCAATTATAATCAACAATGACAAACGTGAAGATATTCAGTGGGACGAGCAATCAACCCTTGGCGGAGAAGATCGTCAAGAACCTTGATTCCAAATTAGGCGACATTTATCATCACACATTTCCAAGTGGTGAGACCTATTGTCAATTCAAGGAAAACATTCGTGGTTGTGATGTGTTTCTGGTTCAAGGAATTACCCAACCAGCCAATGAAAATTTGATGGAACTGCTTGTGATGGCTGATGCTGCTCGACGTGCGAGTGCAGAACGAATCACCGCTGTTATTCCCTATTTGGGTTATGCTCGACAAGATCGTAAAGACAAGAGTCGAGTTCCCATTACTGCACGATTAGTTCTTGATCTTATTGCAACCGCTGGTATTGACCGTGTTGTGACCATGGATCTTCATAGTCCGCAGGTGGGTGGATTTACCAATCTTCCGTTTGATCATCTGACATTTGAGCCTGTGTTGGTTGATTATATTAGAAGCAAGTATCATTCACTGGATTGTAGGGACAATGTGGTATTGATGGCTCCCGATGTAGGTGCTGTCAAACGAATTGAAAAATACAGTTCTGTGTTGAAGAGTGACTTTGGCTTTATTAGTAAGAAGCGTCTTGCTGATGATAAGGTTGATCTACAAAACATTGTGGGTAACGTCAAGGACAAACATGTAATTATCATTGATGATCTTACAGAAAGTCTTGGAACGATGGTCCAGGCGGCCAAGGAGTGTAAACGTCAGGGGGCTGTCAAGGTAACTTGTGCTGTCACACATGGTTGTTTGACCAGTATTGGTTTACTTCGATTGTCTGAAGCAGATAGTATTGATGAGTTTATTCATAGTAACACAACAAATACATGGGGCAACATTGGATTTAAACCAGCTAATGTTACAGAATTGGATGTGAGTATGTTGTTTGCTAAGGCAATTCGTAGTATCAACAAGAATGAAAGTGTGAGTGAGTTGTTTGTATGAAAACTTGGACTCAAATTATTCAACACGTTCAAAGTCAAAAGGTTGAACGTAAATGGGAAAAGTTGTATTGGTGTATCGACCTACATGATACAATAATCACTGGAACCTATAACCGATTTAATGATGGTGCTATCATTTATCCTTATGCCAAGGAAACTCTTGATTATCTATTCGATAGTCCAGATCATTATACTATTCTTTGGACAAGCAGTTATATGACATCAATTCAAGATGTGGTTCAACGTTTTGATTTGAATTTTAATGGGATCAATTGTAATCCAGACTGTCCTAGCACTGATCTGTGTGATTTTCAAGATAAGTTTTACTTTAATTTTCTACTTGATGATAAGGCTGGATTTGATGGCACCAAAGATTGGCGTGAGATTTATGAAGCGTTGACTGACACTAATAAGGTGTATACAACCAAAAACAAAAGAATTATGGAGGATAGTTTGTCATGAAATATATTGAAGCTCCAAAGAGAGCAAAAGGTAAGAGTGGTGTGCCATCACTATTTTTGGGTGGTGGCATTAGTAATTGTAAAGATTGGCAATCGAAGTTGGTTGAGGAATTGAAAGACTACAATGTCACAATTTATAATCCTCGGCGTAGCAATTTTGATATTAACAATTCGAAGATTAGTGAGGAACAGATCAAGTGGGAATACAAGTATCTACATGATGCAAATATTCTGGTGTTTTACTTTGCTCAAGAAACGGTGTGTCCTATTACGTTGTTTGAGTTGGGTGCGGCATTGGAACGCAACACGTATGCCTTGATGAAACAAGATATTCTGGTATACTGTGAACCAGAGTATTCTCGTAAGTTTGATGTGGAACTACAGGTCAAGCTTGCAGTCAAAAATGCAAATGAAGTAAATAAAAATGATGACATTGAAGATAATTTGTTTGTGTCGGTCCACACGGACTACAGTGATTTTGTGGATGAACTAAAAGCTGTGGTTGAAATCGCACAGGTTTATGTATAATGCGCTTGAAAAACAATTAAAGGAGGCTCAAGAATATACCAATCAGTTGGAGAATGAAATTAAAGAGCTTAAAAAGCAATTGGATTGGTATAAAAATTATGCTGATAGGTTGGTGGAACATAAGGATATGGTATGTTTACCGGCTGATTTGAAGAATTTGCGTGAAAGCAATTTAAAGTTGGCAACTGAGAATGAAGAGTTGAAGAAGCGAGTTGAAACGCTTAAAGGAATTATCACACAGGCTTGGTTTGTTGATGTAGAAGAAAAGGATAAGCAAATTGAATATTTACTAAAGAGGGTGAAGGAACTTAGTGATCCTGAATTAAAGGATTGATATAAACCTGATCCTGACTGGATTGGAACCATTGAAAGATCCAAAGAAGATGGAGACAGATGGTTTAAGATGATGGGTGACAATCGGACTTTAAGTGTGGCAGAACTGCAACAAATTCTTGATTTTCTCTAAAAAAGTTAAAAAAAGCTGTTGACTTCCCAGAGGAAAACCTGTAAAGTATTTCCACGATGGATATTGGATTACTAATAGGGATTGCTGTGGTATTGGGTATGTTTCTGACAATTACTATCATTGTGTGGGTTGAAAAAATTTAAAAAAGGCTTGACTTACCTATAGGAGCCTGTAGACTATACGAGTAAATTTTTTTATTATTTTTTTTTTCGTATATTTATATTATATGACTAAAAAAGAACTTAAAGCGATTATCAAAGAATGTCTTCTAAACCTAAATGAAGATGATACATCAATCACTCCAGACACTCGTAGTTCTCCTGGTGGATCAAACATTGAATCTATAATTGACAGATTGTTTTATGATCTTAAAGGTAACATTCTTCTCATAGACAGAGACTTACTTGTGCGTATTGATACTGACATAAATACTATCATAATAACATCCAAAAAATCCCCAAATTTTATGATAAAAATTGAACCGGATGGAAATGATCGTGTAAAAGTGAAATATTCAGGGTCGTGGGGTGGAGTCATTCCAACGGGCAAAGATGTTTTGAAGAAAATAAATCCAGTTCTTCAATCACAAATGGGAAAAATTGGAATATTTGGTAAATAACAAGTTATAAACATATTTTTGTAAAAGCTAACAGATTAATTTCTGTTAGTTTTTTTGTTTTTACCGATTGACTTCTCCCTAGAAGCCTGTAGACTGTTTCCATGATGAAGATTCGTTGGTATCACTGGATGGTTTATCGGTTGTTTCGTTGGGTATGGAATCCCATCTTTGAACAAAATCCTCAAATGACTCAGGTTATGGTTAACCGCATGAATCAATGGCTTGATAGTAAAAATATTGAAAAAAGCGGTTGACTTCTACAAAAAAGCTGGTAGACTTAAAAAGTAAATTAGAGTTATGAAACGACAACCATCCAAGAACAAGTTAGCATTCAAGGCTTTAATGGCCGCTGAAGAAGAAAATCGTAAGTTGACTCTTGAAGAAGCTGTGTTGATTCAAAGCAGCAGTGATTATTCACGATTCAGCATCGGAGGCGATATTCTTACTCCCGACGAGCTGATTGAATATCAATATCAAAGACTGCTTGAGATGAATGCTCGCAGACAACAAACATGAGTAAAAAAAGCGGTTGACTTATTATAAAGTCGTAAATATATATTCACTATGAAAGTTTATCTTATTGATACAAATAATGTGCTTGATGGAATAGTTGTGTTTGATAGTGAGCGTAAAGCTCTTGATTATATTATTGATAAATACTATAGTTCCGATTTCTATAAAGATAGAAATTCTGATTGGATAGATGAACACGCCCGTGATTATATTGCTGAAAAGGAAGTAAGGTAAAAAAAGCTGTTGACTTCTTGAATTAAATAGAGTATATTATTTCCAGATAAAAAAATGACTATGAAAAAAACGACTAAGAATAACATAAAAAACACTGTCCGATACAGCCCTAAATGCAGATTCATTATCGGTTATCGTCCAAGTGCTATTAGGTGTAATACTCCAGCGACTCATACCTGTTCCGAATTCGGAATGCCACTCTGCGATTCTCATTATCTGCAAAATTTAAAAGAACTTGTTTGAAATAGGAGCTTATATTGAAATGAATACAAAGTATATAAGTGTATATCCGCAATGGCATTGTAGAAATGGTGGTGGATTATTTGTTGGAATACGATTTCAATTTCCAGTGACTAACTATGATAGTGAAGCATTTGCTTCTAACCATACTTATAGTTGTTTACGCTTGACATTGGGACTATTAGTGTTTAGTATCAATGTAGAGGTAAAATACAATTATATTAAAATGTTACCCCAATAAAAATATGACTAAATATGTTAAACTAATTGCCAAGCCTGATACTTGGTTTAAGGCGGGAACAGAAGTGTTTAATGATGATGAATATGGCAAACGAATTACGCTTGATTCATATAATAAATGGCTCAAATCAGGAAGTATCTTGGTTAGAGGTATCCGAGTATGTGAACACGACTATGAACTGAAGTTAGGATATAAACTAGGCGAAGAACGAGAAGATGGTGAATTGTG
>Ga0222712_10005612_pt1 | contig 12622 bp, 14 predicted proteins | sample C33_657DmetaG_FD_165043 | JGI IMG/M metagenome (GOLD analysis project Ga0222712, IMG submission 165043) | Estuarine water microbial communities from San Francisco Bay, California, United States - C33_657D | ecosystem: Environmental > Aquatic > Marine > Unclassified | place: USA: California...
GGTGAGGAGATGAAGATACAATTGTCTGCTATCTCTACTCCTCTTCCCTCTGGTATATTAAAAGTGTCCTCTCCTTTGTCTTCTACTCTTCAAGTTGTAAAAGATGGATCTGAGACCCAATCTGCACTCCGTATTTCAACCACAGCAGTAACCAATTACGGAGCAGGAGCTATTGCTACTAATACTGCTTTTGGTGGGGATGCTCTTATCTCAAACACAACTGGATCTGCGAACACAGCGTTTGGTGATGTGGCTTTAAGCCAGAATACAACAGGCAGAAGAAACATAGCATTAGGCGCTGGCGCTTTGTATTCCAATTTGATTGGGAGCAATAATACAGCGATAGGATGGAACTCATTGACTACAGCAACTGGTGATAATAATACAGCCATTGGTTATCGTACTTTAAATTCCAACACAAGCGGAAGTTTGAACGTAGCGGTAGGGGTGGATGCTTTGATAAGTAATACTACAGGTACAGCAAATGTAGCAGTAGGTTATCAAGCAGGGTTTAGCAATACGAGTGGGGGCGTTACCGCTTTAGGTTATCAAGCACTTTACGCCAACAGCACAGGTGCAGGAAATACAGCATTGGGTAGATTGGCATTGGCATCAAATACAACAGCCAATTCAAATACTGCTATTGGTAATGGTTCTTTGCAATCAAATACTACTGGTGTTCAAAACGCAGCAATGGGTGAGGGTGCTTTAAACTCAAATTTAACAGGAAGTTCTAACGTAGCAATAGGTCATAATGCATTACTATCTAACACCGCCTCCCAAAACACCGCAGTTGGCTACCAATCAGCGTATAGTAATACTACTGGAACTTATAATGCTTCTTTTGGATACATTTCATTATTTGCAAATACTACAGGAGTAGCAAACACTGCGGTAGGTCACGCTTCTTTAATTGGCAATACTACAGGTTTTAATAATATTGCGATGGGATTCCAATCATTGTTAACTAACTCTACAGGTAGTGCTAATACTGCAATAGGTACTCAATCACTATACTCCAACACCGCCTCCAACAACACCGCAGTAGGGTATCAAGCAGGGTATAGTAATACGAGTGGAACAGGTAATGTATATTTAGGTATTGGAACAGGATTCTATAATACTACATCTTCAAACAACATTGCATTAGGAAATCAATCATTATATAGCGGTTCAGGAAGCGAAAACATTGCCATAGGAACAAGTTCATTGGCAAATTCTACTACAGCAAGTAGTTCTATTGCTATAGGTTGGAGGGCAGGATTCAATAATGGAGGAACAGGAAACGTTATTATGGGATATAGTGCTATATTGAATGGTGGTACTACAGGAAGTTATAACGTAGCGTTAGGATTCAATGCTCTTGGACAATCCACTTTAACAAACAATAATATAGCCATAGGTCAAAATGCTATGGGATATATTAATGCAAATTCAGGAACAGGTAACGTTGCTATTGGTGATAATGCACTTAATGTACATAGTTTAGGAAGTAACAATACTGCTTTGGGTAGTGAAGTTCAAAGTGGAAATTTTAGCGGTAGTGTTATTTTAGGTAGACAAGCAACTGCCACCGCAAATAACCAATTTGTAGTTGGTAGTTCAGGAACTAACGCAGGCGCAGTTGCTTCAGAAGTTAACTCATCTACTAAAGTATGGAACGTAATCATTAACGGAGTAGCACAGAAAATCTTATTAGCATAAAATATCATGATAAATTATACTTGGACAATTAAGAATCTATGGACTAAGACCGTAGATGGACAGCAGGATTACGTGGTGATTGCTGCTTACGATGTAACTGGAGTAGATGGTGAGTTCTCCTCATCTCTATCTAACACAGCTCAATTCTCAACTGAGAGCGTTAGCTCGTTTGTACCCTATGCTGAACTGACAGAGGAAATCGTATTGGGTTGGATTAAGGCAGATTTGGAAGAGAATGGAGTTCACTCAATTGAGGCTTGTATCGCAGGTCAGATTGAATCTCAGAAGAATCCTCCTGTAGTTCCTGTGATTACTCCTCTGCCCTGGAGCTGAGGCCCATTTAAAAGAAAAAGCCCCACAAGCAGATCTTACGGTATGCACGTGGGGACTTTCGATCTAAGGATTCTATCCGAAGAGGGGTTTGTTTACAAAGATACTATTCTACCTCTTTAAATTCAATTACAGGCACCTCATTAATTACCTCTAGGGCCTTAACAATGTTCTGTACTTCTACTAGTCCGAAGCATCCTTTTGCGATTGCAATGTTCAATGCCTCTGCGATTACTTGTTTTGCTGTATTTGATTCCATAATGTCTATTTCCAAACGATTCCTACATCTGAGGCCCGAACAATAATGTGTTCTTTCCCGTCTATCTCAATCCTCTCTGCATTCTGCAAGAAGATCGGGTTGACATAGACCCCATCGCCTATCTCGATGCCTGTAACCTCGTCTCCAACGGCTAGAACCGTTAAATTAGACCACTTCTTCATCTCCTTCTCCATCAACTCTCTTTTCAATTTCTCATCTACTTCAATTGTAGACTTTTTAATCTCCGGGAGGCTCAGGATAATACGCTGGCCTCTAACTGTATACTTATTCATGATTCTTTACTTCCTCCCAATAACGGATCATCTCCGTCATGTTTACCTTTGCTACTTTTTCTACTTCTTGTAGCTCTCTTTTTAATAGGCTTATCGCATAATTCTTGATCTGGCGATACCTGAACGTGTCCATCTGGAATCCCAATTGCTTGATCTCCAGTTCCATCTGTTGTGCTTGTTCTTTCGATGTCATTTTGTTCGATTAATTGTAATGCCTCCTTGATTGCGTACATATCTGTAATGCTGAGACCCGTTTGACGTAATTGGCTCTCAGCGTCCATATCTGTTACAGCCTGTTCCAAACTAGCTGCTGAGGTGGGGTAATTATCCATGTGCCTGCCCATCACTACCTTAGTCAACTCATCCTTGGTATGGCGCAATGCCCACAGATACGTCTTCATATACCGCAGGTATTGTTTCTTATCAATCTTGGGACTTCTGTGATTTGCTTTCATGATTTATCGTGTCTGTTTCATCTATGGTTGCAAATATACGGTAAGCAATCTGAGGAACAATGGCATTGCCATATCCCATTATACTTTGCTTTCTCCAGGTAGAAAAGGTAAGTCCGTCCAATTCTTCGGGAAGCCCATCATCTCCGCTACAAAGTGGGGATTGAGTTGGGAACCAGGTCCAAGCCTCGGATGGTCCACCTTGTTCGGTACGAACATTGTCATCTGTCTTAATGTCATTTGGAGATTTACATTGTTCTCCTTGTGCCTCTGAGACCGAGCCAAATACGTTTCGGGTTTGGTTGCTGTGTTCCAATCGTAACTGTTCGGAGTAGGCAGAATCCCCCTCTTGTAAATGAACCCTGTCGCTACTTCCTGTGCTAATGTTCCCGAATTTCCGAATACCTGTTCCTTCTTGCTCAGATTCTCGCTGTATGCATCCATCGCTGCCGGTGTCTTTAGCAACAAAATAGAATCTGTCTCTTTTGTGAGGGGCATTAATACCGACAGCTGGAAGAAGAAACGCTTGGACTTCGTAGCCTTCACCTTCCAAGTCAGAGAACACCTCTTCGAAAACCAATCCGTCCGACCAACTAGCGATTCCACGAACATTTTCCCCCACGACATATCGGGGTTTGATTTCTCGGATTGCCCGGCACATTTCGGGCCAAAGATGGCGCTCATCTTCTTTTCCCATCCTTTTTCCTGCTGTGGAGAAGGGCTGGCAAGGAAAACCCCCGGAGAGTACATCGATTCTTCCTCTCCAAACTGTAAAGTCAGTTGTCTTGATATTGTCATAACTTTGGGCCTCAGGCCAATAAAAACTACATAATTGTCTACTAAAAGGATTGATATCGCAATGGAACTTATTATCCCATCCCATCCACTCGGCTGCTAAATCAAATCCTCCAATACCACTAAATAAACTACCGTGATTCATGATATTCTCTTTTAAGTCTATTCATTATCTCCATTGCCTCATCATAGGTCTTCATCTGAGTCCGATTCCCAAACTCCCATAATTGATGACATTGCGAACAATAAATCATAAAGTTTTCGGGATGATTCCTCAGACTCGGATAAGACCCTTTTGTAATGATATGAGAGATGTACATCGGATGAAAGTGTGGTAGATGTATTCCACACTCCTGGCATTGATGTGGGCGTGATAACCACATGGCCTTGTACCAAGCTGTATCCTTTGTCATCCAACTCTAAAAACTCTAGATCCTTTTGCATTGGGCCTCCATGTTACTTTTCCCTCATCTGAGTCCAAAATCATATTGTTACCCATAAAATCCTTGATAAAATTAGCAGCCTCTCTCTTCTCATCTTCCAAGATAGCAATCTCTGTATTCTTAACTTTATATTGGAGAATGTACTCATCAATCTCTGGAGTCGAAGCAATACTATTCTCCTCAGGATTTTTATACTTCTCGTTTAAGAATTCAGCATAAGCCTCAGTTCCATCTGGTGGTGGGGCGAACTGATCGTAATCTTCTCCTAATTCAAGAGCTAAGCGACCTGCCTCAACACGAGCCCAGAACTCCTTAGTCACATTGCCAATCATATCAATCATCTCCTGATCCCTATCGAACTGGTGAACCTTTAGATTCCTTCCATCCTCAAGAGCAACAAGATAACCCTTATCGATACCAAGACCCATCAAGTACGTTTGAAGCTGTAAGTAATAAGACGGTGGAACACCACCTGCCCACTGCTTACTGCTCCAGCCGCTAATCGTCTTAATCTCAATAATAGCTTCCACATTTTCCAAGTTAATTCTACCATCTCTTATACGTAAGTTTTTTGATTTGATTTGTAGTCTATCGGGCGAGAAAAAGAGATGAGGATAATCAGGGTTTACAACATAACCAACCGGCTCGTACAAATTGCGAACCTTATTTCCTGCTTCGTGATTACGCAGCATAGAGGCATCGTCTCCATCCCAATACTCAAATATCTCAGCGACAGTCTTTTCCAATATGGTCCCCATGAACATAGGGATATTGGGTTCAACCTTTTGCGGAATTAAACCAATCTTCTGATAATACAGTTCTGCTGGACTCTTCCAAGAGTTGACACCCATCAAGGTACCAACCTCTGAGGCCCCAAGACCACGTGAGCGGAATTGCAACCACTCATCGTAAGCCTTGTCCTTATTGATTTGAATTATCTCAAGACCCATTCCTCAAACTGCTCAGCAAGGTGAAAAGTCATCTCCTTAACCTCTTCAAGGCTCTTGCCTTCTAAGGGGAGTGTTGAGATTATATTTACGGCACTTTTTAGCGATGACTGCCGAACTATAGAACGCTGTTCCTGCCCATAGTGTTTCATATGAGCAGGTTCAACTTTCGCACCGATTTTATTAGCTAGTGCCATATCGTGTACGCCTCTAGACATTAGAAGGGGAGATCATCGTCCTGAGGAATAGGATTGCTATTTACAGCATAATCCTTTACGATATCATTTGGTACATTTGCAGGAAGGCTTTTAGTAAAGGCATTTACCATATCAACACGATAAGCCTCAACCTCTGACCAATCAGTCGAGATTACCTCCCCTTTTTTATTCTTCAATTCTTCAGGAGCAGGAACTCCGTCTTGACCAATTTTGTAAGCCCACTTCAAAACCTCTCCGTTCTGTTTCAAGAACAAAGCAGATCTCTTCTTATCATCGACAATCTTCAAAGAAGGAATAAATTCTATTCTTTGTGTAGGATCAATTGCCGGGCAACAATGTGCAAAGGCGATAAAGTAGGAGGTCTGCTTACCGCTATCCTCACCCTTCATCTTGATTTGCAATTGATACATCTGATCATCTTCCAAATTAATACACAAATCTGTGCCATACTTGTGGTCCCTGGTACTAATACCACGGATGTAACCTTCTACTGAGTCGAACAGGTGGTAAGTCTCGCCTACCTTCTTCGCAATCTTACCTTCTCTGATGGTAAGATACACTAATGGAGTTGTTTTTTCTTTTAAAGCCATAACTATAAGTGTGGCAAATATACTAACTAATTTGTTATTTGCAAATTTTTTTCGTAAAATTGTAGACTATTATGAATACCGAACTTAAAAACAAAATTCTCGAACTTAAAATGAAGTTGAAGCGTGGGGATATGGCACGTATTGTCGAAAAAACGGCACCCTTTGGAATCCAAAAGTATGATGTATACAACATACTCAATGGCAAATCTCTTATTGACCATCAGAAATTAATCATTGTCATGAAAGAGGTTAAAAAGTGTGTACTCGAAAATCAAAAGTACCTAGAAGAGTTTGAAACTCATATTAATGAGTTATAATGAACTACGATGATTTAGACAAAAAAATTATTGGTATTCGTAAAAGAGGATTGAATAAAATCCTTGAGGATACATTGACTGCCGATATACGCAAAGAATTTTATGAAAATGCCATAAAAGAAAAAATAAATAATATTTCTGACCTTTTCAAAAGAAACGTACTTTTCTTACAAAGAATGCATCACTCAAATTGTGCAGCAAGTAAAATACGTACAACCATGGGATTAGAAATGGATCGCAACTATCACGATACTGTCTTTGGTGAAAGACCATTATACAGTTTACGAGTAGCAATAATTGTCGCTGAGTTCTATGGAATACCAACAGAACTATTACTTTTTGTAGATTTAGAAGCAAATGAACAAACCATTAAGAAGCAGTATCCTGCTATTTTCAAACAAAGTAGAAATTAAACCGCTTTCTGTCAATCAAGCATGGCAAGGAAGAAGATTTAAAACGCCTGAGTACACCAATTATGAAAAGGAGGTACTATTAAAGCTCCAAGCATTCGATTTAAGCACATTAAAGGAGCCTATAGAGCTCTCAATGATAATCGGACTGAGTAACTCTGCTAGCGACATAGATAATGTCGTAAAACCCTTCGTAGACATCCTTCAGAAGAAGTACGGTTTTAACGATAAGTACATCTACAGAATGGTCATAGAAAAAAAATTAGTGGTGAAAGGTGCCGAATTCATTGAGTTCTACATAAAAAAATTAATTCCTCGTCATTACATACTTGATTTTTCCGAAGAATGATATTATGTTTGCACCGCAGTGGACTTTGTAATGGGGGTATTGTTAGAAACTGCCTGGTGAGTAAAGCAAGAATGTTTGCGGAATCAATCAGCCTACTCTGAACCAATTTTCAGAAAGTCGAAAAAAAAACGATTTTCTTGGAAAGGGGGGAAAGGGGGGTATGGTTTGTTCTGGTTCCGTAAGCAAATGTGGTGTTGGTCTCGGAGACGTAAGATAATCTAAATGATCTAAGTGTGTCCTTTTCAAAAGAGGACATTTCTTTTTCTATGTTTTTTTACATAAATTTGTAGTAATGGCGTATACTATAATTAACCAGCCCAACCAATTTTTGGCGGAAAGCGCAAAAAACAAAGATTGGTACAAAGAGAATGTAAAGTTTATCATGTCGCACTTTAACAAGAGACATGATAGAATCTCTAGAGTTAGAAAACAACAAGATTTAGAAAATCCAATTGATGAGGTGGTGAGAATGTACACCTACTACTTGGGCAGACAATACAACAAAGATTATTACTACACCACTCAAGACCAAAATAATTGTGATTTACCCACAGTGTGGATCAATGGTCAAAAGGTGACTTCTTTGATTGACTACATGGTTGGTAACGCCATCAAGATGATTGAGAATATCGAACCAAGTGTAAAAGCACAAAGTAAGAATGCTATCAATCGCAAAACTCAAATTCTACAGAATGCCTTATTGAAATTTGATGTTCCTGAACTTTTTGATATGCTTGCTGAGTTTGGAGCCGAATATGCTCCACTAGGCAATAAAACTTCAGAGATGGAAGTTCCAGAAGATGTTTATCGTTTTATGGAATATGATTATCAGGAGTATGCTGAAGTTTTGGCTACTCGTATCTGCGAAGATATTCTTTTGCGTAATTCATACAAACAGAAATTAAAGCAAGCATTTTTGTATACCCTTTTAGGTGGATATGTAGGTATTGAAAATAGAATTGAGAATGGTAAACAATACTTTGATGTTATTCTCCCACATAATCTAATTGTGGATAGGGCAAAGGATGATGATTTCAATGCTGATGCTCGCTTCGTAGGAAAAGTAGATTGGTTGAATATTACTGATATCATTGAGCGTTATCAAGATTCTTTGACTGTCGAAGAAATTGATGAACTGAAGAAAATCAATACCAATAATTTATATCAACTTTTGGATTTGACTACTCACCCATACGCAACCAACTGGGCATTCAACGTAAATAATCTACCAACCTTGGCGTGTGTAACAGGATATTGGGTTGGAATGAAAGATTTGGGTTACGAAAAGAGTACTGATAAATTTGGTAATACCCACTACAGCAAAATTCGTAATGGCAGAAAAGGACAATATTGGACCAAGACAATCTATCGTGGTACCTTGATTGGAAACAAATATATTGTTGACGCTGAGGAAATGACTAATATCGTTCGTAAGCATGATAATCCCGGAGATGTTGAGTTGCCTTTGAAAGTGTTTATTCCTAATATGGTTATGGGCGAAAATCGTTCTGTTGTCGCTCGTTTGCATCAGCATCAAGATCGTATCGATTATATCACCAACGAGATTACTAAAATGATGAACCGTGCCAAGGGTAAAGTTTATCTAATCAATAAACAGAAACTTGGAACTGCAACGGCTAAAGATGTAATTAGTGATTTTGAAAGAATGGGTATTCACGTAACTGATGGTTCAGCAACAGGAGAAGATTTTGTAGCAGGTCAGGACGCACGGATGGTAGAAGTCGTAGATATGACACTCGATCCGAATGTTCAACAACTTGTATCTTTACGCAGAGAAGAAGAAAGACTGATGGAAGAGATTGTCAATATCCCTAAAGTTGCCTTAGGTCAACAACAGGGATATGTCGGTGCTAAAACACAAGCAGGTACTATCGCTCAGTCTAACTTGGGTACTACTTATTTGTATCAAGGCTTTGTAGAATTTTTTGAAAAAGAATTAGCATTTGCTTTAAATCAATATAAAGTTTCTTTGATTGATGAAAAGGAGACAGACATTCCTGTAATTGGAACACGAGGCAAACAATATTTGAAAATTACTGAGGATTTCCAATTTGAAGAATTAGGCGTTTACATTAAAGTTAAAGACTTTATGGATGAGCAGGCTCGTGAAAGATTACTTGGTTTGGCACAGGCTGCTATGCAAAACCAAGCCATCGATATGCTTGATTATATTCGCATTGAAAAATGTAAGACATACACTGAAGTTATTAATGAGTTGGATTACAGCATCAATAAGAAAAAGAGAGACGCAGAAAAACAACAGGCGATGATGCAAATGATGCAACAGGCTCAAATGGAACAGCAAGCAGCTCAGCAGCAAAGTTTGCAAGGAATGAAAGAAGATGGTGCTAACTACAGAAAAGAACTTGATGTTCAAGGTAAGATGGCAAATCAATCACTTCAGAGTGCAATGCAAGAGCCAGGATCAGCAGAAGATGCAATGATGATGGAGGAGCAAATGCTTCAATCACAACAAATGCCTGAATAATTTATTGTTTTTTCAGAAATAATAACTAATTTTGAACATATATGTCAGAAGATTTTTTGAAAGAGATTGCGGATGAGTTGAATGCTCAGACGATTAAACCTGCTGAGACCCCTGCGGAAATCGCACCAAATCCGGTCTCAGAACCAGCACCAGAACCTACTCCAGAACCTATTGTAGAATCAGTAGAGGCACCTGTTGAGAAGGAATGGTGGGATAGCGAGACAAAAATTGAAAGTAAAAATGAACCTCAAGTTCAAGAAAAACCTACTTTCGATATGGATGATGATTTGAAACTTATTCTTGAGTATAAGAAGAGCGGAAAAACATTAGCCGATTTTGTCAAGGAATATCAAGTAGAAGATGTAAATACTTGGGATGAGGCTACTTTAGTGAAAAATGGTATGAAAGAATTTATGAATCTTTCAGACGAAGAACTAGAGCAGGCAACTTATGAGTATGAAAGTGCTTCTATTATTCAAAAGAAACAATGGGCTGAAACATTTAAGCAACGTTTTGCCGAGAAGAATGAACAAAAACTGAAACAGTTAGTGTCTTCTAATCAGCAAAGCAGCGAGATGCAAGAAGCTATTGCTCAAAAATACAATGAAGAGTTAGACCAATTTAGCCAAAACATTGTGAACAAGGAAGTTTATGGTTTGAAGGTTACAGACGAAATGTCAAAAGACCTGAAAAAATTCATTAACGAGGAGTTTACTTTGCAAAGAGCAGATGGTTCATTCGACATTGAAAAAGTTTATTCTGTAGCTCTATGGATGAAATACGGAAAAGACTTAGTAAAGGCTAACGTAACGAAGGCACGCAATGAAGGTAAAGAACAGGTTATTCGAGAAGTGAGTAACCCTAGTAAAAACATGACAGGCGGAGGTCGTTCAGTTGGTTCAGGACTTGAGGCCGCACAAGAGGCTTTTAATACCTTGTTCCCAGGTTAATGGGAAACCACAAAAAACAAAAAATAAAAAATGTCAACCATTTCAAATCTTCCATTAAGCCAATCTTTGTTGCTTAAAGGACTTTCTTTGCCAAACAAAATGGCAATGGTGTATAGCCAAGATTACGGCTATAACGTTTTGACTCAGCTTTCTACAAAGTTGGCTCCTTCTATCTCTACGCCTCAGGCGAAAGTAGAAGTGTCTTCTTTGGGTAACTTGGGTGTCTTCTCTAAGGTTAACGTTGCTATCAACACCACCACTGGTGTAGTTGGTTTGACCGATGTATCTAAGTTCCGTATTGGTGATATCGTTGCTGATGCTAACATGGTACAAGGTTTGGTTACCGATGTAAACTATGGTGCAAACACCATCACCTTGGCTCCTCATAGCGTTTCTGCTTGGGCCTCAGGTAACTTCGCTGTAAACCACAACGCTAAGCGTTTCTTCGATGCATCTCCTAACCGTTCTTCTTTCGGTAAGACTACATTGAACTACACTCCTGACACTGATTTCGCTTTGACTGCTGTAAGCCGTGAAAGTTCTCATCAGTCTCGTAGAGATCGTATCGCTTCTTTCGTGAAGTGGAATGGCGATTTCTGGTGGAGATCTTATGACGATTTGACTTTGAAAGCTTTCGCTAAGCAGTTGGAGTACAAGTACGCATTCTCTGAAAGAGCTATCAAGAATGGCCCTTATGGTGAGTACTACACTACCGGTGGTTTGCGTTGGTCAATCATCAACAATGGTGGTTCTTACTTGTCTTTGACTTCTGAGTTGACTCAGACTGTGTTCAACGACTTCTTGGAGCAAATGGTTCGTGTATCTGCTGAAGGCGGACGCAAATTGGTTGCTTTGATGGGTAGCGCTGCTATGGCTCGCTTGCAAACTATCTTGGGTGACTACATTAAGTATGCTGGTACTGCTAACACCTTCGGTGGAACTTCAGTAACTGGTTTGAACGTAATGAAGTATGCTTACGCTGGTTTGGAGATTGAGTTCGTACGTTGGGCTTTGTTGGATGACGAGATGTTCCGTAGCGAATTGTCTACCATCAATGGTAAGCCTCGCATGAGCAACTCTATCTACTTTATCGACATGACTGCTGTACCTGCTGCTGATGGATCTGGTTCTATCGCTGCTTTGCAGAAGTATCACTTTAACAGTGACGAATTGATCGCAAACTACGTACCTGGTATGATTGGTTTGGAATCTAGCGATGCCTCTAGCGTTAAGGCTGCTATCGCAGGAAGCACAGTTGCTTCTTTGGGTACATCTGACGTTGACGGTGTGGATTTCCATATCTTGTCTGACTGTGGTTTGTATTGCGTTGCAGACAAAATGGGTCTGATTGAATTCGCTGCTTAATTTTAAATACGAACATGGCAAATTTATATAATCTCGTTCGCAGTACTTGGACTGCCTCTAACCCTTCTTTGGCAAACGGAATCATCAGTCTTCCTGGTGTTTACGATGCTAACTTGGGTACCACCAAGACCGTTTCTTTGGAGTACAATGCAATCAAAAAGGTAAAGTTCGCTGAAGGCGCTGCTGCTACTGCTGGTGTTGTAACTGTTGTTATCTCTAGCACTTTGACTGCCGGTAACTCTTTGAGTTTCAGCTTGGCTCAGGACATCAGTGCTTTGAACAACAACTTGCCTGATATCTACAGCTCTTTGGTTCAGTACACCATCAAAACTGGTGATACTGCTACTAGCGTTGGTGATGCTATTGCTTTGATGGTAAACAATATGCCTTTCGAGGCTACCGCTGTTAACACTACCGGTACTGTTGTTATCACTGCTACTGCTGCTAACCCTAGCATCATTGGTGCTGAGATTTTGGACCAAGGTGGAAACCTCGCTGTAACTAACACCACTCCTGGTGTTAAGGCAATCGGTGCTGGTGCTGACTTGATCGCTGCTGGTATTTCAGAAGCTGTTACAGGTCAATCTTATGATATCTACGTTGTAACTTACAAAACCTTCAAAGCCGATGGCGATGTTGATAGCGTAAGCGAGCGTTTGGATACCATCACCTTGTACATCGATGAGACTGC
>Ga0222712_10005614_pt1 | contig 12619 bp, 18 predicted proteins | sample C33_657DmetaG_FD_165043 | JGI IMG/M metagenome (GOLD analysis project Ga0222712, IMG submission 165043) | Estuarine water microbial communities from San Francisco Bay, California, United States - C33_657D | ecosystem: Environmental > Aquatic > Marine > Unclassified | place: USA: California...
AGTGCTGTTGGCGCTACAGGTGCATCTAAGGCTGTTCAGGCTGATGCTGGTCAACCAGCAATTCTCCATGTAACAGGCATCACAACTGCTACTGTTGCATTGCAAGGTAGTCTTGATGGCACAACTTTTAGCACTGTTGGCACTGCCTTGACTGCTGATGGATTTGTCACTTTAGCTAATGCTCCTAAGTATTTAAGAGCCAATGTCACTGCTTGGACTTCAGGTTCAATCACTGCCAAAATCCTGTACTAAGGAGAAACCCTGTGAAGAAACCCACAATGGCTCAGAAGAAGGTTGGCAAGGTCATGCGTGAGTACAAGGAAGGTACTTTGCACTCTGGTAAAGGCGGTAAGGTTGTAAAAAACCCTAAACAGGCAATTGCCATTGCTTTGAGTGAAGCAGGGATGAGCAAGCCAAAGAAGAAGATGAAATGAAAACTGGACTTTATAGCAATATTAACGCAAAACAAGCCCGTATCAAGGCGGGTTCTGGCGAGAAGATGCGTAAGGTAGGTAGCAAGGGTGCGCCTACTGCTGATGCGTTTAAACAGGCGGCAAAGACTGCAAAGAAGCCTAAAAAGGTGAAGTAGATGAAATCTCCAACTTGGCAAACAAAAGCTGGTCAAAATCCAAAAGGCGGCTTGAATGCCAAGGGCAGAGCGTCTTATAATGCGGAAACTGGTGGTAATCTGAAGCCTCCAGTAAAGTCGGGGGATAACCCTCGTAGAGCAAGTTTCTTGGCTCGCATGGGCAACATGGCTGGTGCTGAGTACAAGAATGGTGAACCAACAAGACTGCTTCTTTCGTTGAAGGCTTGGGGCGCAAACTCCAAGGAAGACGCAAAGACAAAAGCTAAAGCTATATCCGCAAGGAACAAAGCGAAGGCAAGCAGATGACTTATTTAGAACTTATAAATGATGTACTTGTTCGGTTGCGTGAGACAACTGTCGCTTCTGTTAGCGAAACAACATATTCAACTTTAATCGGCAAGTTTGTCAATGATGCCAAGCGTCAAGTTGAAGATGCTTATGCTTGGAATGTTCTAGGCACTACTATTACTCTGTCTACTACTTCAGGCACATACCAGTATGCTTTAACTGGTGCTGGTCAGAAGTTCCAAGTTATTGATGTGTTGAATGTCACTAGCAATGTTGGCATGAAAAACATTGATTTTGCTTCAATGAACCGCAAGCAGAATTTCTCTACTCCTGTTAGTGGCATTCCATCAGAATATTGTTTTGATGGTATTGATGGCAGTTACGACACTAAGGTAACGATCTATCCTCGCCCTGATGGTGTGTATAGCATCCCATTCAGCCTTGCAGTGCCACAGGCTACATTAACTTCAGGCTCGACTGTTATTGCTGTTCCTGATGTTTTGGTGGCTCAGAATGCCTATGCTCGTGCTTTGGTAGAGCGTGGTGAAGATGGTGGATTGTCTTCATCTGAAGCCTACCAACTGTACAAATCTATGTTGTCTGACTACATTGCGTTGGAAGGCACACGTTATCCTGAGAATCAGGAGTTTGTGGCAGTATGAGCCAACAAATACAGACTTATAGTATCTCAGCCCCAGGTTTTTATGGGTTGAATACTCAAGACTCGCCTCTTGATTTGAATGCGGGTTTTGCTTTGGTTGCGACTAATTGCATCATTGACCAGTATGGTCGTATTGGTTCACGCAAAGGTTGGTCTAGAGTTAATGCTTCTAGTGGAAACCTTGGTGCAAATGACGTTAAGGTCATCCATGAGTTAGTTCAAGCTGATGGAACTTTGACTGTTCTGTTCGCTGGAAATAACAAGATTTTCAAGTTGAGTTCTACTAACACTGTTACTGAACTTACCTATGGTGGGGGGGGTACTGCTCCAACCATTACTGCAAGTAATTGGCAATGTGCATCCTTGAATGGCATCACTTATTTCTTTCAGTCTGGCTATAACCCATTGATCTATGACCCTGCTGTTAGCACTACGACATATCGTAGGGTTAGTGAGAAGACAGGTTATGCGGCTACTGTTCCTGATGCTGATATTGTTATCTCAGCGTTTGGTAGATTGTGGGCGGCAAACACAACAAGCAATAACTCTACTGTTTACTTCAGTGACTTGATTTCAGGTCATGTATGGTCTACAGGAACTGCTGGCTCTTTGAACGTAAACAATGTATGGGTAAATGGTGCTGACCAGATTACAGGATTAGCGGCTCATAACGGATTCCTATTCATCTTTGGTAAGCGTCAAATTCTTGTTTATCAAGGTGCAACTACACCATCAACTATGTCTATCAGCGACACTGTTGAAGGCATTGGTTGCATTGCAAGAGACAGTATTCAGACAACCAGCACTGATGTGTTGTTCTTGTCTAACTCTGGTGTTCGTTCTTTGATGAGAACTATTCAAGAGAAGTCTGCTCCTGAGAGAGACTTGTCTAAGAACATTCGTAATGACTTAATGTCCGTGATTGCTGGTGAAACACTGGCAAACGTAAAGTCTGTGTATTCAGAGCGTGAAGCGTTTTACTTATTGACTACACCAAGCATTAGTGGTGTATGGTGTTTTGACACTAAGGCTTATTTGCCTGATGGTGCGGCAAGGGCAACAACTTGGGATTCAATTACTCCAACAGCATTCTTGTCTCGCAGAGATGGAACTTTGTACATTGGTAAGAATGGTTATATTGGTTTGTATGACACATATCAAGATTATCAAACTGCATATCGTATGTTGTACTACACGAACCATGCAGACCTTGGGAATCAAAACCAAACTTCTATTCTGAAGAAGTTGTCCATTGTTGTGATTGGTGGAACTAACCAGACTGTTACCTTTAAATGGGGTTTTGACTTCAAGACAAACTATTTGTCTGATAGTGACACTATTCCAACTCAAGGCGAGTCCTACTATGGAATTGCTGAGTATGGTGCAAATGCTACAACTGTTGCCTATTATTCTGATGGTGTTGCTTTACAAACTCTTTATGTTTCTGCATCAGGAACTGGAAAAGTTGTTCAAACAGGTTATGAATCAAACATCAATGGTTCTGCTTTGTCTATTCAAAAGATTGAAATTCAAGCCAAAAATGGCAAGATAAGTTAAAGGGGTAAAAATGTCTAATTACACAAAATCAACTAACTTTGCAACCAAAGACAACTTGTCTTCTGGCGACCCTCTAAAAATTGTCAAGGGTACTGAAATCAATACCGAGTTTGATAATATTGCAACAGCCATTGCAACCAAGGCTGATCTTGCAAGTCCTACCTTTACTGGAACTCCAACACTGCCAACAGGCACGATAGGTGTAACTCAATCAGCTTCAAATAGTTCTACTGCATTAGCTACTACTGCATTTGTTCAATCTGTTGCACAAGTATTGTTTCCTGTAGGCGCTATTTACACAGCAACTGTTTCAACAAATCCTGCAACCTTGTTAGGGTTTGGTACTTGGACAGCATTTGCGGCTGGTAGAACTATTATTGGTAATGGTGGTGGATATACTGCTGGTAATACTGGTGGTAGTGCAGATGCTATTACTGTTAGCCACACCCACACTGCAACATCTACAGTTTCAGACCCCGGACACAATCACAGTGTTAATGCTGGTGCAAATGCAACTGCTTCATTAAATAGTGGTGGAACAGTAAATCTTGCCGCTACTAATACAGGAACTGCAACAACTGGCATTACTGTTTCAACAAGCATTGCTTCATCAGGCTCTAGTGGCACAAATGCTAACTTGCCTCCATATATCGTGGTCTATATGTGGCAAAGAACAGCATGATGATGCAAGACCCAAAATTTCGCATTACTCATCATTTTAGTGATGGGTTGTATGCCAAAGAGTCATTCTTCACGGCAGGAATGGCAATCATGAAGCATACGCATAACTTCAGTCATTTGTCTATTTTGGCTCATGGCAAGGTTGCTGTATTGCGTGGTACTGAGATTGATATTGTTTCTGCGCCAGCTTGCATTGAGATTGAGGCTGGTGTAACTCATGGGGTTAAGGCAATTACTGATTGTGTTTGGTTTTGCATTCATGCCACAGACGAGAAAGACCCGTCTAAAGTGGATGAGATTTTGATTAAGGGAGATTGATATGCCTATTGGTGCAGTATTAGGATTTTTAGGGGCGCAAGAACAAGCGTCTGCTACAGAAGCGGCGGCAAATACATCTGCGGCGGCTCAACGTGAATCTGCTAGATTAGCGGCTGAAGCGGCTAGATTTCGCCCTGTAGGGATTACTACCCGTTATGGTAGTTCCAACTTTCAAATGTCGCCTGAAGGCTACTTAACTGGCGCTGGTTATAACGTCAGTCCTGAGTTACAAGCCTATCAGAATCGTTTATCTGGTCTTGCTGGAAATGCTCTAACACAGGCAGAACAGGCACAGCAACAGTATGCACCTTTGCAGACTGCGGCTGGTGGTTTGTTTGGTTTGGGTCAGCAGTATCTTGCACAGAGTCCCCAAGAGGTTGCGGCTAAATACATTCAACAGCAACAGGATTTGCTTGCTCCTAGCCGTGAGCGTCAGATGGCTCAGTTGCAAAACCAGTTGTTCCAACAAGGTCGTGGTGGACTGTCTGTAGGTGCTACAGGTATGCGCCCAAGTGGTGCGGCAGGATTGGGTGCTACTACACCTGAGATGGAAGCCTACTACAACGCTATGGCTCAACAAGATGCTCAGTTAGCGGCACAGGCTCAGCAAGAAGGACAGCGTAATGTTGCGTTTGGTGCTGGCTTGTTTGGCACTGGTGCAGGGATGTTGGGTCAATACCAAGCTGGTCAGGTTGGCGCTCTTTCACCATTCCAAAGCTATTTGGGTACTGGTCAATCTATTGAGCAGATGGGTCAACAGCCTTTGACATTGGGTGCTGGATTAGGTGGTCAAGCGGCGGCTTATGGCGCTAATGTTGGTAATAGTTTGCTTAGAGGTGGAATGAGTGCCGCATTAACTCAACAACAAGGTCAAGGATTTAGTCCTTTAGCTGGTTTGTTGCAAGGTGCGGCTAGTAGTCCATACCTAAAAACTGGCTTTGAGAACGCTTATAACAATTACACAATGAACAGAAATATTGAGGGCGCACTTCCACAATCTGCAAATCCATATGGCAATCCAATGAGTGCAGAGCAATTTGACAGAATGAGTTACGGCTACCTTTAAGGAGTAATCATGGCATCAGAAATTCTCGGTTTATTTACTACTCCTGAACAGTACCAACTTGCTCAACAGCAAGCACAACAGGCGCAAGCTATTCAGTATGCAAATCTTAATCCAATGGCTCAAGCCAACTATGGGACTTTCCTTGCTGGACAAAAGCTAGGTGGTGCTATTGGCGGTGCTTTGGGTGGTGAAGACCCACAGTTAAAGTTGATTTCAATGCGTCAGCAGTTGGCTAGTCAGTTAGATGACACCAATCCCAACTCGTATATGATGGTTGCAGAGCAAGCTAGACGAGCAGGCGACCCACAATTTGCTATGGCTATAGCAGATGCTTATAGACAGTTACAAACTGGTGCGGCTACTTTGAGGAAGACAACAGCAGAAGCACAAAAAGCAGAATTATCTAATGCTCAAGAAGCAAAACTACGAGATGAGTTATCTAGATTACCTGCTAACGCAACAGAAGCTGACATTTTAGCGGTTGTTACTAAATATGGCGCTCCTGACAAAGTGTTGGCTGTATTGCAAGCATCTTCTGATAAAGCATTGCAAAGAGAAAATACTGCAAATCTTGAAAGAGAAAGAATACAAGCACGTTCTGATATAGAAAAAGACAGAATACAGGCACAAAAAGATCGTGATTTAGAAAGAGCAACTACGCAAAAAGAAAGAGATGAGGCTCAAAGAAAGTTTGATGAGCGCATGAAGCAAGCAGATAGAGACTCAAAAGAGGCTCTTGCAAGGATTGTTGGTTCTTTAAGACAACCTCCTGCCCCTGCTCTTACAACAATTGAAGACCCAGATAATCCAAATAAAACAATTACTGTTGATGCAAGAATTTACCAAGGTGGTGGTAAAGGTTCTGTTGGTGTTATTGGTGCTGGTAAGCCATCTGCTACTCAAGAAAAAGCCGCATTGTTAAAAGGGCAATTAGGCAAAGACCTTGACTTTGCAATAGCAGAATTAACTGATGTTACAAAAGATGGTGGATTGATTGACCAATCTACTGGAAGTGGTGCTGGTCGCCTTGTTGATATTGGAGCAGGATTCATTGGCAAAGCTACTCAAGGGTCAATAGCAATAGGAAAACTCCAACCTATTGCAGATATGTCTTTGAAAATGGTTCCTCGTTTTGAGGGTCCACAATCAAATGCCGATACTAAATCGTATAAAGAAGCGGCTGGTCAATTGGCTGACCCAACTTTACCAACAGAAATAAGGAAAGAAGCTGGAAAAACAGTATTGCGCCTTATGAAACAACGTAAAAATCAATTTGTTACGCCTGAATTAGCGGCTGAAGGCATTGGTGCTTCACCATCTGCTAATCAATCTGGTGGACAAACAAGTAAAGGTACAAAATATCAAGTTTTGCCAGATTAAGGAAGAATAATGCCAAAATATTTAATTGAAGGTAAGACAATCCAAAGTGAAACTCCTCTTACTGAAGCTGAGATTGATGAAATTGCGGCTTCAATAACAGAAGCTTTTTCTGGGTCTGCATTTAAACCTGAACCAACTGGTACTGTTGTAGATCAAATTCCTACTGGCGGTTATCCTCGTGCTCCTGCTTCTGTGCAAACTCCTAGCTTGTCTACAGGACAAAAAGTTTACCAAAATATAGTTAGACCTGTTCTTGCTCCAACTGTAGAAATGGGTGGTGCTGTAGCAGGTGGTTTATTAGGTGCTCCATTAGGTATTGCTGGCGCTGTTGGTGGTTCTGGTCTTGGTTATGGTATGGCAAAGGAAGCCGTTAATCTTGCAGATATTTATCTTGGTGGACAACAACCAAGACAAGGTGTTCAAGCCGTTATTGAGCCAATTAGAAATGTTGCAGAGGGTGCAACCTATGAAGTTGGTGGTAGAGTTGTTGCGCCTTATGTTGCAAAAGGTGTGAATAAACTTATTGATCTTGGTCTTGGCTCACCTGCACAACTTAAAGCGGCAAACATTGCTAGATCATCATTAGGAAATGACATACCACAAGTTTTAAGCATTTTAAAAAATGCACCTCCTAATGCAAGTGTTGCAGAAATTACTGCTTCTATTGAAAATCCAACATGGCAAGCATTGATACAAGAAGCATTAGAACGTGACCCACAGTATTTAAGAAAAACTCAATTATTTGGTGAAGAAGAATCATTGAAGGCATTGTCAAAACTTGCTGGCGGTGGAAATGCCGCAGAAACTCGTGCAGTTTTAGAAAATGCTAAAAAGGCTTTGAATGTAACAACCACGCCACAACGTGAAGCCGCATTAAGTCGTGCTAATCTTGGACAAGATGTTGCTGAATACGAAGTTAAAGCAGGAAAATTAAGCGAAGAAGCCGCCGCAAAGGTAGCAGACGTTAGACGTTTAATAAATGCTGGTCAATTAGCAGAGGCATCTGCAAGACTTGATTTAATAAAAGCGGGTCTTCCTGTTGGGTTTACCAGACATACATACAAGGGCGAACTTGCAGGTATGGCTGATCGTTGGGCATCTGATGCGGCAAACGCTTCACTTGATTTAGGTCAAGGCGCAAGATTTGCTCAAGCCGCCGCAGATTCATTAAGGTCGTTTGGAATAAAGCCATTAAAAACCGATTCTTTAATTGCTTCTATTCAAAACATTACAAAAAATCCAAAGTTTGCTGGTAACAGAGATTTACTGACTTCAGTAGATACTGTTGCAGATGATATTGCAAGATGGACAGATAAAAATGGTGTTATTGATGTAAATGCGTTAGAAGCAATCCGTAAAAACTCAGTTAATGGTGTTATCCAAAAACTTTATCCAAATGCTGATGCAACAGCACAAAAACGACTTGCTTCAGATGTTTTGTCTTCAATCAGACCTTTGATAGATGATGCTATTGAAGCTACTGGTGGAACAGGATGGAAGAAGTATTTGTCCAACTATAGAGAAGGAATGCAAAAAATTGCAGAACGAGAATTAACTGGTGAAGCTTTGGTCTTGTGGAAAACAAACAAAGACGCATTTGTTCGTTTAGTTCAAAATGAAACTCCTGAAGCAGTTGAAAAAGTCCTTGGCATTGGAAGATATGACATTGTTAAAGAATTGTCTGAAGATGCGTTAAATGTTTTAAGACAACAAGCTAACAAACGGATGGCTCAACTGTCTTCTCAATCTCAAATTACTGAAGGCAAAAAAGCACTTTCTAATTTAATTGAACAAAATACTTCAGTCATGCGGTTACCATCACTGCTTAATGTGTTTGCAACGGCTAGTAATAAGGTGCTAACTGAGTATGAAAAAGCAATTGGTGCAAAGACAATGAAAATTTTGACTGAAGCAATGAAAACACCACAGGGTGCGGCAAATCTTTTAGAAACATTGCCACAAGCAGAGAAAAATAGAGTTACAGAGTTGATTTTAGACCCTAGTTTGGTTAGGGCGGCAATTCAAGAAAGTAATCGAGAATAAGGACACAAAATTGACCCAATATCCATTTGTCTTCTTGCGGCTGGCTTGGTCAAAAACATCCAAGCTGGCTGTGACCTTTACAAGCAAGCTAAAGAGCAGTTTGTCTCTATTAAGCGTACTGCTGATGAAGTTGTTGCCATTGGCAAAGAAGTCAAAGGATTTTGGGGTGTTTTGCGTAAACTATTTGGCGGTAGTCCCAAGCCTGAAGTTGCAAAGTCTGTATCAAAGGCTAAAAAGTCTGACTACGTTGCTGTTGACGAAACTCAAGTCAAAGCTGACATCGTTAAGAACCTGACTGAGTTCTTCAAGCTACAGGAGCAGTTAGAAGCGCACATCAGGGAATCAGAGGAGAAAGCTAGGACTGTTGTTTTCTCTGATGATGTGAACTTGATGGAAGAAGCTCTAAACAGGGTTTTGGCGCAACAAGAGATGGAGAGGTTGGTAGTTCAGATACGAGAGTGCATGGTTTACCAATCGCCCCCTGAGATGGGTGCTTTGTATTCTGAGGTATTCAGCATGAGAGACATCATTGCTGGAGAGCAAGAGAAGGCAAGGAAAATGCGGGATGCAGAACAATGGCAACGAAAGGAAAAAGAGCGCCTCCTAGCAGAAAAACAAGCATACCTGTTGGTAGCTTTCCTGTTCCTCCTTTACCTATGGATGGTAATAGGTCTGGTAAGCAGGATTGGGAGAGCGTAGTGGGATGGATTGCGGCTTGTATTCTTGTAATTATGTTGTTACCTATTCTTGGTATGGTGTACTTGGATGTGCTTCAAATGAAACATGAAGCAAAACAACAGATTGAAAAGGTTGAGAAACTGAGAAGACAAATTGAACAGAAAGAAAGAGAGAAGCAGAAATGAACATTTACTGTATTTGGGGTTTGTCAATCATGTTGGTTTTGCTGACTGGTTGTGAAGATAGGTTTCGTTATCCTTGCCAAAACCCTCAGAATTGGTCTAATTCCGAATGCAAGCCTCCAATTTGTACCGCTACAGGTACTTGTCCAGATCAACTCGTTAAACCAGAACAGGAGAAAAAGTAATGCCTACCATTGGATACAAACCTAATAACCGCCTCAGTGCTGAAGAAATTGAAGTCAGGATTTGGGCAATCGTCATCTTTTCGTTGACTATGATTCTTCTTGGTTCTGTTGCTATGTTCTTATATAGCGTGTCTTTTGTGACTCAGCCCATGAATGGAATGGCGGCAATTGACAAGGTTTACACCCAACAGATCAATACCATCATGGTGTTCATTACAGGTGTACTTGGTGGTGTAGCTGGTCGTAGTGCTGTTTCAGCTACTGCAAAGGCTGTAGCCAAGGCAGAAGCCAACGACAATGATGAACCTCCTGCACCATGAGTTTGTTTAACCCTTGGGTGCTTTTGGGCATCCTGATGGCGGTAGTTGGTTCTTTCGGTGGTGGTTATCTCAAGGGGTCTAGTGATGAGGTTACTCGTCAACAACTTGAGATTGCCGCCCTGAATGCCCAAGCTAGGGTGAAGGAGCAAGCCCTAATATCCGCTATTCAGACCCAATCTACTAAACTTCAAAAGGCAAATCAAGATGCAAAACTTGCTCAACAAAAGCGCAATTCTGACATTGAGTCTGGTGCTCTCAAGTTGCGGGTTCCTGTCCAAACCCCCGTCTGCCCCGTACATACCGCCACAGATGCCCCCGTTGCCCCCAGAGATAGCGTTCAAGCAACAGCCGAATTTGACCGAGAGACTGCTAAATCTCTTATCGCCATCACAGACGATGGAGACAAAGCCATCAGACAACTAAATGCTTGTATTGATGCTTACAACAATGTTTACCAAACTTTGAACAAATCACGTTAAGATTCACGCTGTTGTCATTGATTTAGTTTAATTTCATACAACTTTACTGGAGTTGTCATGGGTAAAACTGTTTACAGCGATCAAGAGTTCATTGAACTTTGGAAAACTTATGAATCAGGCTCTGCAATGGCAAAAGCTATTGGCATGGATATGCGTAATATCATTAGGCGCAAAAACAACTTAGAAGTTAAGTACGGCGAGACACTAAAATCAAAGAATAATAAGAATCAAAACATCAAAGAAAATTCAGTTCGCAAAAGGTTAGGGATTGAAAATGGCATTGTTTTAGTGTTTAGTGATGCTCACTTCTGGCCTAGCATCCATACAACAGCGTACAAGGGTCTTCTTTGGGCAATTAAGGAGTTTCAGCCCAAGGCTGTGATTGCCAATGGAGACATATTTGATGGCGCTAGTATCTCTCGCTATCCTCGAATTGGATGGGATTCAACGCCATCGGTGATACAAGAGTTGAAAGCCTGTGAACTGGCAATGGGCGAGATAGAAGAAGCCGCCAAGAAAGCCCGACACAATGTAAACCTAGTGTGGACACTTGGTAACCATGATGCTAGGTTTGAGAACCGCCTAGCCGCAAATGCGCCTCAATATGAGCAAGTTAAGGGGTTTTCCCTGAAAGACCATTTCCCTGCATGGCATCCATGCTGGTCTTGCTGGCCTACAGAGAATGTAGTGGTTAAACATCGCTGGAAGGGCGGTGTACACGCTACACACAATAACACTGTCAATGCTGGCGTAAGCATCGTTACAGGGCATCTACACAGCCTTAAAGTGACCCCGTATGCTGACTACCAAGGAAACAGGTTTGGCGTGGATACTGGCACATTGGCAGATGTTGATGGGGCGCAGTTTGTAAACTATCTTGAAGACTCTCCTACCAACTGGAGGTCAGGGTTTGCTGTACTGACATTTCATAATGGGAAATTGCTTTGGCCTGAGTTAGTCCATAAATGGGCTGAAGGTCAAGTTGAGTTTAGGGGTAAGGTATATGACGTATGACCTTGTAGCTTATCTCCGATCGGAAATCAAAGAACTGCATAACATTCTGCATGAAACGCAACTTGCTTTGGCGCAAGCAAATGATAGATTAAACCGCCGATCTGAGCCTTTAAGTGAAGAGCGTGTATATACATTGTATAGACGTAGCTTGGATTGGAGACAGTTAGCTAGGGACATCGAGGCAGATCACGATATTGAATAGCAAATCGAAACCAATGCGTTTAAGTATACAAAGCATCAATTTTGTATACTTAAATGACCATGAATGAAACTTGAATAAAAAAAGGGGAGTCCTGAGACCCCCCTGCAAGTAACAACTGCACCTAAATTATGCCACACGAACCCAGACTAAGCCGTCTTCGTCTTCTGCGGTCTCTCCGATTTCGTATTCTTCGGATACTTCGTCTTCATCGCTTTCGTCAACTTCGTCTTCGCTGACTTCTTCATCGCACTGGTTGTATTCGTATTCTTCGGTAACGTCATAGTCAACGCACCAGCCATGCAATTGCTGGAATTCGATGAATTCTTGGATGATTGCAATCTTCTCAAAATCATCTGTCTCAATAATCACTGAGTCATCTCCAAATTCCCACTCTGCAATGTTAATCTCAATCTTGTACATGATATTCCCCTTGGTTATGGCACTATTGCCAAGTAAAATCCTATCTCTGATTTGTGACAGCTTCCACCCATAATCCATCAATTTTTACAACGAAAGGTTAAATAAATGAACTTATCTGCCAATTTTTCTTTGAAAGAACTAACAAAATCTGACACTGCTACCCGTCTTGGCATCGACAACACGCCTGATGAGGAAGCCATTGACAATCTCAAGACTTTGTGCGACAAGGTGCTTCAGCCTGTTCGTGAGCATTTTGGTAAGTCTGTGACAGTGAACTCTGCCTATCGTAGCCCTGAGTCCAATGCCGCTGTTGGTGGTTCTAAGACCTCAGACCACTGCAAGGGTATGGCGGCAGACATTGAGATTACTGGTATTGCCAATGCTGATCTCGCCCAATGGATTATGGACAATTTGGACTATACACAACTAATCTTGGAATTCTACACACAGGGTGTGCCTGATTCAGGTTGGGTTCATGTATCGTATGACCCCAATAACCTCAAGAAGCAGGAATTGACTGCTGTTAAGGTGGCAGGGAAGACCCAGTATCTCCAAG
>Ga0222712_10005615_pt1 | contig 12617 bp, 10 predicted proteins | sample C33_657DmetaG_FD_165043 | JGI IMG/M metagenome (GOLD analysis project Ga0222712, IMG submission 165043) | Estuarine water microbial communities from San Francisco Bay, California, United States - C33_657D | ecosystem: Environmental > Aquatic > Marine > Unclassified | place: USA: California...
AAGGCAAGTGGGAAAAAACAGGATTACTTGAAGGAGTAGGTTCTGAAACAACTAAGCATGGTATGGCAGTAATGTTAGAAAACCAAGCTAAGCAATTATTGGACGAGGCAACTCGTACAGGTACATCAGCAGGTTCGGAAGAATGGGCAGGTGTTGCTTTACCTTTGGTAAGACGTATCTTCGGTTCTATCGCAGCAAAAGAATTTGTTTCGGTTCAACCAATGAACTTACCTTCAGGTCTTATTTTCTATATGGACTTCAAATATGGTTCAAACCCAGCAGGTAATCCTGACTTTACAGGTTCTTCATTATTCGGTAATGGTGGAACTTTCGGTAAAGATTCACAATCACCAGGAGGAAACAAATTAGGTTCAACACAAGCTACAACAGGTGGTTTATACGGAGCAGGCCGTTTCGGATACACAATCAACAACGCAACTTCAACTGCAACTGCAACTGTTGCTTCTGCTTCATTAGCTGATATTGATTGGAACTTATCTGATGCAACTGTTTCTGCTTCATACGCAGCAAACACTTTGAAGAAAGTAACTATCGCATTACCAGCAGATGCTGATTTCCAAGGAATTAGAGCATTTGAATTGGCATTATTGTCAGGTTCATCTACTTTCTTCCCTCAATACACTACTAAGAATGGTTCTAACGTAGAATTCGTTGCAACTGTAACTGGTGCTGGTTCAGCAGGTGGTAATGGTTCAAATTTATACTACCATGTTCAACCAACTGACGTATCTCGTGGAGATTTCGAAGATAGAGGAAACGATTTAGCGATTCCAGAAATCGAATTAGAATTGAAATCTGAGCCTATCGTTGCTAAGACTCGTAAGTTGAAAGCAATATGGACACCAGAATTGGCACAAGATTTAAATGCATATCACTCAGTAGATGCAGAAGCTGAATTAACTCAAATGTTATCTGAGTATATCTCATTAGAGATTGACTTAGAAATCTTAGAGATGTTGCAGCAAAACGCATTCTCAACTGAATACTGGTCTGCAAAAGTTGGATACGATTGGAACGGAAACGGATTCTCTATCGATTCTAACGCAGCAGCTGCTTCTGCATACCAAAAGAACACTTGGTTCCAGACTTTGGGAATCAAATTACAAAAAATCTCTAACAAGATTCACCAATTGACTATGAGAGGTGGAGCAAACTTCGTTGTTGTTTCTCCAAACGTAGCTACAATCTTAGAATCAATGAACGGATTCTCTGCAAACCCTGGTAAAGATGCTTTAACTTTTGCAGCAGGTGTAACTAACATCGGACAAATCTCTAACAGATACGATGTTTACAAAAACCCTTACATGACTGAGAACGTTATCTTATTAGGTTTCAAAGGTTCTAACTTCTTCGAAACAGGTGCGGTTTATGCTCCATATGTTCCGTTGATTATGACTCCATTAGTGTACGACCCAACTAACTTTACTCCGCGTAGAGGTGTTATGACTCGTTACGCTAAGAAAATCGTTAGACCAGAATTCTACGGTAAAATCTTAGTTGATGGTTTAGAGACTCTATAATATTTAGAGTTTTTGAATTAAAATTAGAGGGAGCAGTAATGTTCCCTCTTTTTTTTATATTTATATGTGTAATTATTTAATAACCAAAAAACATAAAATAAAATGGCATACCCAGAAAATCAATATTCAATAACAGAAACCGCAAAAGATTTACCAACATATACTGCGGAAAGTACGGACAAAATTTTAGCTAGACAAGCAGATGGTAAATTAGGATATATATTAGTATCTGATTTACAAGTAACATTGGATGGTGATGGTTTGGCAACCGATGCAGCTTTAGCAGCAGTAAGTGCATCAGTAGCAACCGCATTCAATGGTAGTGGTAATGGTATATTTAATACAGTTAGAGCAAGTGTCAATGGAACAGGTACTAACTTTCAAGTTGGTGATGATATATACATTGGTGATATAAATACTGTAAATACAATGCAACTTAGTGGTGTTCAAAATGCGGATAGAGCATATATTCAATTTGGTAGTGGTTCAGCAATGCCAAAAATTGGTACTAGTGGTGTAAATCACTTAAACATTGCAAATATACCAACATACGCTAACAAAGCAGCAGCAGTAAGTGGTGGATTAGTAGCAGGTGATATTTATAGAACTGGCGATAACATTTGTATAGTTTTTTAATAATAGAATAACTAAATTAAGAAAGAGATGATAGAAATGTCATCTCTTTTTTTATTCTTATATTTATAGTAGTAAAACTATAAATTTTCATTATGTCTCAAAACATTTATTGGTCGGGTTCGGCATCTGGCTCATTTATATCGGGTTCTTCTACTCCTTTTGGAATTTACGATTCGGATACTGAGTTTAGAATCGATGCACCCAAAACTGCAACATGGGTAGCAAAACGATTGGGATACCCAATTGTTAATATTGAATTGGATAATGAGCAAATATTTACTTGCTTTGAAGAATCAACTTCAGAATATTCAGCACAAGTAAATCAATTCAATCTTCGTAATAACCTTGATATTTTAAGAGGACAACCAAAGGGTAAAGTTGCAAATTATTCACAAACACTCGTAGATGGTTCATTTTTACCAACTACTATTCGTATGTCCCAACAATACGGAACACAAGCGGGTGTAGGGGGTTCAACTGCAATTAAAAAAGCATATATTAATTTAATTCCAGGACAACAGATATATAATATAATGAGTGCATCTGTTGATGCCGAAACATCTTCATCGTTTACAACATTATTTACAAGTGGTTCTACGGTAGATGTAACTAGAGTGTTTCACGAAGCTACTCCGGCAATTGCAAGATTCTTTGACCCATATTCAGTTGGAGCACAAGGTACACTAAACTTAATGAGTGAGTTAGGATTTGGAAACTTTTCACCTGCTGCACAATTCTTAATGATGCCTCTTTACGAAGATGTATTAAGAATGCAACAAATTGAATTTAATGACCATATTCGTAAATCACATCATACATTTAATATAGTAGATAATAAATTAGAAATATTCCCTATACCAACTACCGGAACTGTTAGTAGAGTGTATTTTGAATATATGAGTAGAGATGAGTTTGAACATGATTCACAAACTATTCAAGCAGATTCACTTTCTGATTATTCCGATATTCCATACAACTTTATTCAGTATTCAGATATAAATGATGTAGGTAAGCAATGGATTCGTAAGTACACTTTGGCTCTTTCTAAAGAGTTACTAGGGGCAATAAGAGAGAAGTATAGCTCAATACCTATACCCGATGCAGAAGTATCCTTAGATGGGGCAGCATTGAGGGCAGAAGCACAGGTAGAAAAGGATTATTTAGTTCAACAATTAAGAGAGAACTTGGAAGAGATGAGTAGAAAGAATGTGATGGAAAATAAAGCACATGAAGCAGACCATCAACAACAGATGTTACAAAAAGTTCCGTTAAAAATATATGTAGGATAATATGCCAAAGTTTTTAGTAGGTAGAGATATTGATTTATTCAAAAGTATCGCCAGAGAATTAGTTGATGATGTAATTCAAAATACAATTGTATTGTTTAAGATAAACTTATCCGATACAAAAGTAAATATCTATGGGGAATCGTTGAATAAAACTTGGCATACGGGTGTATCTATGTATGCTTTAATAAATAAAGACCCATCTACAATTAACTACGAAGGTTTTGGTGCTGATACAGGACAAACAATTGAATTTAGATTAGATAGATGGGCTTGTGAAGAAAAGAATGCTTATCCTGAAACGGGTGATGTAATTTATTTTGATGAATCCTATTATCAAATAGATAATACATCTGAAACACAATTTGTAGGTGGACAAACTGAAAACAATTTTAGTATAGTTTGCTCTACATTTATGGTAAGAAAATCAGACTTGAATATAGAAGAAAGAATAAACTAATATGTCTACAAACCCACAACGACCAGACTTAAACAGAGCAAATCAAATTAAATCTGAAAAAGGAGACTTAAAACAAAGTGTTTCTCTTTTTGATATTGATTATGCTATGATGTCTTATTTAGAAGATACCGTTTTACCAACTTTGGATAACAACGGAACTGCATTGAAAATACCTGTAATCTATGGTAATTCCGAAAGATGGAACGGTGCAAGAAGACAAGGTGTATTTAGAGATAATAAAGGACAAATACAACTTCCACTTTTAATGATACGAAGAACTTCTATTGCAAAGGATGAAACAATGCCGATGATTAGAAGAGAAGTTTCATATTCAGGTGTTACAAAATATTCAAAAGATAATAGATACGATAGATTTACTTTATTAGGTAAAAACACACAACCTAAATACGAAATTTATAATATAAAAATGCCTGAATATGTTGAATTAAATTATGACTGTATGTGTTGGACTTCATATACAGAACATTTAAATTCTGTTGTAGAACAATTAAATTTTACAGGTCAATATTGGGGAAACAAAGATACTTTTAAATTTAGAACAGAGGTTGGTGAATACAATATAGTAAATGAGGTAGGTGAAGGAACTGAAAGAATAAACAGAGTTGAATTTTCACTAAATGTAAAAGCATATTTATTGCCAGAAACATTTGATGGAGAATCTACAATTAAAAAATCAATGTCTATAAAAAAAGTAGTTGTATCAACTGAAACAGATGTAACTGCGAATGGTAGATTAGAAGGTTTACTTACAACACCATCACCATATTACGATAATAAAGATTTAATTGATTTTCTTTCAATAAATAATAGTAAAGTAGGCAACCCTACTGCAAATAATACTATAACATTTACAGGTATCAAACTAATAAAAGCACCTGCCCAATTACAATCGGTAATATCAGCAGGATTATTGGTAAATAGCACAACATACGATGCTAAAGTTTATATAAATGGTGTTAGATATTATCAAACTACACATTTTGCATGCACAGGTACTTCTAATACTTTAACAATTAATTTTATTTCTGCTAATTTAGGATTCAATGTAACTCCTACTGATGAAATTATTATAACTGGTAAATTTTTAGATGTATAATGAAAAGAAGTTTAGCAGATATTACACAAAAATTATTTAGAAAACCTGTAATGGCAGTTTTAATTCCAAAAGATTTAAATCATTCTGATTATTGGATTTATGAAGCAACTGGTTATAGATTGGTAAGTATATTAAGAGAAATCGAATTAAGGGAATCGCAAGATAGAATATTGGTAATGATAAATACTCAAGGAATATCTCCTAGAGATTATATTATTGAGGAAGGTGGAAATGGATTATTGATTAAATTTAAAAAATCAAATTTTGAATTTGAATTAGATGATGATGATTATATTGAAATTCACGGAGATATAGAAAAATATGCTTAAACAATTTAACTCAAATAGTAGAAAACTTAATAGGATTATACCAAAAATAAATCCTAATAATTTAGTGTCTACTGATTTGACGGGGAGTTTATTAAATATTGAAATTCCAACTAATACTAAATTTGAATCTAAAATTCGTTCAAATCCAAACCCTATAAAACTTATAAATAATAAATCTAATATTAATAATTTTTATTCAGATATATTAGATTATAGTGCTAGAAAAAACGCAAGATATGTGGATGGGTTTGATAATGTAGCAAATACATTAACTATTAATAATGTAGTATTGGATTACGGAACGGAAGGAGCATCTCCTAATAATTTTGAAATATTGGTATTTGGTTTACATATTCCGGGAAACTTTTCAATTAAAGAAGTTGGAAATAATGTAGTAATAACTTTAAATGATAGATACATAGATTTTGATAATGTAACTATTAATGATATTTATGTAATAGGAAAATTTAAATAAAAAGAAATATAAATAAAATGGGAATATATTTTTCAAATGGATTTAGTATAACACCAAATAATACTAACAACAATAACACTCCAACACAATTATTAACCAATTCTGACTTTAGTTCCGGAACAACGGGATGGACAGCAAGTGGTGGATTTGGAACATGGTCTTTCACTTCATCGAATCAAGCTGCAGTTTTAAATGGAGTATTGTACTTCACATATGTAAGTAGAACAGTTAGTCAATCTGTAAATGTTAGTAGTTATGTTTCTACTGCAAATTCTTTTACTGGAATTGTTAATATTAAACGTGAGAACAACGGCCCAAATAATAATGATACTTATAATTTTACATTATTATTTAAAAACTCCGGTGGAACAACCATTGTAACAAAAACAACAGGTTCAAGTATTGCTCCTTTGAACTATACCGATGTAACATTGACTTTAAATAGAAGTGAAATCCCTGCAACATTTGATACAATAACATCCGTAGAAGTTCAAATAACAGGACAAGATGCAGGAAACTGGAATGGTAATCACGGCCCGTGGGTTGATTATGTACAACTAAATGTATCTTAATTTAAAATACGGATTATAATAATAAAGGATATTTATAGGATATGGCAAACTTTATACGATTAAAACAAATAGAAAGTGGTTCGGCACTACAAACTTCTGCTGATATTGGTACAAATATTACCAATTCTGTAAATAATATAGTATCCCAATCATTGGAAACAACATTTTCTGCTTCAATTGTTAATATTATAACAAACAATGTTGCAGCAGTTTTACCAGATGGAATTGTATCGGGTTCATCTCAAATATACATTAGTGGAACAATTGGATATAGTGATATAGCAACGGATATAGAAGTAGCAGTAATAAGTTCTTCTTTATCAGCATCACAAGTTTTAATATCTTCTTCAATAAGTTCGTCAATTGCCGCAACATTAAGTGGAAGTTCATTATCTGTTACTGCATTAAGTCAATCAGTAAGTGCGAGTTTAAGAGCCATAACTACATCTTATACAACGACTTCATCTTTCCATTCATATACTGCATCTTTAGGAGATACATTTGCAACCGATATAGAAGTTTATCTTACTGCTTCGAACATTATAGACCAAGGGGAGTTTTAATTAAAAAGTTATACTTATAGATAATAAAGTAAATTAAGAATAATATAGATGGCTCAGTTAATACAACATAAAAGAGGTAGATTAGAAAGATTATCAGCAATTACAGGTTCTTTACAAAAAGGAGAAATCTTAATTGTAACTGGTTCATCTAATATTACATCATCAAATGGTTCATCTATTATATTTGCAGCAACTGAAAGTGGTTCAGTTCAAGCTACCAATAGATTTATAATAGGTAGTTCAGCACCAAATATATTTTCGGCATCTGTTTATGGTGGTTTAGTAAACGGCGTTCCTTATTACGATAGTGGTAGTGGAACTTTATATTTGTTAGGAAATGATGGTAATACTCCAATCAACTTAACAGGTAACATTAGTGCATTTAGTGCATCAGTAGCAACTTCATTTTCGGCAAGTAATGCAAGTATAGCAAGTGTAACTGGTGATTTTAGTTCTTCAGTAGCTCAAACATTCGCAACACAGAGTTTAAACTTATCAAATTTAAGTTCATCCGCAGCAACTTCATTTAGTGCAAGTTTAGCATCACAAACCACATTAAGTTCTTCGGTAGCAACATCGTTTAGTGCAAGTAATGCAAGTTTAAATACTTTAAGTTCTTCTATTTCTCAATCTATTATTGATATTGTAAGTGCATCATTGAGTAGTTCATTATCAGTTATAGCAACCGATATAGAAGTAGCAATTGTTGGTGCATCAGTATCATCATCGCAAGCTTTAATATCATCTTCTATAAGTTCTTCAATCGCAGAAACTTTAAGTGGAAGTGCGGCATCGATTACAAGTTTAAGTTCATCGGTATCTGCATCATTAGCAACTTTGAGTGCAAGTAGTGGTTTCATTAGTTATGTAACCAATAGTGTTCAAAGTTTAACAGGAATTGAAGTTGCAGATTATAGTGCAGATGTTGCAGTTACATTTGTAAATGGAACATTGAAATTTATTTTTGGAACACCATTAGCACCAACATCGGTAGCAGCATCTTCAACAGGATTTGCAACTGACAGATTTAATAATGTAACAGATGCATATTCGGTTAATGGTAGTTGGAATAATCAAGGATATACATTAGTAAGTGCATCTTTATATGAAGGAGCAACCCTATTAACGCAAGTTGGTAGTGGAGCATCATTAACATATAGCACAACAACATCTGGTTCTCACACATATAGATTGGAATATACCGCAAGTTCTCCATTAGATAATAGTTTATATAAAACATCAACTACAACAACGGGAACAGTATCCAAATCAAATCCCGCAGCACCTACATTATCACCAACAACAACGGTTCAATTAGGTTCTACATCAAATCAAATAGAACAAGGAGCAACAGGTAGTATTTCATTTACATCATCATCTGCAAATCCTTCTAATAGTTGGAATTTGACAAGTGTAACAACAAATGTGGCATCACCATATTCAATAACAGGTTCTGCAACCGGTTCTACTTCAATTAGTATAACTGCAACTGCAAACTACGCATCTCCGTCAGGTGATAATATTCCAGATTTAACAACAACATCAACGGCAACTACTACATATACAAAGATTAGAAGTTTAAGATATGGTGCAAGTGCAGCAACTGCATTTACGGCAGGAGAATTGGAAAATATCGGTGCATGGGATACTACATTGGGTGGAACAATAGGAACAATTGCAAAAGGAACAACAACTGCAAGTGGACAAAGTGTAACAATAACTTGGACTGGAGACAAATATCATTACATAGTATTCAATAGTTCTTTATCAAACTTAACAAATATCACAACGGGAGGATTTGGTGTATTTAGTTCGTTTGCAGTAACAACAGTTGGACAATATAAAGTTTATAAAACAACTCTTTTGCAAGCAGGTGCAGCAGGAACTAGTATAACATATGTATTAACATAAAATAGAAAGATAAGAAATGGCAATTATATTACCTAGTGGTTTTAACATAACGAATAGCGAACCAGTTGATGCTAGATTTAGTTTAGCAAATCAGTCAGCTCGTTATGCTTTATCAGCTGCTAATATTTATAAGGGATTAGTTGTATTTCAACAAGATGATTCTACATTATATGTATTAACTGATACTACAAATGTAGGAAATTCGGCAGGTTGGACACAAATACAAATCGGTGCAGTTACATCAAACTTACCATCAGGTGTAATATCATCTTCACAACAAGTCATTGATATATTTAATGCAAACTTTACCGCAGGTTCTACAATGGCAACCACAGTAGATACAACATTTGCAACCGATGCGGAGTTATTTGTTACATCTTCTAACTTAGATGCGGGAGAATTTTAATAGAATAAAATAATATATTTAATTATTATTATAATTTACTTATCGGTTAAATAAAAAAAAAGATATTTATACATTGAATAACATATAATAAAGAATAGAATAACCAATCCCAAAATATGGCACAAATCATTAGACACAGACGTGGTAGTTTAGAATCCCTTTCAGCAGCAACGGCATCGTTCCAAAAAGGCGAATTAATAATCGTATCAGGCTCTTCAAATCTTACTACAACAAATGGTAGTAGTATGCTATTCGCAGCTACCGCAAGTGGTTCGGTTCAAGCAGTAAATAGATTTTTAATTGGAAACAACGCACCAAACGTATTTAGTTCATCTACTTACAATGGTTTAGTTAAAGGTGTTCCTTACTATGCAAGTGGTAGTTCAACTTTATACTTACTTGGTTCTGACAAAAATGATATTCCAGATTTAACGGGTAACATTAGTAACTTTAGTTCATCTGTTGTAACTTCATTCTCAGCAAGTAATGCAAGTATTACTTCATTATCTGCAAGTGTAGCAAATGTAACTGGTAATTTTAGTTCTTCGGTTGCACAAACATTTACAACTCAAAGTGCTAGAATTACTTCATTAGAATCATTTAGTGGTTCACAATTAACTCAAAATAGTGCATTAGCAACTATTACGGGTTCTTTGATTGAATCTGCATCTACTGCAAAATCAACAAATGATACACAAGGTGGTAGATTAACAAATTTAGAAGCTAAATCGGCAAGTGTTGATACATCAATTGCTGCTTTAAATACATCATCGGCATCACAACAAACAAGTATAGATGCATTAAATAGTTATACTTCTTCAAATACATCAACAACTGCTTTAAACTCATTCACTGCATCGGCAGCAGAAAGATTTACTGAAATTGGAGTTGTTAGTGGTAGTTTAATTGCTTCAGCATCAACTGCTAAGACAACAAATGACTCACAAGGAGTTTCAATAACAAACTTAAACTCATTCAGTTCATCTGTATTAACTCAATTAACTGAAATTGGAGTTGTTAGTGGTTCATTGATTGCTTCAGCATCGACTGCAAAAACAACAAATGACTCACAAGGTGTTTCAATAACGAACTTAAATTCATTTAGTGCAAGTACAATCACTTCACTTTCAGAATTAAACTCATATTCATCTTCATTAAAACAAGCATTTACTGCAAGTGGTGCTAATGTAACATTTAGCGGTGATGTAACTATTCCTGGTAATTTTACAGTTAGAGGTACTCAAACTATTGTAGATTCTACAACTGTTCAATTGGGTGATAATATTATTGAATTAAACGGAAGTGCAGCTGCAAATGGTGGATTATATGTAAAAGATGTAACCAATCCAAACACTGCAACAGGTTCAATAATTTGGGATTCTACAAATGACTACTGGAAAGCAGGAGCTAAAGATTCTGAATCAAAAGTATTATTAGCAGGTGGAGATAGTGTAGTAAGTGGTTCATCTCAAATTACTATTTCTAATACAACTGGATATGGTGATTTTAGTGGTTCTATTTCATCTTCAATTGCAGCTTTAAGTGCATCGGTAGGAAGTGGAGCTGGAATTTCAATAACAAACTTAAACTCATTTAGTTCTTCTACATTAGGTAGATTAACAAATATAGAATCATTCAGTTCTTCAGTATTAACTCAATTAACTGAAATTGGAGTTGTAAGTGGTTCATTAATCGCTTCGGCATCAACTGCTAAAACAACAAATGATTCACAAGGACTTAGATTAACAAGTTTAGAATCAACTTCTGCAAGTGTAAATACTTCAGTAGCAGCATTAAATACATCATCTGCTTCTCAACAAGTATCATTAGATAACTTAAACTCTAAGAGTGGTTCATATGCAACTACTGGTTCAAACGTATTCGTTGGAACTCAAACTATAAGTGCTTCATTTAATGTTAGTGGTTCATCTAACTTTAACGGAGCAGTAGCAGTTGATAACTCAAATGTTAATTTGGGCAATAGTTCATCATTAAACTTAACATCTGGTTCTTCAATCTTTGTTAATGCTAGTGGTGTAATTAGTGGTTCTATTGTAGGTATTGGTAATGTAACTGCATTCTCAACTTCGGTAGATAGTAGATTATCAAATTTACAATCTACATCTGCGAGTGTAAATACATCGGTAGCAGCATTAAATACTTCATCGGCATCTCAACAAATTAGTATTGATGCTTTAAATTCATTTACATCATCTAATACATCAACTACTGCTTTAAATGCATTCACAGGTTCTGCGAATGAAAGATTCACAGAGATTGGTGTAGTAAGTGGAAGTTTAATAGCATCAGCATCAGCAGCTAAAACTACAAACGACTCACAAGGAGTTTCGATTACAAATATAAATTTATTTAGTTCTTCAGTATTAACTCAATTAACTGAAATTGGTGTAGTTAGTGGAAGTTTGATTGCATCCGCATCGGCAGCTAAAACTACAAATGACTCACAAGGAGTTTCTATTACAAACTTAAACTCATTTAGTTCATCTGCAAACGAAAGATTTACTGAAATTGGTGTAGTTAGTGGGAGTTTAATCCTTTCTGCATCAGCAGCTAAGACAACAAATGATTCACAAGGAGTTTCAATAACAAACTTAAATTCATTTAGTGCAAGTGTAAATACTTCAGTAACGGCATTAAATAGTTCAACTGCATCACAACAAATTAGTATAGATGCATTGAATGTTTCATCCGCATCTTTAAATACATTTAGTAGTTCTACTTTAGGTAGATTAACAAACTTAGAATCAACTTCTGCAAGTGTTAATACTTCAATAACTAATTTAAACTCAACTACTGCAAGTTTAAACACTTCAGTAACTAATATTAATAGTACAACTGGAAGTTTAAACACTTCGGTAGCAGCATTAAATACTTCATCTGCATCTCAACAAACGAGTATAGATGCATTGAACGCATACACTTCTTCTAACACATCTACAACCGCATTAAATGCACATACTGCATCTGCGAATGAAAGATTTACTGAAATTGGAGTTGTAAGTGGTTCATTGATTAGTTCAGCATCAGCAGCGGCAGTTGCAAATGCAAATCAAAATTTATTTACACAATCGGCAGAAACTAGATTTACTGAAATTGGTGTAGTTAGTGGAAGTTTAATTAGTTCAGCATCGGCAGCAGCAGTTGCAAATGCAAATCAAAACTCATTCACACAATCAGCAGAAACTAGATTTACTGAAATTGGTGTTGTTAGTGGAAGTTTAATAGCATCAGCTTCGGCAGCTAAAACAACTAATGATTCACAGGGACTTAGATTGACAAGTTTAGAATCTAAATCTGCGA